>ERZ808252.1267-NODE-1267-length-19216-cov-13.509472_pt1 | contig 19216 bp, 18 predicted proteins | sample MGYA00521242_ERZ808252 | MGnify/ENA primary metagenome ERZ808252 (study PRJEB31516, sample SAMN03275581) | gut metagenome | biome: mammalia-associated habitat; material: feces | host: Papio cynocephalus | place: Kenya | collected 2012-08-07 ...
CCATGAATTAGTAATTTAAGAAAGTCGACTTGTTCGTTGACTTTTTATGGGAGAAGAAATAATGCTTAATACTCCAGATATTTATAATGAATTTGCAGATATGATTGATAAAAATTTTAAATATAAATTGGAAAATAATCTACTTCCAGATTTGTCAAAAATAGATTCTTCACAGCTTGAAAAGAAATCAAAAAAAGAATATATGGCGGTTTTTGAACGCCTTGTTCACAATTGTTGTATTAATAATGATTATGAAAAAAGCCAGGAAGAATTGAAAAAATACACTGAAAACTATATTTCAAAGAGTTTTCCAATATTAGAACCAAAGACAATTACAAATCTGATTAACAATATTCATTCAAATGAAATTATAAACATTATTAAACCTTCTATGCAAAGTTTCTTGCTGTATGTTGAGCTTACAAGAAATCTTTATTTTTATATTCAAGAAAAATACATAAAAAAGCAAAGCAATAATATAAATATTCAGATTATTCATTGCTTTCTTGAGTATTCATTGGAATTGTTAAATGGACTGGGCATTTTACTTGTTGGAAGCAATAATAATAGCGCAATTTCAGTTTATAGAACTTTTTATGAAAACTATATAGTGTTTTCATTTTTACAGATTCACCCCGAATTAAATATAGCCTTTGCAGAACATGCCAGAATGGACGAATGTTTGATGCAGAAAGAGAAGTCTAAGATTTATAAAACGCAATTGTCAGAAGATATTGAAAAATCTTATTTAGAATTGAAAAATAAATATGGGGAAAGTTTTGAAGAATCTTATGGCTGGACTGCATCAGTAATTACTGATAAAAAGAAGCGTAATCTAAAAACTTTGTTTGAAGAGTCAAAATTGGATGAAACTTTCAGTTTTTATTATAAGTTGGCTTGCAAATTTTCACATTCAACATCATATTCGCTTCAGATAAGACCTAATTTTGAGCAAATTTATAGTTTTTTGTACGCTGTAGTTATTATTGTAAAAAACGAATTCAATGTCTTGTTTGGTAATTTAAAGGTTGGCAATAGAAAAGAACTAGAACTTATGAAGCAATGGATAATTGTTTGTTTCGAAATTTTGGAGAAAAATTTGAATGAGTTTTAATTATTTCTGAAATAAACCCACTAAGTTCCCCGAACAAAGTAACTATATTTCCAAATATAGTTACTTTATTTTAAAATATAGTCACTATATTTACCCAACATACTGGGTATATTTTTTTATCGGGAAAACAGCTATAATAATATAATTAATAGAAGAAATTTGTTTTATCAAGTCAGCTGGAGAAAAAATGGCAAAAGCAAAGAAAGATGTAAGTTTTGAAGATGCGCTTTGGAGTGCCTGTGATAAATTGCGCGGAACGGTTGAGCCGGCAGAATATAAACATGTGGTTCTTAGCCTGATTTTTTTGAAATTCGTAAACGATAAATTCAGCGACCGCCGCAAGGAACTTGTTGAGGAAGGCAAAGAAAAATATTTGGACTTGCAGGAATTTTATGACATGAAAAATGTCTTTTTTGTTCCGCAGGAATCCCGCTGGCTGTTCATAATGGAAAATGCAAAGCAACCGGACATTGCATTAAAAATTGACACAGCGCTTAACACGATTGAAAAACAGAATACCTCGTTAAAAGGCGCGCTCCCGGACAACTATTATTCACGCCTTGGAATTGATGTTTCAAAACTTGCTGCTCTTTTGGACGAAATCAACAATATTCAGACTACAGCCGACAAAGAAAACGACATCATGGGGCGCGTCTACGAATATTTTCTTACAAAATTTGCGCTTCAGGAAGGAAAGGGAAAAGGCGAATTCTACACGCCAAAGTCAGTTGTAAATCTGATTGCCGAAATGATTGAGCCGTACAAAGGAAAAATCTACGACCCTTGCTGCGGTTCGGGCGGAATGTTTGTCCAGTCGCTTAAATTTGTTGAAAATCATGCAGGAAACGCAAAGGATATTTCTGTTTACGGTCAGGAAGGGACTGGAACAACTTACAAAATGGCAAAGATGAATCTTGCAATCCGCGGAATTCCGTGTGATTTGGGCGAAAAGGAAGCCAACACTTTTACAAACGATTTGCACAAAGATTTGCGCGCCGACTATATTATGGCAAATCCTCCGTTCAATCAAAAAGACTGGCGTGCGGAAAACGAACTTGCCGATGATTCCCGATGGAACGGTTATGTTGTTCCGCCAACAAGCAACGCAAACTATGGCTGGATTCTGCACATGGTAAGCAAACTGAGCCAGAACGGTGTCGCAGGGTTTTTGCTTGCCAACGGTGCGTTAAGCGGCGAAGGTCAGGAGCTGGAAATCAGAAAGCGGCTTGTAGAAAACAATCTTGTTGAGGCAATCATGATTCTTCCAAGAAATCTCTTTTATACAACAGATATTTCCGTAACGCTGTGGATTCTGAATAAAAATAAAAAAGTGCGGACGGTTCAACAGAACGGAAAAATCAAAAACTACAGAAACCGTGAGGACGAAGTTCTTTTTATGGACTTGCGTCAGATGGGCTCTCCATTTGAAAAAAAATACATCGAGCTTACACAAAATGACCGCGACAAAGTAACCTCTACTTTCCATGCCTGGCAGCAAATAGACAAAGACAAAACTTATAAAAATATTCCCGAATTCTGTTACAGCGCAACAAAAAAGGAAATCGCAGAAAAAGGCTATAACCTTGTTCCAAGCCGCTACATTGAATTTGTAAACCGGGATGAAACTTTGGATTTTGACACAACAATGAAAACTTTACAGACAGAACTTACAGACTTGCTCAGGCAGGAAGAAAAAAGCAAAGCTGAATTGCTCAATGTGTTCAAGGATTTGGGCTACGGGATTAAGCTGTAGGAGATGAAAATGGAAAATCAAAGCAAGGGCGATATTGTAATTTACCAGACGAAAGACGGTCTTACAAAAATTGACGTTAGGTTTGAAGATGAAACAGTGTGGCTTGCTCAGCAACAAATGGCAGAACTTTACCAGTCTTCTCGAACAAATATAGTAGAACACATCCAGCATATTTATGAAGAAGGGGAATTGCAAGAAGAGTCAACTTGTCGGAAATTCCGACAGATTCAATTGGAAGGTACAAGGCAAGTCAGTCGAGAACTTCCTTTCTACAATCTCGACATGATTATCTCCCTTGGCTACCGTGTTAAGTCCATGGTGGCAACACAATTCAGGCGTTGGGCAACTGAATTGCTGAAAGAGTATCTTAAAAAAGCCGAAAAGGAATATCAAAAATACATTAAGAAAAATCTTTCCCCAGTTGAAAAAGCATATTTAGAAACAATACGGACTTTGGAAAAAGAAGCAAAAGCTGGAGAGAAGAAGTAGATGAGTGAAAAAATATCAATCCGATTTTTTAATGATAGAGAAGTCCGTGCAGTTTGGGATGAAGAAAATTCCAAATGGTGGTTCAGCGCGCTTGATATTGTAGGCGTATTGAATGAGCAGGATGATTACGAAAAAAAACGAAACTATTGGAAATATTTAAAAGCAAAATTAAAGCGAGAAAGTATTCAGTTGGTTAGTGCTACTACCCAACTGAAATTGACGGCAGCGGACGGCAAAAAATACAAAACTGATGTAATGGACTACAATCAGGTAATTGAGCTTGCAAAAAATTTCCCTAACAATAAGTTTCATAAAAATGATATGCGAGTTTTCGATAGAAAACTCGGGAAGCAACCGCAGGTTGCGGCGTTCACTTATTCTGATGAAACAATTGACGGTAAAAGCAAGACAAAGGCTTATGCGCTTTTTGAGAGTTCCCTTTTGGAAAGCATTGAGGTTGGAACAATAAACGGCTTAAAACAGATTCACGCGTATCTTTTTGGCGGGCTTTATGACTTTGCAGGAAAAATCCGCACTGTGAATATCTCAAAAGGCGAATTTAAGTTTGCCACGGCTGAATTTTTGCCACAAACTCTGGCTTCAATCGAAAGAATGCCGGAATCAACATTTGAGCAGATTTCAGAAAAATATGTGGAAATGAACATTGCTCATCCGTTCCGCGAAGGAAACGGCAGAACAACAAGAATCTGGCTGGATTTGATTTTAAAGCGCAGCCTAAAAAAATGCGTTGACTGGAGCAAAATCAACAAAAAAGATTATCTTGATGCAATGGAAAAGAGCGTATGCGACTCTTCAAAAATCAAGTTTCTTTTGAAAAATGCCCTGACCGATAAAATCAATGACCGCGAAATGTTTATGAAAGGCATTGACTACTCGTATTACTATGAGGAAGCGGAGTGATGAGTGAATTGAAAAAACTGGGTGAATATATACGGCAAGTTGATATTTGTAATAGAGATTTATCTGTAAATAGATTGTTAGGATTGAGTATTAACAAATGCTTTATTGAGTCAATTGCAAATACAATTGGAACTGATTTTAAATCGTATAAAGTAGTAAAGAAAGGTCAGTTTTCCTATGGTCCAGTTACTTCCAGAAATGGCGAAAAAATTACGATTGCATTGCTTAAAGAACCGGAATGCATTATTTCAAGTTCTTATTCTGTTTTTGAAATTATAGATATTTCAAAACTTTTGCCGGAATATCTGATGTTGTGGTTTCTTCGTCCAGAGTTTGACCGTTATGCCCGTTACAAATCACACGGAAGTGTCCGGGAAATATTTGAGTGGGAAGAAATGTGCCGTGTTGAACTTCCAGTTCCTCCAATCGAAGAACAACAGAAAATTGTGTCTGCCTACAACGCAGTAGAAAACCGCATCAAGATTAAACAGAAGATAAACGAAAAGTTGGAAGAAACGGCGAAGTGTTTGTTTGAGGAAATGACGAAAGATAAGGAAAAAAATACAGCATTTGAAGATATTGCAACAATGAATTCCGGAAAAAGGCCTGAAAATATGCAAGAAGGAAGTTTTCCCCTTGTTGGAGCTGGCAGCGTTATGGGATATATCAGTTCATATAATTATGATGATAAAACATTAGTTATCGGGCGTGTAGGCACTCACGGAAAAGTCCAAAGATTTAATTGTAAATGTTGGTGTTCTGATAACACTTTAACTATAAAAAGTAATTTTTACGAATATTCATATTTCATACTGAAAAATATTGATTATGGATTATTGAATAGAGTTTCTACCCAACCTTTGATAACTCAGGCAGATATTAAAAATATTCCAATTTTCTTTGAAGAAGCTGAAGCCAAGAATTTTGAAAAATCTGCTTCAAAATTGATGAACATCTATGATTTAAATAGGATAGAACTTGAAAAACTTGCTCAACTAAAACAGCTGATTGTTTCGCAGATTGCAAGGAAGTAATAAGAGTTCTTAAAAATACTGAAATTGTTCGTAAAAGTATATATTTTGTTCTTTACAAAATTAATTTGTTCGTTTATATTGGTTGTAAAGGTGCGAAAATGAATTATTCAATTGAAATAGGAAAAATAGTAGAAGGTTCTCTTAAAGGTGATTTGTTAAAGGTTAAAAATTATACCAAAATGTTAATAGATAAACTTATCGTTGACGGAGAAGAAAGAGCCGCTTCAAAATTTTCTAAGCTTTTAAAAAATGAAGAGATGAAAGAGTTAAAGCCAAATAGTTTAGATTCGTTTATAGGGAATATTCCTGTTGATAATGAATCTAGAATTTCTTTGGCTGATTATATTTCTCCTAAAGATAACGCAGCAAATGTAATTCTTTCTGATAATAATACGAGCAATTTAAAATCATTTATTTTAAATTATAAAAATGCTGATAAATTAAATCAACTTGGAGTTGGCGTTTCAAATACTTTATTGTTATATGGTCCGCCTGGTTGCGGAAAAACAGAATGTGCAAAATGGATTGCCAAAGAACTGAATTTACCGCTAATAACCGCTCGTTTGGATAGTATGATTTCATCATATCTTGGTACAACTGCAAAAAATATTCGTACATTGTTTGAATATGCTCAAAGAGTTCCATGTGTTTTATTTCTAGATGAGTTTGATGCTCTTGCAAAAGCTCGTGATGATAATAATGAACTTGGAGAATTAAAAAGAGTTGTAAACAGCCTGTTACAAAATATAGATACTATGAGTAAGGATAGTCTTTTGATAGCTGCAACTAATCATGCACAGTTGTTAGATTCTGCAGTATGGAGAAGATTTGATTATAAATTGGAAGTATCCTTGCCAGACCAAAAGACAATTAGAAGTATGCTGGATTTATTTATAAATAATTCATTGAATATTTCAGATAAGGATAAGGATTGTTTATCTTATGCTTTTAAGAATCTAAGTGGATCAAATATTGAAGAAATAATAAAAAAATCTATAAGAAACGCTATAGTACATAATCAACAGTATTCAGTACAAAAAATATATAGAGAATTCTTTTTATATAAGAATTTTTCTAATCCAGATGAAGATAAAAAAAATTATCAGAAACAAGTATGTTCGTATTTATATAATGAAATTGGAAAGCCATTTTCATATGACTTGATATCTGAAATATTGCATATTTCTAAATCGCAAATAAAACCATTATTAGATAATAGTGAAGGAGAAGAAAATGAATAAGAATTTACCAATTAAAATTGTATTACCTAGAAAAGATGATGTGAAGCCCATTCATACTGGTGGTGGTCCAAAGAAATTCTTTGGAGATTATAATGTAAATGTTCAGAATAATATTATTAATTGTTTTAAAGGTGTTATCGATTACTATGCTTCTTTTTTCGAAGAAACAAAAAACTTGATACCTGCTGTTGCCATGTTAATCATGAAAGATGAAGCTTGTGCAAAATCTCACACTCCAGATTTGTTACTTAAAAATAATCATATTTTTGGTTCTAAAGATATTAATCAATTTTATATTCAAGTAACAGAGTCTTCATTAAAAGAAAGTGTAGAAATAGCTCAAAAGTCTGATAAAGATGGAGTAAAGGCTAATATAACAGCAATAGATAGTATTATTCCTATTTTGTCAGAAGATAAATTATCTGTTATTTTAAGAAGTGTTAATGACAATGATTTTGAGAAATTAAAAAAATCAATAAAAGTAAGGCTTTTTGATTATGGTGATGATGAAATAAATGAAAAAACGAAACGTTATTTTTTTCAAAAGTTACGAGAACTTGACTTGCTAGGTAAATTACAACCAGTAATACATGAAAAATCGAAACTATATAAACTTGAGCTAAATTCAAAGGTGGACCTTGAAAAAATTTCAAATATAGTTGGAGTTCAATCGATAGATATATTCCATACTTATGTTTTACCATCATTTTCATTAGATATAGTAGATATGGAAAAATTAAATAATATTTCATATACAGAATCTGATACAATAATTGGAATTATTGATGGTGGAATTGGAGATAAAAATTCTGCACTGAATCAATATGTTGTTGAAAGAAAAAGTTATGTTGGTATTGATTATCAAAATCATCAACATGGTGCATTTATCGCATCGACAATATTATATGGGAATTATTTGAATAATATATCAGAAACAAAGCCAAAAAGATTTAAATTATTAGATATAGAAGCATTGCCTAACAATGAACCTGCCGTGGGGTATACAGATTCAATTTCAGAAGATGATTTGATGGATATAATTGAAGAATGCATGAAACAGTATAGTGGAGTTGTTAAGATTTGGAATCTTTCTATAGGCTTACCAGATTGTATATGTAATGGTGAGATTTCTGATTTTGGTGAATTTCTAGATATTATGCAAGATAAGTATGATGTTCAATTTTTTGTATCGGCAGGAAATGTAATTAGAAATGAAAACTGGCCTTTTGCATATAAGGATGATGATTCTGATAGGATTATTTCACCAGCAGATTCTGTTCGGGCTATCACAGTTGGTTCTCTTGCGTTAAAAGATTCGGATGACTCTTATTCAAAAAAGAAAGAACCATCTCCTTTTTCACGCCGAGGACCTGGTGTTGGTTATATGATTAAACCAGAACTTGTTGATTATGGTGGAAATTATAATAAATTTAAAAAATCAAGAAATCTAGGTATATTTGGTATGACACCAGATAATAAAATAGTCGAAAATATTGGAACAAGTTTTGCAACCCCAAGGACCTTATATAAATATTCATGTGTTTATGATGAACTGGTTGAAAAAGATTTATTATTGGCAAAAGCATTGCTTATTCATTCAGCCAGAATTAATTCAAAGTCTTTAATTGAAAAAAAACAAAGATTATATACTGGATATGGAATGGCACCTGATGATCCGCAGGATATATTACGAACAAGTTCAGATGAAATCACAATTGTTTTTAAACAAGGAATAAAGCAAGGCAAAATGTTGGAAATGTTAGATTTTCCTTTCCCAAAATCACTCATTTATGATGGAAAATATCATGGTGAGATATTTATGACTTTGGTATATTCCCCTTTACTTGATAAAAATTATGGAGTTAACTATTGTAGGTCAAATGTGGATGTAAGTTTTGGACCTGTTTATTCTGGTAAAAAATATAGTTCAAAAGTTGAACTTGAAAAAGGAAATGAATTTGCTTTTGAAAAAGAAAGAGTGAAAAATGGTTCAAAATGGTCATCTATAAAAGCTTATTATCATAATTTGAAACATGGGATTCAAGAAGGAAATTATTGGAAGTTAGAGATTAGTAGATTGACAAGATATGATGTGGTTTTGCCAGAACAAGAGTTTATATTAGTGTTAACAATAAGAGATACAAAAGGAAAAGATATCTATACAGATATGGTAAATGAACTTAGAGAAAAAAGTTTTGTAACAAATAATCTTGAAGTTAAGTCTCAAGTTCGTCAGAAACAGTAATAAATTACAAGAAAGTTGTAGCCTAGTGTTTCGAGTGGTATTTGAACTCACAAGACAGAGTTGCGGAAAACTTTATAGCTGAAGCGGGAAAAAGGATTTTTTCTCCTTAAATAATTAGGAAAAATTATTCTATAATATAGGATGGAATCTGCTTATGTCAAATCAAGAGCAAAATCAAATCCGATACACGGTCGCATGTGTGAATGAATTCGCGCGGGCTAAATCGCTTTCCAAAACTCAGGCGTTTTTGTATCTGCTGGAACACAAGGCTTTGGATTTTCTTACGGAATTTTATGATGTTGAGCATACGCTTTCTTTTGCTGACGCGGTTTCTGATATGACAATGATTTGCCAGAAGAATGGAGGCAAGATTCAATGACGCTTTACCATGGTTCAAATGTTGACATTCAGTTTTTCAGTCAGTTTTCTGACGGGCTTATTTCTGTTGAAACTTTGGTAAAAGAAATGAAATTCAAGAAATTAACAGACCAGTATTCGTTTCATACGGAAAAAGCGTTGTCATATCTTTTAAAAGTCGGAGTTGAAAATGTCTAAGCAGGAACAGCTGATTGAATACATCACGGATGACATTGTTTCTTTTATAATGGAAGATTTTAAGGTTCCGGTTCTTGAGGCAATGCAGCGTCTTTACACGTCAGAAACTTTTTCAAAACTGAACAATATTGAGACAGGCTTGTATCTTGAAAGCCCCTCTTATATTTATGATATTTATAAGTCAGAAAAAGAAAACGGCAGAATCATTCAGCAGGAAATTTAAATAACTGGAGACATGCAAAATGTAATCTGCCACAGTATATTTCAAGGTTTTGCGAAAATTGTAGATAATTTAAAATAGCCGTTTTTTAATTTAGGGTTTATAAAAACACTAAAAACGGCCGGGCAACGGATGTCAAAGTTATCGGTTAAAATCGCACCTTTTGTCTAGAAAATCATAAAAAATAAAGTAACTAACTTGCATAACGGATTGGGCTGTTTTACTTATAGCTTGGTAAGAACACGGAAACTTGGTGAAAATCTTTCCGTTGCAATAGGAATATTGTCTCTTTTCTTTTGATTGTGGAAAATGTAAAGCCAATCAACTTAATGGAATCTTTGCTGCGAGCGGAATTGACACCTTTGTAAATTGCTTATATCACTTGCTTTGCTAATTTGAAAAGCTGCCCTTTAAAACGAGCCTATTCTGTTCCTCATACAAATTATCATTCTTATACAGATTCCAATGGTTTTGTAAGGTCTTATACTACTACAAGTTATTCGACAAATTATTATTCAGTTGACCGATATGACTATGATGTTTATTTTTTTGTTCCGTATGAAGATTGGTATATAAAAAGACCAAAACTTGGTATAGAAACAAGAGATTTAAATTCTGATGATAGAATGAATTCTCATAGAAACACTGGAGTTTATATTGCTGTTGTTTATGAGAATTCTCCGGCATTTTATGCAAATATTACCCGAGGCGATATTATCACAAAAATAAATGATAGAAATGTAATAACTAGCCAAGATTATTATGATGCTCTTGAGAATATAAAAGCTGATGACATTGTAAAAGTGTCATATTCAAGAAATGGAATTGAAAATAAAATAGAAATAAAAATTTTTTAACAAAATAAAACTAAAGTTTGAATAATATATATTTTTTATCAGAAAATTGAATTTGAGTGTTTTAGTATTTTATTAAAAACAACTCAAACAATAAACAGATTTTAAATGAGTATTTTTCATTTTCATCTTTCCCCATTCATCTTTTCAATTTCTTCAATAGGTTTGACGGTCAGTTCGCACCAGGCAGGGCGGAAGCCGCTTTTGATTGCGTTGCGGGCGGAAACGATGTTTGACCAGGCGCAGTAGTAGAAAGGAATTTTTCCGCGTCGCAAAGTTTCTTTCGCGAGTTCCATTGTGAGTGTGGAGGCGATTCCCTTTCGGCGATATTCGGGAAGAACGTCAACGCCAATCTGTCACATCGTGTCGCAGTCCGCGGAGCAGCCGGCAAGTCCAACGAGTTTCTGTGAATTAGAATCAAAAGCGGCGACTGCAAGCACGTCAAGATTTTTTCTGTCCGCGCAGAGGGCGTTACTCCATTCGTCAACGTAAAGGTTTTGGAAATCGTACGGCTCAAGGATTTTCGTTGTGAATGAGTTTTTGCTTTTGCCGGTTTCATTTTCCAAAAAAAGTTTGTTCGCGTCGGGCAGCCAGTATTCCGCCATGAAGCACACGTCGAATCCGAGCGGACGCAATTTTTGTGAAAGCACGTGCATGTTCGGTGTTTCAAAGCAGTGGTATCACACAAAGGACGAGATGTATTCCTCAACGGTTGCGCGAAGTCCGCTCGAGCAGGATGCGACGATGTTGTTTCCGTAGCTCACAAGGTTTGCGGCGAACGGAAGCTTGAGGTATCGGCGCGCGTTTGCATTTCCCTTTGAGATGACGACTTTGTTTTTGCTCAGAAGAAAATCGCCTTCGTTGCAGTTCATGTCAATTGCCGACTGCCTCATTGTGGTTTTTAGAATCTGTTCGTTCGTGATTTTTGGCGGCATATAAACCTCGCTGTAACTTCCGGTGTCTGTTGCTTTAAATCAATTTTAATCCACGAGCAGGGGAACTGCAATGCGTAAAGCGAACCGTTTACAGTTGAATATTTTTGTCTTATTAAGATAAAATGAATCTATGAAGAACGAAAAAATTTTATCAGTTTTAAAATCACTTTTGAAAACATTTTTATTGTCTTGCATCGTGTTGCTGTCTTTTGGATGTAGCAAGAAGGCTATTACAGAAAAATCTGGTATTTCTGAATTGAGCGAAGTTCGGCCTGTTGTAATTGGCGTGCCAAATCCGATTCGGGAATCTTCTGCGGAAGAAATTTTGAATACACTCGGATTGCGTTTTGCAATTCCTAAAAATGCTGAGAATGTTTGCTATTCAGTGATTGCAGATTCTCTTGCGCAGATGGATTTCGTTTGGAATAAGGCTGAATGTACTGCCCGCGCTGAATCAAGTGGAAAAACTTCCTTGCAAGATATTTCTGGCTTTTATTACAATTGGAAAAAATCTGTCAAAGTAAAGGTTGGCTATAACGAGGCAGATGCAAAGTGGACAAAGGATGAAAATGGCAATTCAGTTGGAATCTGCATCTGGTGGGATGCCGCTCCAGGAGTTATGTACAGTGTAAGCATGAAAAGCAATGCCAATGCTGAAAATCTAGAAAAACTTGCAAATGCGGTTTATATTCAGTTGCAAGGTTAGAATCCCTGCTTTTTTTTAATAAAAGCTCGCTCGCTTTGACCTTTGTTTTAAGTTTTTTTTTGGAGGCGGAATGAAAATTCGCAGAAAAGAGCGGGAAGTTACCGATATTGCAGAAATTAATGCTGTAATCGAAAACTGTTTTTCTATTAATATTGGCTACAACGATGAAGGCCATGTTTACATTGTTCCTGTAAATTTTGGTTATGAAGAAAAAAAAGGCAAATACACATTTTATTTTCACGGAGCAACAGAAGGTAGAAAAGCAAGACTTTCAAAAAAAAATTGTATTGTAGGCTTTGAGATGGACTGCGAAGGAAAAATAAAAGAAGGTAAAAATGCCTGTGATTATTCAACTTATTATTCTAGCATAATTGGCGAAGGTATTGTTTCCGAGATTACAGATTTAGAAGAAAAAAAATATGCCCTAAACACTCTGATGAAAAAAACTGTAAAAAAGGGCGATTGGAATTTTCCTTCAATAATGCTTGCAAGAGTAGGAGTGTTCAAAATAGAAGTAACCGAAATAAGTTGCAAAGCTCATAGGCAATAAAAAGGTATTTTATGCAGATAAAAAATAATTTTTCAAATGGAATTTTCTACTCTGCAAACGATTTTTTTAGGCAAAAATTTAATTCCAAAGTTTATAAGCTTTCTATTAATGCGAATTGTACTTGCCCTAATAGAGATGGGACAAAAGGTTTTGGCGGCTGCATTTTTTGCGGGGAAAGCGGCTCTGGAGATTTTGCTAGCGACGGAAATTTGCCAGTTTTTCAACAGCTAAAAAATGCAAAAAATCTTGTAAAGAATAAGATTCAGTCAGAAAAATATATTGCATACTTCCAAAATTTTAGTTCAACTTACGGAAATGAAAAAGAATTGTATGAAAAATATTTAGAAGCAATTGCTTTTCCCGGGGTTGTAGGCATTTCAATCGCAACCAGACCAGACTGCATTAGCGAACAAATGCTTTTGTATCTAAAATCTATTTCTGAAAAAACATTTTTAATGATTGAACTTGGATTTCAAACTTCAAATAATGAATCTGTAAAATATATTCGCAGAATGTATGAAAATTTTGTACTTGATGAATGTATAAATAGAATAAAATCTACAATTTCCAATGTCCATGTGGTTTGCCACTTGATTTTTGGATTGCCAAACGAAAGCGCAGACGATATGTTTTCTTCTATAAAATATGTTTTAAATGCGAAAACCGATGGCATAAAAATTTCTCTTTTGCATGTGCTTAAAAATACCGGTTTGGCAAATGATTATAATTCTAAAAAGTTTGCTTGCCTAGAGATGAACGAATATTTTCAAATCTTAGGAAAAGCTCTTGAAATTACGCCTCAAAACATTGTCATTCATAGGCTCACAGGTGATGGTGCTAAGAAAAACTTAATAGCGCCTCTTTGGACTGCAAATAAAAAAGTTGTTTGGAACTCAATGATAAAATATTTTAGGGAAAACAAAATTGTGCAGGGCAAGAGCTTTCAGCCGTAGTTCTTAATAGGTAAAAAGTCATGTTTTTAGAAAAATGAACAAAAGAGTAAGCGAATTTGCAATTTGTTTATATGCATCCGCTCTCGCTTTGTTTGAATTGACCTGTGCCGCAATATTACTTCAATGCTTGACTAATGTTTTAAATTTTAAGATTATATGCACATGGTTAATGAAGTTTTTAATCGGGCTTATTTAGAAAGCATTCCTTTTTCTGAACTGCTAAAGATTGCAGATTCTCTTGGAATAGATATTCCTGAAAATTTAAATAGAAATTTTTTAATAGGCGAAATGCTTGATTCTTCTGAGGAAAATAAAAAAGTTTCAACAGAGTTCGAAATTGATATTTCTGAAAAAGAGCTTCTTGCGGAAAAAGAAGAACTTTCTATGCGTTCTTGCAATTCAACAGAAGTTCAAATTGTGTTGCGAAATCCTGCTTGGGCTTATGTCTATTGGAACATAAGCGACAGCGATCGAACTTCCCTTGAAAAGGCTTTTGTAAGCCAAATGATGATAAGAGTTAGTTCTTTTTCTGAAAAAGAGCAAATAAAACCTGATGAATATTGCGATTTTAATATATCAAAAGAAGATTCTGGACAGTACGTTTTGCTTCCTGCTGGAAAAAAGTTCTTTAGGGTGGATCTTCTTTTCAATCTTGACGGAATTATAGATATTCTTTCTTCTTCTGTAACTTTTGAAATGCCAAAAGGTTCTCCCTTGCTTTCAGATATAAGGCCTGGCAGGGAGAATGATTTTTCTCCAATCATGGCTCTTTCTGGCATAAAAGAATTGCTTATGGAACATTATAAAAATCACAGGGAATCTTTTTCTTAATTAGAGGTGCAAAATGGCGAATAAAAAAATTCTTCTTGTGCTGAACGGAAGTCAAGAGTATATAAGACACATTGGAGAAGATGAAAAAAAATATATTTCAGAAGAAACCCGCTTGTTTGAAGCAATTTCTTATACTTATATTCCTTTGCTAAAAGTTTTTGAAAAGCTCGAAAAAGAAAATATAGATTTTACCATTTCTATGGCGCTTTCTCCGGTTTTGTGTACTCTCCTTGATGACAAAAAAATACAAGAGCAGTATTTGTCTTGGCTCGAAAAATGCATAGAATTCGGCAAAAAAGAAATAGAAAGATGTTCGTATTCGCAAATACTTCAAGAGCAAGCAAAAAGATGTTTTGAAAAGGCTTGTTCAGATAAAGAATTTTTTGCTGCTTGCAATGGAAAAATTTTAAAGAAAGTACATGAATATCATAAAAAAGGAAAGGTTGAACTCCTTGCAAGTTGTGGAACAGATATTTTTCTTCCTCACTATAACGATATGCCGGAAATAATGAATGCGCAGGTTGAAACTGGCATTTATGCGTTTAGAAATTTTTTTGGCGAAGTACCAGAAGGTTTTTGGCTTCCTGAGATTGGATACTATCGTGGAATAGAAAAAGTCCTTCGCTCCAATGGAATTAACTATACGATTTTAGATTCCAGAAGTTTTCTCTTTTCAGAGAACGAGCCTGCAAAAGGTATTTTTTATCCTGCAAGATTTGACAATGCTTTGATTGCCTATGGCAGAGATTCTTTTTCAGATGAACAGATATTTGGGGCGGCTGGTTACGTAAATAATAGTTGTTATTTAAATCTAAATTGCGATGTAGGATTTGAATTGCCATTTAGCGAACTTTCTTGTTTCACAAGCGAAAGCTGTTCTCGTTTTGCAGTTGGCTATAAATATTGGAATAAAAAAATTAATTTGCAAAATGTTAAAAAATCAAATTTTTATGACGAACAGTCTTTGTATGAGCCAAAAGTTTCTTCTGGGCAGATTGTTTTGGATGCCAATAATTTTGTTCGCTCTAAAGAAGAAAAATTGTTAGAGGCAGAAAAGCTTCTTCCTGAATCAAAAGATATTTGTCTTACTGTGACTATAGATTTAGATAGACTTAGAACCTCTTGGTTTGAAGGCATAGACTGGTTAGAACAAGTTATCAGAAAGAGTGCAAATTCTTCTATAGAATTGAGCGGTTTAAAAAATATTGTAGAAAATCCATTTAAGCTTCAGCGGATTCGTCCTTACTACGGTTCTTCTAGGGCTGACGGTTACGGCGAAGATTTGCTTTCTAGTAAAAACAACTGGATGATGCGTTACGTGCGGAAGGCTAGCGAGCGTATGGTTGATCTTGCAAGCCGTTTTCCCTCAGACACCGGTCTAAAAGCTCGCCTTTTAATTTTAGGAGCAAAAGAGTTGATGCTGGCTCAGTCGTGTTGCTGGGCAAAAATGATAGAAAATAACGAATGTCCGGATTATGCGGCGAACAGGTTTAAGCAGAGCATAAATGATTTTACAACTGTTTTTGATGCCTTAGGTTCGAACACTGTAAGTACGGAATGGCTTACAAAACTTGAAGAGCAGCATCCTATTTTTCCTTGGATGAACTATAGGATATTTAGCAAAAAATGCTAGAGACTTGTTTGTGGTAAAAAATGCGTTTTCTAAAATTTTAATTTTCTCTTTTTTAATTTTTTTCATTTCTCCGGATTTTTGTTTCTCTGACGATTTTTGTTCGCAAAGTCAAAATGAAGAAAGTTCTTTTTCATCTTTGGAAGATTCTAAAAGCGGAAGTGTAAAAATTGACAAAGATTTTGACTACATTCCCCAATGGAAATCAGCTCCTTTAGAAAAAAAACAGAAATCTGATATTTTTTTTGCAATATTTTTTTTAGCATCGCTACTTTTTGTAATTTTTATATGTGTTTTTGGAATTTCCATAATAAAAAATTTTATTGATAAAATAAAAATAAACAAAACAGTTTCTCTTCTGGAAAAAGGTGAGTTGCTGCTAAATTCTAAATTTTCAGAAAATAAAAAAGGAAGTCTAAAGACATCTTTTTTTGTGTTTACACTTTCTCTTGTGGTTTTTATAATAGTTTTTCTTTCTTCCTTGCTTGGTCGAACAATGATTCTCACACAGGAAAAAACGTTGTCAAAGGCTCTAAAAGATAGGGTAGACGTGTTGCTTTCTAGCGTTGCAACGACTGTAAAGAATATTTTGCCTTCAGAAGATGCTTTTGGACTCAATTTGCTGCCTAAGCAGCTATCTTCTGTACCAGAAGCGCAGTGCCTTACTGTTACAGGTTTTTCATCATCAAAAATTAAAGATGATGAAAAAAAGTCTCTTCTTTACGTTTGGTCTTCTAACGATGCAAATATAATCTCTAAGGTAAACCGTGTAAATTTAGAAGAAAAATCCTTTGAGCCGGGGATTTCTCTGTTAGTAAAAGAAAATCAAACTGAAAAAATTGCGGAGCAAACTTGCTTAAAAATCAATGCTTTTGTTCAAAACGCGCTTGGCTTAAAATTAAAAGAACGAAAAAAACTTTTTGAAGAAAGAAAAACTGCCTCCTTATCTCGTAAGATTGAAATCGATAATTTATTAAAGAAACTTAATTTTGATTTAGAAAATCAAATGCAAAAATATTCAGAAGATTGCGAAGAGTCCATTCCATCTTTTTGCATAAAATCTTTAAACTCTTCTATTACCGATTATGTTTTTTATAGACCGGTTTTGTATATAAGTGAAAATTCTTCAGATTTAGTTCAAGCAATAGTTTTTGTAAAGATTGATACAAGTTCACTTGTAGAATCAATTGTTGTCTCTCGTAAAAAAATAGTCGGCATAGTTCTTTTCACTTCTGTAATCTTTATTTTTGTTGGCTTTATAGCCACTTTTGTTTATGCAAATTATATTGTAAATCCTATTCGCCGTCTTGAAAAAGTTGTAAAAGATATTTCCGAAGAACACGATAAAGAAAAGCTTTTGGCTAATAAAATTGAAAGCCTTCCAAATAATGAAATTGGAAGACTTGGCAATTCTATCAATCGAATGCAATTGGAGCTAGGCTTTAATGCAGAAAAACTAAATCTTCAGTTAAATGCTGTTGAAATTCAACAGTCTTTGCTTCCATTAAAAACTCTCTCTGGTAATATAAAACAGAATATTTCAAGCGTAAATGATTCTGTTGTTCATGAATTTGCTTATTACAAGGGCGCCTCTGGCGTTTCTGGAGATTACTTTGACTGGCAACGCCTTGACGAGCGGTGGTACGTCTTAATAAAGTGCGATGCTTCCGGTCACGCAGTCCCTGCTGGAATTTTAGTTACAATTGTAGCAACTCTCTATAAAAAATATTTTGAAGACTGGTCTTGTTCTAAAAATGAAATTGCACTAGATGATTTCGTTTATAAAGTTAATGATTTTTTAGAATCTTTGAACATAAAAGACAAATTTGTTGCAATGATTATCTGTCTTTACGATTCAAATAGCGGAAAACTATATGTTTGCCATGCTGGCGATAGAATTTTGCATATTTATAAAAATTCAACTAGGCGGCTGGAAAAAATTGAACTTCCAGAAACGCCGGCAGTTGGACCTTTTTCTTCTTCTGTGATAAAAAAAACAGGCGGCTATCAGGTTTACGAACTGAATCTTGAATTAAATGATGTATTGCTTTTGTACACAGATGGCATTGAAGAAAATGGCCGCGCAATGCGAAATATTGATTTTTCAGCAATAAAAAAGCCTAAGCTTAATAGCAAAGGCGAACAACTAAAAGACGAATATGGAAATTTGCTCTTTGAAGATAAAAAAGAAGAGTTTGGTGAAATTCGAATAAAAGAGATTGTTGAATCTGTCTTTTCACAGAAAAAGTATATTCTTTCAAGAGAAAAAAATCCTGCGCAAGGCGAAGAACTTGTATTTGATTTTACAAAGTGCAAAGGAACTGTAGAAGAAATGGTTTTAGCACTTGTTTCTCTTGAGAAAATTTTTAGATTTTATAAGCCAAAAAATGTTTCAGAAAAAGATTTAGTTGAAGTTGATGTCGTTGTTGATTCATTTTTAAAAGAGCATTTTAATTTATACTCTGAATATGCAAATATAGTCTTTGAAAGTGGTGAAAAATCTGTTCCAAAAAAGAAAAAAAACAATCCTAATTACATTTTTTATAAAAAATTAAAAGAAGATGAGCAGGAAGATGACCTTACAATAATCGCCTTAAAAAGAATTTAGATTCTTATTGTATTTTAGTTTGAAGTGGAGATTTGAAAAAGCTAACTGATTTTTGATTTTATTCTTTCATTTTATTCTTTTATTTTGAAAAAAAAGCAGTTATATTAAATATTGAAGATTTATTTTTATCAGTTATTGGAGGAAATTATGGATTTTAATGAATTAAAAGAAAAAGTAAAGGGTGGCGCTGAAAAAATTTTTTCTTCTTCTAAAAAAGCATTAGGAAAAGCTGGTACTGCCGTTCAAGAGTTTAGTGACAAAAGTGTTATAAAGATTGAAAAACATCAGTTTGAAACCAAAAAAAATGAACAGTTTGAAAAACTTGGTAAATTAGCTTTTGAAAAGTTTAAGGACAATGATTCTGCAGTCTTGTCTGCTTCTGAAGAAACTGTTGTTGCAATTCGTGAAGAAATCGCAAATTTAGATAAAGAAATTGCAAAGCGCGAAGAACTTTTAAAAAAGACGGAAAAAGATAAAACTGAAAACAATTAATCTAAAAGATTGAAAGTTTAGGTAAAAAAATAAAAAAAAATCAAAAAAAAGTGCAAAAAAAGCAGTAAAAGTATTGACTAGGAAA
>ERZ808252.1268-NODE-1268-length-19193-cov-10.060874_pt1 | contig 19193 bp, 9 predicted proteins | sample MGYA00521242_ERZ808252 | MGnify/ENA primary metagenome ERZ808252 (study PRJEB31516, sample SAMN03275581) | gut metagenome | biome: mammalia-associated habitat; material: feces | host: Papio cynocephalus | place: Kenya | collected 2012-08-07 ...
TCAAGGTACCGGTCATCGTCATTATAGAACTTCTTCAGATAGCGCCTTTCACTCAATGTCTGGTTAGCTTTCTCAAGCTGGGAGGAATACAGATGGCTAAGATAAAGGCCATAAAGGGTACGTGCCTTATAGAACGATTCATAGTCTTCAAAGGATGGAAGAAGATAGTCAAGCCCCTGAAGCTCACGCTTTTTGTTAATCTGGACAAGGTTATAGGCTGCCTTGTCTTCGCTAGAGGCGGTTACAAGAATGTTGAACCTGTCGGTAGGCTTATCCTGGCGGAAGGGAAGCAGCTCATAAAGCGGGATAGAGAAGCCAAAGAGAGTGGCAAAGAGCATCGTGTAGCCGACAATCTTCGGAGTGGAGTAGTCAGAAGCCTTCAGGGAGAGAACAAGGAAGACAATCAGGGTGGCGACGACTAGGACCGCTTCGGCTATAAATCCGCCGGCAAAGAGAAGATGCGGATTCTTCTTGGTGTCCTCGTCCTTTGGGGCAAACTGCAAGGCGACGTCCCTGATGTCCCTAATGTCGAAGCGGACCTTCATCTTCTCTTCCGTATAATCGAAGGTGAAGCCAAGTAACTTAAAGTAGATTACCTGGTAACCGGCGATTTTCGCAAAGATCAACTTGCCAAGGTTATAAATGATAGCCGTAAAAGGAATGCCGACAAGCCTGGAAATCAAATAATAGGAAGCCGAAGAGAATTTGGTACTGACCACGAAGGATTCAGTCGAACGCTGTCCGAACCAGATACCGATAAGATAGCCAAGATAGACAAACCTGAGCGGCCAGGAAGCGTTGAAGTCCAAAACGGAATTATGAGGGGCTTCATTCGTTTTCCGAGTTTTCTGTTCCATGAAAATACCTCCAAAAGAAATAACACACAAACTGATTCTTATTATAAACCAATTTTCCCTTATCCGTGAAAGAGAAAGATATGGCAGGCGGATTACCGGACAAGCAGCCTTTTCTCTGCCTTAGCAAGGTCTTCTTCTTTGACGGCAAAGGAAAGCTCACAGAAATGATGGGCGATAGGAAGCGTAGAGAGCCACTTCTCCCTTGCCTCTATGGCATCATCATCCTTTGAGCCATCACTGAGTCCGAACACTTCCTTTCCCCTAGTGACTAGCTTAGAGGAGAACTTTGCCTTATTCCTCTTTAGATAGTCAGGCCTAAGTAAGGCAATTCCCTGCCCGTGGACAAGTTCCGGATATCTGCCGCTTAGGCTATGCTCTGCCTTATGGACAATAAAGAGCTTCTGCTTTCCATAATTTGTAAAGCCGTCATGGCTAAGGGAGCCGCAGATCCTCCTTGCCCGTCTAGCCTCCCTGTCATCCTTTCTTTTCAGAACGGCGGGAGTGATGCGGACAATACTCTTCCTGATGCTAAGGGCAAGACCGTCGCAAGGCTCATAATCATGGGAAGGAGAAAAGTAACGCTCAAGAGAGTGGGAGAACCTGTCGGCAAGGCCGCAGCCAAGCTGATAGGGAGGGACGGTAAAGGTAAGGCTAGGATCTTCCAAGGAGAAGAGAGGATAATTCGTCACCGAGTTGAATCCGCCTTTGAAGTGATGCCGGCGATCAGAAATGACGCAGGAATCAGACCTTTCCGATCCGGAAGCGGAAATTGTAATAATGGTTGCCAAAGGAAGGGCATGGAGAGGAGTGACAAGATGTTTGTTAAAGTCTAACGGGTCGCCGTCATAGAAATATCCGTGGCAGACCGACTTTGCCGTATCTAAGACCGATCCTCCTCCGGCGGCAAGGATAAGATCCGGAGCAAAAGGACGGGCGAGAGCGATGATGGCCTTGACATCCTCGATATCCGGATTCTTTTTGATTCCTCCGTATTCCCTAAATTCAATCTGGTTTTCTTTTAACGATTGAACGATTTTATCATAGGCACCCGTCTTCTTAAGTGAGCTTCCACCATAAATAAGAAACACCTTCTTGAAACGGTAATCATCATGAATGATTTTTCCGATTTCCCCTACTCCGTTTTCACGGAAATAGATTTTCGTCGGACAGACAAAGTCAAAATTATCTTGCATAGCATTTAACCTCACTAAAAGTCTATCATAAAGAAACAGCAGCGTATCTTTCCCTAGTAGGCAGGGAAAGGAGATTGACCATCATCTTAATCCACGGAGTAAAGAAATGATCTACCTATTGCCAAAAGCTAAAAATAGCTTAGTTTTTTCTCTCCGGGCGGAAATCAATCAATGGAAATCATCCGTCAAGTATCGGCAAAGAAAAGACAGAAAAGAGAAAACAGACCTCAAGCATTTCAAAGTGAACTTTTCATTCCACAACATTCTATAAATATGATAGAATGAACGCAGGGAAAACCCTGATTTATTTTTTCTAGGAGGAAAAATGGCTACAAAGAAGAAATCTGTCAAAGCAGTTTCTGCCCCGAAGGCCAAGAAACCGCACAACACCTACAAGCCCGGACTTTATGTCTACAGCTTCGGTGACGGTTACGGAACTGGCAAAACCGTTCAGGACCGTAAGAACCTGCTCGGTGGAAAAGGCGCAGGTCTTGCCGAAAGGAAACATATCGGCATTCTGATTCCTGATGGATTCACCATCACAACGGAAGCCTGCACGGCCTACTATGATGACGGCCGTAAGATTTCCAAAGACATCCAGAAGCAGATCAAAGAGAACATTAAGGCTCTCGAGGAACGTACCGGAAAGTCCTTCGGACATGGTCCGAAGCCCCTTCTTGTCTCCGTCCGTTCCGGTGCCCGTGTCTCTAGGCCTGGCATGAGGGATACGATTCTTAACCTCGGCTTAAATGACGAAACCGTCGAAGCCTTGGCAAAGCAGTCCGGCAAGGAACGTTTTGCCTATGACTCCTATCGCCGTTTCATCCTTAGGTTCACCAACATCGCCAAGGGATGGCCGCGTACTGACATGGATAAGAGGTTAGACGAAGTCAAGACCCGTCTTAACCTGAAGAACGACAAGGATGTCCCTGTCGAAGAACTTAAGAAGCTCGTTGTCGCTTACAAGGCCTACTACAAGAAGACCTTCAAGGAAGATTTCCCGTCCAATCCGATTGATCAGTTAAGGACTGCCGTCGAAGCAATCTTCAACTCCTGGGATAACGAACGTGCAACCCTCTATCGTAAGATGAACAACATTCCTTATTCCTGGGGAACTGCCGTCAACGTCCAGTCGATGGCTTTCGGAAACAGGAACGACAACTCCGGAACCGGTGTCGGTTTCACCCGTCAGCCGACGGATGGCCACAACCAGATCTTCGCCGAGTATTTAATCAATGCCCAGGGCGAGGACGTCGTTGCCGGTATCCGCACTCCGCTTCACATCGAAGCCTTACAGCAGCAGCAGCCGCATATCTACAAGCAGCTTGTCGAATCCGCCAAGAAGCTTGAAAAGCATTATAAGGATAGGCAGGATTTCGAGTTCACCGTCGAAGACGGCAAACTCTACTTCCTCCAGACCCGTAACGGAAAACGTACCGGCCCTGCCGCCCTCCAGATTGCCACCGATATGGTCAAGGAAGGCTTAATCAACGAGGAAGAGGCCATCTTACGTGTCGATCCGCGTTCCCTCGATCAGCTTCTCCATCCGACTTTCGTCGAAGCTGCCGAAAAGAAAGCCAAAGTCATCGCCACTGGTAATCCGGCCGGCCCTGGCGCAGCTGTCGGACACATTGTCTTCTCTGCCGAAAAGGCCCAGGCCTTAAAGGCAAAGGACAAGAATGCCCAGCTCGTTCTCGTCCGTGCCGAGACTTCTCCGGATGATTTAGGCGGTATGGTCGCCGCTCAGGGCGTCTTAACTAGGCGCGGCGGAAGGACCAGCCACGCTGCCGTCGTTGCCCGTCAGATCGGTAAGACCTGCATCACTGGATGCGGCGCCTTAAAGGTCAACGAAGAGAAAGGCACGATGGAGCTTGGCGGAAAGACCTACAAGGAAGGAGACGTCATCTCCCTCAATGGTTCTACCGGTGCTATCTATGACGGCGCTGTCGAAACCAAGGAAGGCGGAGACAATCCGAACTTCAAGAAGGTTCTCAAATGGGCCGATAAGCATGCCCGTATCGAAGTCCGTGCCAATGCGGATACTCCGGAAGAGGCTGCTAAGGCCATCGAGCTTGGTGCAAAGGGCATCGGCTTATGCCGTACTGAGCACAGGTTCCGCGGTAAAGACCGTCTCATCATCAGGCAGCAGAGGATTCTTTCCGATACCACCGAAGAGCGTATCGGCTACCTCAACAAGCTTGAAGCCTTCCAGGAAGATGATTTCTACAAGAGGTATTTAGCTGTCGGAGGAGTCAACATCTCCGTCCGTCTGCTTGATCCGCCGCTTGATGAATACTTACCGAGCAACGAAGAAGATATCGCTGCCCTTGCCAAGAAGTCCGGCAAGACCGTCGAACAGGTCAAACGTCGTATCACCGAACTCCACAGGACTAACCCGATGATGGGTCTCCGTGGCTGCCGTCTCGACGTTGTCTATCCGGAAATCGGAAAGAGGCAGGCTGAAGCTGTCATTAAGGCTGCTCTCCGTGCCGAAAAGACCCTTTCCGAAAAAGCAGGCAAGAAGGTCCATATCGTTGCTTCCTTAATGGTTCCTCAGGTCTGCGCCGAGAAGGAATTCGTCTTCGTCAAGGATTTAGTCAGTGAAGTCGCCGATAAGATCATCGCCGCTTCCGACTATGACAAGAAGAGGAAGTACATCGTCGGCACCATGGTCGAGACTCCGCGTGCTGCCTTAACCGGCGGACAGATCGGTAAGCATGCCGCTTACTTCTCCTACGGAACAAACGACCTTACTCAGTTCACCTTCGGTTTCTCCCGTAACGACTATTCTTCCTACATCACTCCTTATCTTGATAACCACCTCATCGAATTCGATCCGTTCAAGACGATCGATAACGATGGCGTCGGCCGTCTCATCGCCAGGTCCGTCAAGGAAGGCAAGGAAGCCAACCCTGATCTCCACTGCGGTGTCTGCGGCGAAGCAGGCGGCGATCCGGAATCTATCGCTCTGTTCGATAAATACGGAATCGACTATGTCTCCTGCTCTCCGTTCCGTGTCCCTGGCGCTCGCTTAGCTGCTGCCCAGGCTCAGGTCCGCGACGAAGGCTATCAGTACTAATCTACTGAAACCTTTCTAAACAAAAAAAGGCTGCCGTGCAAAAGCACGGCAGTCTTTTTTTATCATATTCTCATTAAGTGCCTGTGTATGCATCCGGTGTTGTCGGATATGGTCTGTCAAATAGAAAAAAAGGATAAACAATCGTGTTCCCGGTTTCCGGACGCGGTATAATTTCCGTGCTACATTGTTAAAGTTCCGGGACCGGTCACAGAGAAATGCTGTTAAATAAACGTGTGCCTGGCCTCGGAACTTTATTGATGTAACAAGAAAATTAAACTCCACATGGTGGAAAGCAACACTATTGTTTATCCTTCTCAAAAGATATTAATGTAAAAATAGACTTGTGCATTTAGCATGTGCATCTTATAATCTAATAAAAAGGAGGGTAGTGTGTTGTATTTTAGCAAATTATGTCTTTGCTTGTTTGCATCCTTGCTCTTCCCTTATTTTCAATCCATCGGCAGTGATTTTGATGCGTCTTTATCTGAAACGGCAAAAGAAAAATCACGAGTAATCAGGACGGATAATTATAAACAAGGCTCTCAAGTCCCTGGTTTCAGCGTAAACAAATCATATACCCCCTTCGCCAAAGATTTTTCAAGCACATATTACTTCTATACTTCAGATGGTTTTGGCAATGGAATTTATGTTGCTGACTTATTCAGTGATACCAAAAATTCTATAGAATTATATGAAATCAAGTTGATTGATAATTCAATCAGATACTACGATTATGCCGGATACGAATCATTGCGAAACGAGGATTATGTTGTAGAGTTTCTTTATAAGGATGATATTTTAACAAAAAGCTTTTATGTTCCGACAGAATTTGAAGTGAACGAAATAATTCATAATTCTTCTAGAATAACGAAGACAAACGAAAAATACAGAGATCTAATCACGAGTATTTCCTATGAGGCATCCTATAAATCTAACCTGCCGACAGTTCAGACCTATGCTTCGGCAAAAATGGCCGGAGATGTAGACACCCAGTCTGTTTTAGATCACTATCTATCCGTCTCAGATCAGAATAGCGACAATATAGTTCTTGGAAATGCAGTGCTAACGACAGCCAGACCGATTGCTTCTGTTGATGACTCTATTGTCAATCTTATTCCAAAATCCTATTTTACTACGGATGGCGAATATCAAAAGGGAGGAGCAGAATGGGGATACTTTATCAAAACCTATAAAGACTATGACAGCAATAAAATATCTAGTGTTCTGCTCTACGATATTCTAAATATCAAAGATGACTTTACCAACCCTGATATCGTAAAAATCAAGCCAATTTTCACTTGGGATTTTAAATATAACTATGACTCAGACGTAGTAACCAAAGAGTATGAAAACAATTATTGCTTAGCAAACCCACAATATAGAGCTGGTATAAAATACATCAAGCATCCAAAAGACACAAGTTCTTTCATACCCAAAAATCCAGGGGAAACAGGATATTCCGTTCAGGACGATCAGGGATATTGCATCGGTTCCGTGTCAGCTAAATTCATTGGAACACAGAAAAAATTTCTGAATACTAACCCTGAATATCTGCAATCATTGGCCATATTCTTAGGAAACATCGCCTTAGGCGCAGCGACTAGCAGCTTAAGTACTGTAGCACAATTGGCCATAGGAGCGGCATACACTGCGATATCAGATTTAGTCAGGACTGCGACAAAAACAATAACATACACCCCCACTGTTCTCAAAGAAAACGGGAAGAATGTGTATTATACGAACACAATTGAAGGCTATGGAAATATTGAAGATGCCAAACGGGAAGATTTTCAAAAATTTGTCAGTTTTCCTTCCCCTACCTCTGGCAATTCCAAGCCAAGGCTTTTTAAAGACGATTCTGATTCCATCAATTACCATATTCAGTTATTTTCAGATCAAAACTCTAAAAACTATACAGGGATCTTCCTCCATAGCTTTACATGTTCTGTTTTCAACGATAACTCTAACCTTTTCCATCACAATCCCGACTTTGTCGCCACAATCAGCTCATCATGGACATATCTAATAGGCAGAAATTTTGCAAGGAATGAACTGACCATCAACAAAACAGTAATTAACCAAGAAGTGATTTTCGGCTGTGACTCGGATGCAACTGTGTTACTTAAAACCGGCGAATCCGGGGCTTACGACATTGCTTTAACCAACATGCCTGCAGATACGACATTAGCTATCTCCTCTCAAATCAACTCTAATTCAGGGAGTACCACATGGAAAGATATTAACGGAACAGAAAGAGTTGTACCAAAAGAAAAATTTCTAAAGCACTACGTTTTTTTAAATGCTAATGAAACATACAAAATAAGAATTTATAGAATACGAAAAGGAAGCCGAAGGTTTGGAGGAGCTCTACTTAGTATATATAAAAGTGACTCTTCAACAGTCAGTACCGGAGATTCAGAATATGGACTAAATTACACTTATAGAAACATTCACAACAACGGCTACTATATAAATAACTGCTTGAAACCAAAAAAGGATGGTTTATATACCATCGTCGCCGCTCCTTCCTCTGGTTCAACATCAAATGATACCTACATCACTATTCTTGATTCAAATTTCAAGAAAATTGCCGAGGACGACGATGGCTTTGGAAAACGGACGGCAGGTGTAAGAATCAATCTAATTGCCGGCAAAGAATACTTCATCATTAGTTGCTTTTATATCGTTAGCAGCACTGGAGATTATGAGGTTGATATTTTTAAGCAAGCATATCTGCCAGAAATTCGGGGAGACATAGTGGGTTCCGGATTGACAATGAAATTAGGAAAAAGCATTCCTACCAGAAGTTTCTTAACAAGCCAGTCTTCTTATAAAAACGTGGAATTTTATGCTTATTGGGACACTGCCGAAAGCTCTTCCGATTTTCCAAACATCTATCTGCAAATATATAATGCAAGAATGGGGACCTTGTTATCTTCAACAAATATCCTTAATACATCCTGCTCTTTTGCTTTTTCAGCGGACATATTGTATTTAATAGATTTTTCAGCCAACTCCGATTACTTTACTGATGTGCATGTCGATTTAAAGGCGTGATATCATGAAAAAAGATAAAAACATTGAGTTCAGTAAGAACAATGGGTTCCCCTACGATAGAATCAATCTGATTTTTCCAGAGAGAGGGAGGATTGGAATACAGGGCTTAAACGAACAAGAAACCTATGATTTTTATCAGATTCTGCTTGGATTTCAAAAGCCCTCTTCTGGATCGGTAAGGATAGGCGGAAAAGCTATTCTCTCCTATAGCAAAGAAGAAGCTGAAGCTTATCGCCGGGAAAAGGTCGGACTCTTATTTAAAGATTCCATGATGCAAATATCTTTAAATATCTTGGAAAACGTTGAGTACCCTCTCTGGCTTAGGGGAGAGAAGAATGCAAAAGCAAAGGCAAGGAAAGTGCTTGAGGATTTGGGACTTTCTTCTTGCTTAGATCAGAGGCCTTATACTCTTGCAGAAGACAACCTACAGAAGGCCTCCCTTGCCCGTGCGATTGCTAAGGATTCTAAGATAATTTTAGCCAATGATCCTTTTTCTTATCTTGCTAAGGATAAAGCAGAGGAAATCATCAAGCTACTGAAAGAGCAGTCCAAAACAAGACTAATCATCCTTGACTGTATGCAGACATCGGAGGCGATTAAGTTCCTTGACTACTCTATTCTGCTTAAAAACAGACAGCCGGTATCGAATATCCAGTTGGCTGAAAAAGAAGAAAAGAAGGAAACAGAAAAAGAAAGGAAATCCTCTTTAGGATTCAGGCATGTTCTTACCATGGCATGGAATCATAGGAAGAGGACAAAAGCGCTTTCTTTCGCAACAATTGCTGTATCCAGTCTTGCCCTTGCTTTATCCGGTGTATCTAGTTCACTAAGGCTGAAAACCGATCATCGCCTCACTGCAGATTCTGTTCTGGCACAAAAGGACGACTATTGTTCTCTGTCGAATGTCTATGAAGTCAACGGCTTCACCGGATTTCCTAATTTCTCCGATTCTACTGTCGATGCTTTATCCAAGAACCTAAACCTTTCCTTTTTAAAAGTAATCAAGGCTTATTCTACCATCCCCTATTATGAAGATAAGCCTATCTTCTCAGTAAAAGGATACACAGGTGATTCTTCTACCGACAATTTCACTTCCTATTTTGAGAGGATAAACAATGATTATCGCTATGCTTCACTTGACTCAATGGATCAACTTCCTGATCATTACAGACTACTGACCGGAAGACTTCCGGAAAACGAAAACGAAATCAGGTTAACCGACTTCCAGACCGAAGGAATCGCTTATGCAGGAAAGAACAGTAACTTTGATTATGATTCTCTCCTAGGCAAAAGAATCACTCTTCATTACGGAGACGGGCCGCAGGTTTTACCAGAGCTGACGATTACAGGAATTCTTGATACCATCTACGATGGCAGAGACTTTGCTAAGTTCAAAGATTACTGTATCAAAGAGAAGGATAGTGTCTCTTCCGAAAAAGACATAATGGAAGAAAGGGAAAGACTGATTATTCTAAAGAATGAATCCTATATTAACATTTTCTTTGTAAGTAAGGACGTTTTTAATCGTCTAAAGAGATCCAACTGCTTTCACTCCGATGCGTATAACGATTATTTCACTCTCAATGGGACGGCAGCGCTAATAGACGATCAGAATCTCCATGGTTTCGAATATCTCCGGGATTCCAACAAAAAGCAGATCCAATTATTCTCAGATGCCGGTTATGATGCCACAGACTTCTTAAGTCTGAGCCTCCCATCCTACGTTGAGGCAGTCCGTGAAACAGAGAATCTAGACCGGAAATTGGATATCGTTATTCCCAAGAAGTTCCTTGAGAAAGGGGCAGCGGCCGATTTTACCTATAAGGGCAGCGCCTATGACTTTTTCCATGACTTTATCCGTCTTCCCATCCATACCTATTCCATTGATTACTATAAAGATGCCGTAGACGGAAAGAAGTTCGATAGGCAAAAAGCTGCATCACACTATTATGCCAAAGAGAAAACTGAAGTGCCCTCGATCATCTCAGAGACAGACCAGCAGAAAATCTACGAATACTATTTATCAGAAGTATTCAGTCGGGGATATCCGGATTATGAGAGCAAAGAAGAAGTGAAGTCATTCACTGACATCTATTCACTTGGCAAGGAAAGGATATCCTACTACAGGGATTACTACAAAAATTCGGTTTTCTCGCAGAGAAAATTCTCCTATCATTACAGTGACATCGTTACAGGGGAAGCAAAAAGTGCTTCTTTTACGCTCTCCGGTCTAACGCTCATCGATACCAATTACCAAGTCCGTTATCCAATCAGGCAGCAGGAAATTTTATCGAAAATCTACTACGACGGCGGTTCGGTCTACGACAATGTTATCACTCCAAACACAGGCAGCAATGTCTTAAGGAAATTAATCGAAAAGCAGTCTGGCAGCTATTTAGGGCATTATCGTTATCAGTTAATCAATTCCTCTGTCTGGGGTGCTTCGGATGCGATAGCGGAAAAGAATTTCTTGATGTACTGGTTCTTTGCCTTTTCCATCCTATTCCTATCTGCCAGGATTATCCTAGAATACTTTTTCTTACGAAAGAGGATGTGGCTGTTTTCTATCGATGTCCCTTATCAGAAAGCAAGGGGAACATCAAGGAAAGACATCCGGAAGGAATCCATCCTCCGGCTTCTATTCGTCTTTCTTCCCTCCTTTTTCTTCTCAATTGCCTTCAGGTACATTGACAATAGGATCATAAAAGCATGCATTGCCAAACAATATCCTGCCTTCCTCTTACTGAATCCGGGATATCCGGAAATATTGATTCTTTTCTTCCTTAGCCTACTGATAACAACCCTTGTTTCTCTTCCCTCTTTGCTAAACCGAAAGCAGGATAAAGTCTAAGTAAGGAGAAGGAAAGCCTTGTTGGTCCTTTGGAAGACATTGCACCAATACCACAAGAGGAATTAGGGGATAGCGGGTCATCAAGTCGATGCCAAGGCGGATAACTAAATTTGCTTATCGATTTAGACACTTTCACATCAAAATGTCTAATAGATTTATGGTTCTTTAGCGAAGCCGCAAAATTCATAGACAGGAAAGCGAAGGATAATATAAAATGGGAGTAGACATGAAAAAAAGCCTGCCAACGCAGGCCTGACTTGAGACAAGTGTTTACTTGAACTCGTATTGTTAAAACACTAGTATTCTACAAAGAAAAGAGAGGAAAAACAAGATGGCAGGTAAAAAATTCTATTTGGGTCTAGATATCGGAACGGACTCTGTCGGTTTTTGCGTCACGGACGAAAATTACGACATCATCAAGAAACATAAGACCGTCTACGACGGAGAGAAAACGAAATATTACGGAAACCATGTCTGGGGATCCCGGCTGTTTGATGAGGCACAGGATGCCTCTTCGAGAAGAAGGGCGCGGGAAAGGCGGCGAAGACTGCAGAGAAGAAGACAGAGAATCGTTTTGCTTCAGCAGCTTTTCGCTCCGGAGATGGAAAAAGTGGATCCCTACTTTTTTGACCGTCTGAACAACTCCGCCATTCACCTTGAAGACCGAAATGAGCTATTACGGCAAAAGCACCTTCTCTTCAATGGAAACGACTATACCGATAAAGATTTCTTCAAGAAGTATCCGACCATCTATCATCTCCGCAAAGCAAGGATGGAGCATCCGGAGAAGAAGTTCGATATCCGGGAAATTTATCTTGCCTTGGCCCATAGGATCAAATACCGCGGAAACTTCCTCCATGAAGGAGAAAGGACTTCCATCGGAAGTGATCCGGAAACGATTGTCTCTTCGTTTAACGCCATCGATTCCACCTTGGAGGACATCCGGGAAGAAGAGGAGAACTTTACTGTCTCTTCCTATGGATGTTCGCTAGATAGGGCAAAGGAGTTACTGGAGAAGTTCAAAACCATAAATAAGATCGGTGAGCTATATGATGTCCTTGTTTCCGTTTTCAAATTGAACGGACTGAAATCAACCGATCCGAAGCGTCAGAGGCTTGCCTTAATCGCCGGATCAAGCAAGAGTCTTAGTCAGTTATTCCCGGAAATCGAGTTTGAAGAGGAAAGGGGAAAGCAAAAGGTCGACTTCTCTAGCGAAGATTTCGCTGACAAAGTCATTCCTGGCTGCTCTTCGGCTATCGGTGATAGCCGGGTTAGACTATTGTTAAAGCTTAAGGAACTTTATGATCTTCGCATCCTCGCCCGGCTTCTTAACGGAAAAGCGACGGTTTCGGAAGCAAGGGTCGATATCTACGAAAAGCATAAAGAGCAGCTAAAAGTCCTCAAAGACTTAGTCAAGCGATATTGTCCGGACAAATACAATGCCTTCTTCCGTCAGTTCTCGGAATCGGAAAAAGGAGACAAAAAAGGTTTCTTCAGCTACGCCAGTTATATCGGCTTCAACGATAAGAACGGAAAGAAGGAAATGGTTGCCCATTCCGTCATTACAGATGATCTCTATACGACCATAAAGGCAAGGCTTCCTCTTGAGGAAGCCGACAAGGATACTTTTGCCGAGAAACAGCCCGGAGATAAAGAGAAGCTGCTTTCCATTAAAAAGGCAATTGAGAACAGAGACTATCTTCTCCGACAGAATTCCAAGGAGAACGGTGTCCTTCCCTATCAGCTGAATCTTAATGAAAGGCGGATCATCCTTGAGAATCAGTCCAAGTTCTATCCCTTCCTTGGCGAAAAGGATAAAGATTTCAATAACCCGGAGAAGCTTTCCTATAGGATTGAATCGATTCTTAAATATAAGATTCCTTATTTTGTCGGGCCTTTGTCGAGAAAGGCGACAAACTCCTGGATTGTCCGAAAAGAAGGGCACAATGAAAAAATCACTCCCTGGAACTTCCACGATGTCGTGGATGAAGAAGCGACTGCCGATGGCTTTAGGGCAAATCTAAAAAATTACTGCACCTATCTCATCAACGAACCTACCCTTCCGAAGCAGTCTTTGGTCTACCAGAGGTTCATTCTTCTTAATGAGAGGAATAAGTGGCTAATTAACGGCAGTCCGATTACTGTGGAAGATAAGCTTTACCTCATTAAAGAAGCGTACCTGACCCGCAAGAGTGTCTCGAAGAAGTATGTAACAGACATTCTGAAGAGGAAGTATAAGACCAGTGTTGATCTGACGACCAAAGGCTCTGGAAGCGGACAGGGAGTCACCGACGAAGACTTCCACGCCTCTCTCTCCTCCTGGATTGCCTTAAGGGATAGCCGTGCCTTTGGGCCAGCCCTATTACATGATAAGAAGAAGCAGGCCCTTGCGGAACAGATTATCTACGATATTGCCACCTTCGAGAATCAGAATCTCAGGGTCAAACGGCTGAAGAAATATCCTCTTACCCCAAACCAGATAAAGTATATTTCGGGTCTTTCTTTCGAAGGATGGGCAAAGCTTTCCAATAAGCTGCTGACGGGACTGACGACGGAAAGGACAAATCCGGAGACCGGTGAGGTTCTTGAATATTCCATCATGGACTTAAGGTGGCGTACCAACAGGAACTTCAGGGAAATACTGACGACAAAGGAAGGGAAGGACTATAAGTTTGATTTCAGGCCGAAGATCGAAGAACTTAACGGCAGCAAAAACGAAAATAGGGAAGACTTCCTAAACAGCCTCTATGCCTCTCCGATGAGGAAGCGGGCTTTAAAGCAGACAATTGACATCGTCCAGGAATTAAAGAAGATCCTGAAAATTGATCAATTCGATTCCTATTTTGTCGAATCGACCCGCTTTGAAGGAGAAAAGAAGAGAACAAAGTCCCGAAAGGATAAGATCCTTGCCTTATACAAGGAAAGCGTCAAGCAGTTCAGAGCCGAATTTGATTTGGAAAAGCTGAAAAACGTCCTGGAGAAAAGAACGGATGGAGAGCTTAACTCCAAAAAGCTCTACCTCTATTTCAGGCAGGCAGGGAAATCGCTTTATACCGGAGAACCGATTGATTTAAACGAATTGTCTACTGCCTATGATATCGACCATATCATTCCGCAGGCGAAAGTGAAAGATGACAGTTTCAGGAATACGGTTCTAGTCGAGAAGTCAGTCAACAACAAAAAGCAGGACCGTTACCCGATTCCTGCAGATATCAGGACGCCAAAGGGAATATCCGTCATCAAAGCCCTTCATAGTCTAAACAATGATCTTAGGCCGAAGGACAAGAGGAACCGCCTCCTCCGTCCTGTTTCAAAGCCATTGACCGATGATGAGCTTTCCGGCTTTGTCCAGCGTCAGCTTGTCTCAACTAATCAGTCGGTCAAAGCCGTCTGCGAGGTTTTGAAGTGGAGGGACAAGGATGCCAAGGTTGTCTATTCTAAGGCCAAGAACGTCTCTGAATTCCGCCAGGTTTTCGACTTAGTCAAATCCCGTGAGGCGAATGACTTCCACCATGCCCATGATGCCTATCTTAACATTGTCGTCGGAAACGTCTATGATAAGGTCTTCTCCACCGGCGATTCAAAAACCGTCAAGCATAAGAGAGAATATCTCGAAGCCAGGAACAGGGATACTGAGTACAGGTTCAAACACGATGAGCGGAGGAGGTATACCGATACTTTAGTCTGGAAAGCAAAGCGATATGAGCCTAACTGGCACGGGGAAGAAGTGAAGGACTCTGAAGGAACCATTGATAAGGTGCGGAAATATCTTTCCTACCAGGATCCGCTTGTCACCCAGAGGAGGTTCACCAATGTCGAAAAGCATGGGTTCTTCAAGATTTCGCTCCACACGGCAAAGGAAGGAAATGCAACTCTTCCGATAAAACAGAAGGGGCCTTTTGCCAAGGAAGGCTGGCAGAAAAAGTATGGCGGATACAGCAATAGGTCAAATCCATACGCCTCTTTAGTCCGCTCCGAAGGAAAGAAAGGGAAGCATATCTACTCTATCGAGTTTGTTCCGACGGTTATCCGTTTGCAGAGGAAAGGAAATCCCCAAGCGAGGAAAAAGTACCTAACCGAAAACAACAAGCTGAAGAATCCGGAGGTTCTCATTGAGAAGCTGTTAAGGCGTACTATCCTTCAGATTCCTTATAAGGCAGAGAATGGAAAAGAAGGGTATGTAAGACTTGGAATAAGCGGAAAGACAGGAAGCTCCATTGTCTGCATTAATAGGTCAGAACTCCACATTCCTGCGGTATATAGGAAAACCATCAAGAAGATCAGTAAGAGGCTTGGACTGAATAACCAAGCCGGTGAAAAGACTGACACCTCCATCTACGAAAAATTCGGGTCCAATGATATCGACTTAGGTAAAGGACGGCAGATTACTCGGGACGAATTAAAGAAACTTTACGATTATAGGGTCAAAGACGTCTATTGTCGGCCAGAGTATGAAGGGCTACCTACGCTGTCTGCCACAATTACCAAAATAAAAGGGGCAACCGCATTTGAATCACTAAGCACACTGAATCAAAGGAACGTCCTTGCTATACTAGTAAAACTAGTTTCTTGTAAAAGTGTTCAAGGAAATGACTTGACTATTCTAAATTTAGAAAAGGCTACAAATTGTGGAAAGATTGTTGCTTCACGCCTATTAATTTCTAAGACAAAAATCATTCAGACTTCAACCACAGGCCTAGTAGAACGTGTTCTGTTCACTGTGCCGGAGGACTAGTATATGGCGTTCCGAGTTATCAAAATAAGCAGCAGATGCAAACTCGAAACCCAACTGAATTATCTGGTTTGCCGCGCAGACAAAGAAACAAGAGTCCTTTTAGATGATATTGCTATTCTCCTCATCGAAAATCAGCAGGTATGTATCACTTCGGCACTATTAGCCGAACTAGTCGAGCACAAGGTGAGAGTCATATTCTGTGACAGCAAACATAACCCCCATTCCGAACTCATTCCCCAGCATGGCGTCCATAACACTTATGAGCGGATTAAGCTTCAGATGAGCTGGGAACAGCCCATCAAAGATAGAATCTGGTCTTCCATCATCTGGCAGAAGATTCATAACCAGGGACACCTTGTAAAATATCTCGGAGACCTAAAAGCGTATGAAAGGATCAGTGGATTTAAGAGCGAACTTCAGGAAGGGGATAAGACAAATAGAGAAGGACTTGCGGCAAAGGCCTACTTTGCATCATTGTTCGGATCAGGATTTGATCGGAAAGACGATAGCTCGGATACCAATACCTTTCTAAACTATGGATACTCAAGGATTAGGTCGGCAAGGAATAGAGAAGTCAGCCTTGCCGGATACCTTAATCCAATCGGCATCCACCATATCGGTCCCGACAATCCCTTTAATTTCGGATGTGACCTAAGGGAACCTTTTCGGCCATTTGTCGACAAAAGGATTGCTAGTAACGAGATTGATAAGCCTAATTTTAAGAATCAGAGGATTAACATTCTTAACTCTGAAGTTCTCTGTGACGGCAAAGTGACAATTCTTTCCAACGCCATCCACAACTTTGCCGTTTCTGTCTTTTCGGCACTGAACGCACAGAATCCATCTAGGATATATACAGTGAAGTTTATTGATGAGCAACAATTATAGATATATGCGATCCATTTTAAGGTTTGATCTTCCGGTGGAAACCGCGGCACAAAGAAAAGAGTATCGGCAATTTGTCAAACAGATTAAGAAGAGGGGATTTATCAGGTTCCAGGAATCTGTCTATGTCAAGTTATCAATTAATGAGGCTGCCGTAAAAAACGTGGACCGTACACTTCGATCTCATCTTCCAAGCGGTGGAATGATTGCTAGGATGACAGTAACAGAAAAGCAGTTTTCGGGCGTTAACTATTATGTCGGAGAATTTACAAGCGATGTTCTGAATTCGGATGACCGGTTTATCGAATTATGAAGGTCCTCAAACATAGAAGAATAGATAAAGAATTCGCATTCGATGAAACGACAAATTATTGTCTTTGTATTGAAAACCCTAAGTTTTTCCGTGAATTTATCCATTGCATTGATGCTAACCCTGATGAGCAGGAGGACTTACTGCTTTACGACCAGAATAAGCAAAGGAAGATAAGCAAAGAAGTATTCTTCATCCATGATCCAAGGCGCATCACTCTTGATGAGAAAAAACTAAATCTAACTATACAGAAGGACCTTGCTGCTTCCGTTGATGCACAGGAAAACGAAAGATTTCTTCTTTTAAGGAACGAAATCAATGAATATCTAGATTCAATCAGTTATGACTACCCTTTGCGTCTTACTTATGATTCTGAACTCGGACTATCCTCGTTTCTGAAGGCGTTTTCGGTTTCCTATGAATCGAATAATGAAGACTTGCTTGTAGAAATGATAGAAAAGATTAAAATCCTCTCTTCTATATTTAATTATCAGGTTTTCATTATCAGGAATCTTGCGGATTATCTTACTCAGGAAGAATTAAATCAGTTTTTTCAGGAAATGAGAAGAATGGAAGTAGCAGTTTTACTACTCTCTTCCCACCTTCCAAACTATGATTTTGATGATAAATTCGTTGTCCGTATCGATTCCGATCTTTGTGAACTACATCTTGCGTCTGAAAACCAAAAAGGATAAAATATACATGGTTTTACGAGAAATCACGCTAAAAAGCAATGCTTTTGAGGCTTGAGAGTATTGTTAAATCAGAATCATCTCTAACGAAGACCTATCCAAGAAACACGAGGAAGTGCTTGAGAGTATTGTTAAATCAGAATCATCTCTAACAGACCGCTGACAACCGAAGGATTGGTAGCAGCTTGAGAGTATTGTTAAATCAGAATCATCTCTAACGGCCAGGCCATCGCCGAGACGGCCGCCGATGCTTGAGAGTATTGTTAAATCAGAATCATCTCTAACACGTTTCTTTCGATTTCCGCATCGAACAGGGCTTGAGAGTATTGTTAAATCAGAATCATCTCTAACAGACATCAGGGAAGCCAACATGACTAGGGGCTTGAGAGTATTGTTAAATCAGAATCATCTCTAACAATTCAAGTTGTTCCTACAACTTGACCAAGGCTTGAGAGTATTGTTAAATCAGAATCATCTCTAACTCTTCGCTAAGAAAGTTTCCAGAATCGAACGCTTGAGAGTATTGTTAAATCAGAATCATCTCTAACATTTTCACCTCCTTTCTTCCCTTCATCAGGCTTGAGAGTATTGTTAAATCAGAATCATCTCTAACTAAGTCCCCTCTCTATTCCATCCTTCGCCTGCTTGAGAGTATTGTTAAATCAGAATCATCTCTAACTGCTCATGAAAATAGCAAGGTATTCCAACGCTTGAGAGTATTGTTAAATCAGAATCATCTCTAACAGAAGAGAAGTACGAGACAACTGCAGGCACGCTTGAGAGTATTGTTAAATCAGAATCATCTCTAACATCACGTTGGGTATCTCCGACTTCAATGAGCTTGAGAGTATTGTTAAATCAGAATCATCTCTAACTACATCGTCCTGTGGTTTTCCTCCCTTACGGCTTGAGAGTATTGTTAAATCAGAATCATCTCTAACGAAAAACCCCGCCTCGGCCCATCGGACGGAGCTTGAGAGTATTGTTAAATCAGAATCATCTCTAACAAGGCATACATTGATGGAAAAGACAACGGAGCTTGAGAGTATTGTTAAATCAGAATCATCTCTAACGGGTTAGCGTAAATATCCCCTATGATTGTCGCTTGAGAGTATTGTTAAATCAGAATCATCTCTAACGCGGTATAACGGAAATCCCCAACACGGCAAGCTTGAGAGTATTGTTAAATCAGAATCATCTCTAACAAAAGATTGGATTTGTATTTGCGAACAGCTGCTTGAGAGTATTGTTAAATCAGAATCATCTCTAACTTGCGCTTAATCTTATAGCCAAGGCTATCGCTTGAGAGTATTGTTAAATCAGAATCATCTCTAACTCATCATTGAATTGTATGAAATACGTATAGCTTGAGAGTATTGTTAAATCAGAATCATCTCTAACTACGAAGACCACTCTTTCCCAACCGAAAATGCTTGAGAGTATTGTTAAATCAGAATCATCTCTAACAATCCTATCTGGTCTTCCCTCCATGATGATGCTTGAGAGTATTGTTAAATCAGAATCATCTCTAACA
>ERZ808252.1270-NODE-1270-length-19187-cov-5.167364_pt1 | contig 19187 bp, 10 predicted proteins | sample MGYA00521242_ERZ808252 | MGnify/ENA primary metagenome ERZ808252 (study PRJEB31516, sample SAMN03275581) | gut metagenome | biome: mammalia-associated habitat; material: feces | host: Papio cynocephalus | place: Kenya | collected 2012-08-07 ...
GGTAGTAGCCGCTCGCGCCGAAAACGGCAACAACTTCGGTACCGTATTGATACCTGAAGGACTGATAGAATTCATTCCGTCGATCGAGCGCCTCATCAGCGAGCTCAACGATGTTCTTTCGTCGGCAGCCTATACCGAAGCCCAACCGAAAGATCGCATAGAATGGCTGTTGGGCAACCTGACCAAAGAAAACGCCGCTACGCTTGCATCGCTGCCACGTACATTTGCCGACCAGCTGACAGGAGAGCGCGACCCGCACGGAAACGTACAAGTATCGCTCATCGAAACAGAAAAACTGCTGTCGTCAATGGTGGCAGAAAAACTGCAGAAAATGAAAGCCGAAGGCAAATACAACGGCAAATTCTCGGCCCTGCACCATTTCTTCGGCTACGAAGGACGCTGCGCAGCACCCTCTAACTTTGACGCAGACTACTGCTATTCGCTCGGCGTAAGCGCATCGCAACTGATAGCCAACGGAAAAACAGGATATATGGCCATCGTGAAAAATACCATCGCCCCTGCCGAACAATGGATTGCCGGAGGTGTGCCCATTACCATGATGCTGAACATGGAAAAGCGCAACGGAGCCATGAAGCCCGTTATCCGCAAAGCTCTTGTAGACCTCGAAGGAAAGCCCTTCAAGACATTTGCCGCACAACGCGAAGAATGGAAAAAGAACACCTGCTTTGTCTATCCGGGTCCCATCCAATATTTCGGCCCGTCGGAAGTATGCGACCGCACAACCGTCACACTCCAACTTGAACAGGCTTGACTGACAAACAATCCCTAAAATAGGATTCCACACAAACTAATCTCCCTTTTTCGAAAAGCGGGAGATTAGTTTCGTTTTGCGACAATATGGAAACCCACAAAAAGCATCTGCCAAAAAAAACGGCCGCACCGAAAGCCAAGCCCGTGAAACATAAAAAAAAGAGGAAACGCACACGGAAATTTCCCCTTAACATACCCACATGGGCGCTGTGGGTGGGTGGCCTGCTCATTGTTTCGGCATATGCTTTCGTATTCTATTATTTCTTCGTCAATCCCTTTTCGTTCCGATGGAAAGGCATCTTCGGCGAAGGCAAATATCCTTCGGGCTACTCCATACACGGTATAGACATATCGCATTATCAGGGCGAAATAGACTGGGACCTGCTGCGCAACGCACAACTCTATGACACGCCGGTGCGTTTCATCATCATCAAAGCGACAGAAGGAACCAACATCCTGGATGAAAACTTCAACGACAACTTTTACAAAGCCAAAGACAACAATTTCATTCGCGGAGCATACCATTTCTACGTGCCGTCCAAGACGGCCGAGGCACAGGCACACTATTACTTGAAACAAGTGCACCTGGAAGACGGCGACTTGCCGCCCGTACTCGATTTTGAAAAGACCGGAACACTGACACCGCAGCAAATAAAAAAAGCCGCCCTGACCTGGCTGCGCATCGTGGAAAAGCACTACGGCGTGAAACCCATCATCTACGCCAACTATGACTTCAAGAAAAAATATTTCAGCGACAGTATATTCGGACAATATCCCTACTGGATAGCCCACTACTACGTAGACACCCTGAAATACAAAGGAGAATGGCGGTTCTGGCAACACACCGATATGGGCAGAGTGAGAGGCATCAAAGGCCATGTGGACTTGGATATCTACAATGGCTCGATGTATGATTTGCAAAAGTTCACCATCGGTCGGAAAGAAGACAGCGAAAATGAATTCTTCTAAAGCCATTCCATACCCTTATCGACAGGAACAAGAAAACACAGATTACGACTCATGAGAAGGAAACTATTTTTGATACTGACAGCGCTGGCCGCAACAGGAATCTTCGGAACAGCCAAGACACAGAGCAATTTCAAAATGCTTTTGCGCCTTTGGCCTCACCACCACACCAACGACAGTCTGAAAGCAGAACTTTTGCAGGCATTAAAGACTTATCCCGATCTGTGGGACGAAGCATGGTTTTGTATGGAAATAACGACTCTTGACAAAAACAAGCACACCCGTTCGGCACAAAAAATGGCACGCGCAGCAGCCGAACTGCGCAAAATCGGTATCGGAACATCCATACAAGGCATCACATTGGGACACGGCGATTCTTTCGAGTTCAGCTCTTCAGAACTAAAGCCGAAAGAATGGTCCACAATTGTCAACAACGCAGGAGAAGCAACTCAAATGGGCAACTGTCCACGGCAGGAAGCCTTTTTGACATATATCGAACAGACCTATGGCGCATATGCCGCTGCATGCAAGCCGGTAGCCGTATGGCTCGACGACGACTTGCGCATCACCAACCACTGGCCGGCACGCATGTTGTGCTTTTGTGACACATGTATCGGCCTTTTCAACCGTGAAAACGGGTTTCATTATGACAGGGCAGCATTGGTCGAAGCCTTGGAAAGCAATGCGGGCGACGGCAATGTGCGCAGCAAATGGATTCGCTTTTGTCAGGAAAGTCTGGCCTTGGTTGCCCAACGGGCAGCACGAGGCATCCATGCCGCTTCGCCATCAACCACAGTGGGTCTGCAACATGCCAATTTCCATCGTGAGCTCCTCGAAGGCTACGACTGGCAGCCAATATTCAACGCCATGCGCCAGGAAACAGGCATGGCACCGGTTTCACGGCCGGGCAACGGCTTTTATGACGACCACGAGCCCCGTGGCATGATACAAAAAGCCCTTGACATGGCACGTCAAATACGGCGTCTTCCTCCAGATGTACAGCAGATCGCAGCCGAAGTAGAAGGTTTTCCGCATCGTGCAACGGCCAAATCGCCCCATGGGCTTTGCGTGGAATCGCAATTGTATTTGGCCATGGGAGTAACGCAGCTTTCATATGCCATCATATGTAGCGCAGTGGAACCCATGGAATGGTATGCAGACAATTACTTTAAACACCTCTCGCGCTGGCGTGCTTTTTATGAACGATTCACTCTTTTCAACGAAGGTACAGAACCCGGTGGCCTGAATCCCTACATAAGCCGCAATTGTGTGTTGCGGCAAAAAGAAAATGGAGAACCGCCCTTCGCCTGGATCACGACCAACGCCAACGACGGCATCGAAAGAATAGCAACATTAGGCATGCCTTTTACGCCTGACGGGCATTTTCCTACGGCACTTTTCATGGATGCCGGAACAGTAAGGGGGCTTGGAGAAGCAGAAGGCCGTGAACTATTTGAATCGAAAAGCATCCTGCTCGACAAAGGCGCATGGGATTATGCCTGCAAGCGTGGCTTCGACAGGGCATTGCACCCTGTTGCTTCGCCCATATCCACCGTTTCGTGCTACCAATCAGACAAAGGAGCACGCATAGCCGTTGTAGCCAGCTATAATACAGAAATCAGCAACGCCGAACGCCTTTTGCTGTTGGAAGCTGCGGATTGGTGCTCAGGCAGAAAGCTGCCTGTCATATCCGAAAACACGCCACAAATGATGGTCATCCCACGCGTTTATCCGGATGGACAATTGCGTTCTGTCACCTTGCTCAACTGCACCATTTCCGAATGCGAAGACATCCGGCTGAAGCTGCGTGGCTGCCGGCCCGGGAAAAAGTGTGTATGGCGTAATGCCAATGAAAAAGACAAGACCTTGAAGCAAGTACGCAACGGAGAAGACGTCATTGTCACAATACCGCGACTTGAAAGCTGGGATGCAGGCTATATTGCCATCGTCTAAGCTGCAATCAAAAACATCATAAAACATCATTTTATGGCAAAACCATTGGCAGAACGATTAAGACCGCAAAGTCTTGACGAATATGTAGGACAAAAGCACCTTGTGGGACCCGGAGGCATCCTGCGCAAGATGATAGAAACCGGGAAGGTTTCTTCGTTTATCATGTGGGGACCACCGGGAGTTGGCAAAACCACGCTTGCACAAATCATAGCCAATGCGATGCACTCGCCATTTTATGTATTGAGTGCCATCAACAGTGGTGTAAAAGATGTGCGTGATGTTATCGACAAAGCCAGGAACAACCGTTTTTTCGATTCACCGGTTCCGATATTGTTTATCGATGAAATTCACCGCTTCAGCAAATCACAGCAAGATTCGTTATTGGCGGCAGTTGAAAAAGGCATTGTCACTCTTATCGGTGCCACGACCGAAAACCCATCGTTTGAGGTGATACGTCCGTTGCTGTCGCGCTGCCAGGTATATGTACTGAACAGTCTGACGAATGCAGACTTGGAAGAATTGCTCGAAAGAGCCATTCACAAAGATATCTATTTGAAAGAACGCAAAATTGATATTCAGGAAACAGAGGCCTTGCTGCGCTACAGCGGCGGCGATGCACGCAAATTGCTGAACATTGTGGATCTTATAGCTAATTCGTATGACGAAAACGACACCATCGTTTTCAATAACGAGATAGTGACCCGTGAATTGCAACAAAACCCGCAGGCTTACGATAAAGGCGGTGAGATGCACTACGACATCATATCAGCATTCATCAAAAGCATCAGGGGAAGCGATCCGGATGCCGCACTGTATTGGCTGGCACGCATGGTCAGTGCAGGTGAAGACCCGAAGTTTATTGCACGGCGTTTGGTCATATCGGCGGCCGAGGATATTGGTCTGGCCAATCCCAACGCTCTTTTACTGGCCAATGCCGCCTTTGACGCCGTGCAGAAAATAGGTTGGCCCGAAGGACGCATACCTTTGGCCGAAGCAACCGTTTATTTGGCTGCAAGCCCCAAAAGCAATTCAGCATATCTGGGCATCAACAAGGCATTATCGATTGTCGAAGCCACGGGCAACCGGCCGGTACCGCTCCATCTGCGCAATGCACCCACACAACTGATGGGCGATTTGGGCTATGGAGCCGACTATAAGTATGCGCATGATTACCCGGAACACTTTGTAAAGCAGCAATACATGCCCGACAGCCTGGAAAACACGCGCATTTGGGAGCCACAAGACAATCAGGCCGAATCCAAACTCGGAGAAAGGATGAAAAAGCTTTGGGAAGGCCGCTTTTGATTTTTTATCAAGATAAGTATCAGAATATTGTACATCTTACTTAACTTTGCTACCTAAACAATATCAAGCATTGAATATCCATATGAAAAGAATCATCTTTACAACTGCACTGACATTACTATGCTTTTCGCTTAGTGGAAAAAGCGTTTTCCTTCAAGGCTTTGAATATGGCAACGCCACGGCTCCAGATGGAAACGAATGGAACAATCCGGAACGTCTGGCCTATAACAAGGAACAACCACGTGCTTGGTTTTTCTCATTCCAAGACATAGAAAGCGCACGAAAGGTGTTGCCTGAAAACAGCAGCTACTGGCAATCACTCAACGGCAAATGGCGATTTCATTGGGCACCCAATCCCGAACAACGTCCTGTGTCATTTTATAAAGAAGGATTCGATGCTTCACGCTGGGACGAGGTCACAGTTCCCATGAGCTGGAACATTTACGGGATTCAAAAAGACAGGACCTTGAAATACGGTGTTCCGATTTATGTGAACCAGCCTGTCATTTTCCAACACAGCGTCAAAGTAGATGATTGGCGGGGAGGCGTCATGCGTACACCGCCTGAAAATTGGACAACCTACAAATACAGAAATGAAGTAGGGTCGTACATCCGCACATTTGAAGTGCCGTCAACATGGGACGGACGCGAAGTATTCATCAGCTTTGATGGTGTCGATTCGTTTTTTTACCTATGGATCAACGGCCACTACGTAGGCTTTTCCAAGAATTCGCGCAATGCCGCCCGTTTTAACATTACACGGTTTTTAAAAAGCGGTCAGAATACGGTAGCTGTTGAGGTATATCGCAATTCAGACGGCAGTTTTCTGGAAGCTCAGGATATGTTTCGTCTTCCGGGCATATTCCGCACCGTCGCCATATACTCCGTGCCACAACTGCACTTCAAGGATTTAAAGGTGACTCCCGATTTGGACAATAATTTTGAGAACGGTTCTTTGAGCATTGAGGCTGAAATTGCCAACCACAGCTCAAAGAAAGCCAAACATTATCATATAGAATACACTTTGTATCATAACAAGCTTTATTCGGATGACAATACGATTGTTCCCAACATCCTGGGAAAATCAGACATTCTCGAATTAAACAAATTTACGGAAGGCACGGCAAAGACAACGCTCTATGTGGTGAAGCCCGAATTATGGTCGTCGGAAGCTCCCAACCGCTACATCCTTGTAGGGCGACTGAAAGACAAGAAAGGGAAAGTAGTGGAAACAGTGTCGACAATTGTCGGTTTCCGTAAAGTTGAGATCAAAGACACACCGGCCTCGGCCGATGAGTTCGGGAAAGCCGGACGATATTATTACGTTAACGGGAAAACCGTGAAGCTAAAAGGTGTCAACCGCCACGAGACCAATCCTTCACTCGGCCATGCCATAACGCGCCGGCAAATGGAGGAAGAAATCATGCTGATGAAACGTGCCAATATCAATCACGTGCGCAACAGCCATTATCCCGACGACCCTTATTGGTATTACCTGTGCAACAAATACGGCATTTATCTGGAAGATGAGGCCAACATCGAATCCCACGAGTATTATTATGGCAAGGCTTCGCTTTCACATCCCAAAGAATGGCTCAACGCCCATGTGGCACGCGTCATGGAGATGGTTCGTTCCAATGTAAACAACCCGAGCATTGTTATCTGGTCGCTGGGCAATGAAGCCGGTCCGGGACACAATTTCGTTGCCGCCTATGACTCTTTGAAAAACTATGACCAATCGCGCCCCGTTCAATATGAGCGCAACAACAATATTGTTGACATGGGCTCCAATCAATATCCCTCCATTGCATGGGTGCGTGAAGCGGTCAAAGGAAATGCCGGCATCAAATATCCCTTCCATATTTCCGAATATGCCCATTCCATGGGTAACGCTGCAGGCAACCTTATCGACTATTGGAAAGCCATTGAATCTACCAACTTTTTCTGTGGAGGAGCCATTTGGGACTGGATAGACCAGGCCATGTACTACTATAACGAAAAAGGCGAACGCTTTATGGCATATGGCGGTGACTTCGGTGATTTTCCCAATGACGGACAGTTTGTAATGAACGGCATCATTTTTGCGAACATGCAACCAAAACCGCAATACTATGAAGTCAAGAAAGTCTATCAGAACATTCAAGTAGACAGCGTTGACATGCTAAAAGGCGAAGTGTCGGTATTCAACAAACAATATTTTGAAGACCTGTCACAATATGATGCCAAATGGAGCTTATACCGCAATGGGAAACCCATCAAGACAGGGCTTGTCAACGTCGGTACTTTAGGTGCACGTCAACGCAAGACCATTCAAATACCGCTCCAATACGCCTCATTGGACGCTGATGCCGAGTATTTCGTCAAACTTCAGTTTTTACTCAAATACGATAAGCCGTGGGCCAAAGCCGGTTATCCACAGGCCGAAGAGCAAATTCTTGTAAAAAAGGCGGCACAACGCCCGTGCATTTCGCTTTCGGATGCACGGCAAAAACTTTCTGCAAAGACTGTCGACGATTCGATTACAGCCATTCAGGGAAAAGGGTTCACAGTGAAGTTCAATAAGAACCAAGGCACCATCCATAGCCTTGAATACAATGGACAACAGATTATTTCAGAAGGCGGAGGGCCTAAAATCGATGCTTTCCGTGCACTGACCAACAATGACAACTGGTTTTACCAATCCTGGTACGAAAACGGATTGCACAATTTGCGCAATCATGTAGAAAGCGACAGAATCATTGTCAATGACAACGGCACCATATCCATTAACTATTCTCTGACGGCTCAAGCACCTTACGGAAGCCGGCTGGTAGAAAAGGGACTGGCTTCGGGACGTTATACGCTAAACAATAACGTGAGCAAACCTTTTGGAGAATCTGATTTTCACTTTATAGCCAATTTGCTTTGGACTGTCTATCCCGACGGTTCCATCGAACTGCAATCAACAATCACTTCAAACAAACCGGGCTTAACTCTTCCACGTCTCGGATATGTTATGGAAATGCCAAAGACAATGGACAAGCTCACATACTACGGACGAGGACCGATAGGCAACTATCCCGACCGGGAAACCGGCCAGAACATAGAAATCTATGAAACCTCTATCAAAAAAGCCCTCAACATCTGGCCCAAGCCGCAAGACACCGGCAACCATGAAGATGTAAGATGGTGCAGCATTACCGATGAAAACGGAAAAGGTGCAGTCTTCATCGCATCTGATGCCATGTCGATGCAGGCCTTGCCCAATTCGGCACTTGACCTTACCTTTGCACGCCATCCTTATGAGCTGCCACAACGTCCGAATAATTACCTGCATCTCGATGCTGCCGTAACCGGGCTGGGAGGCAACAGCTGCGGACAGGGAGGGCCGCTTGAAATCGACCGTGTCAAAGCCAATGACCACCGCGTGGCTTTCATGATACGTCCAGTAAATGGCAATGCCGAACAGCAGAGCCAAGTGAACATCTGCGGGAACGCACCTTTGCTCATAACACGCGCAAACAATGGCCAAGTAAGCATCAAAGCAGCAAAGACGGGAGAAACAATTGTCTATCGCATAGGCAAGTCAAAAACACAAACTTACAAAGAACCATTTGCCTTGCCCGACGGTGGAACAGTAACTGCTTGGACTGCAAAAGCTCCTTTGCTGACATATACCTTGAAGTTTGAGAAACTTGCAGCCATTCCCCTTACCGTCAAATATGCCAGCAGCGAAGAAACGAGTGGCGACGAAGGACTGGCAACTCATTTGATTGACAATGACCCTGCCACTTATTGGCACACCATGTACTCAGTCACCGTTGCCAAGTTCCCGCATTGGGTTGATTTCGATGCCGGCAGCGAAAAATCCATCAAAGGATTCACCTACCTGCCACGCCAGGACAGTTGGAACGGCAACATCAAAAATTATCGGATACAAATAAGCAACGATGGAAAAGAGTGGGGGAAGCCAATCTGCGAAGGAGAATTTGAGCGTAATCTTAAACTGAAGAAAATTAACCTTCAGCATCCTGTCAAGGCACGCTATATACGTTTTACGGCTTTAAGTGCCCACGATGGGCAGGACTTTGCCACCGGAGCTGAATTTCAAGTATTAACCGACTAAAAAGGGCACTTCAAGAACCGGCTTCCACGTAGAAGCCGGTTCTTTCGCCTTCGGGTCATCTGCGTTAAATAATGGGTTCGAAGAGCCGCATATCGGGATTTTTGACCAATTTTGCATTCAAAATATGATGAATCATGGAATCTTCGCTCTATAGTTACTCTCTCTGCATTGCTTTACCCTTGATGCTGTTTTTCGGTTTTGAATTTTTGTTGGCAAGAACTCCTGAGAAGTTGGTTTTTGAGAACTATCTGTGCTCGCGGCGAATGATGGGCGTGGCCATTCTGTTGCTTGCGGCAAACTATTCGATACATTTCTTCTGCGGCATCAGATTTAAGGATGTAGATGCGGCCATCCTTATCAACCTTTGCACTTACTTTCTGTGTTACTGGCTGTTCTCCTCGGCCTTGATTACGCTGCTTGACCGCTTTTACATTACGCGACGCCGGACATTTGTGCATATCGGATTGTGGATCATATTTTCTCTCCTTGCGTGTATTGTGCTAATGACATTCCCCAAGGGGCCGATCAAGACAACTGCACTGTTCGGTCTGTCTGCATGGTTGGTTATCTACGGATTGGTGCTGGCCCGCAGGATTTTACGGGCGTATCATAAAGCCATTAATATTTTCAACGATACCAATTCCGATGACATAGGCGCATATATTCGCTGGCTTTCGGTGTTCACCTATTGGGCCATTATATTCGGAGTCGGTTGCGGCATACTGACATTCTTGCCCAACCGGTACGTTTACGTCTGGATTCTGTCGTCCGTACCATTCTACATCTATCTTTTCCACTGTTATCAAAACTATCTCCTTTTCTACGAAAGAGTGGAACACGCGATGGAAAGCGAAGTTACTCCCGATCTTGTGACTGAGGAAACGAAAACCGAACAAAAGCCCGATTCTCCCATCTATCATGCAGAAATCGCCGAAAAAATCAAAGAATGGATTGCCAATGAAGGGTATGTGCACCCCGGCCTCACCATCAAAGAGCTTTCGGACGCCTTTCTCACCAACCGCACCTATCTCTCCGAATTTATACGAACCGAATATGGCACAACGTTTCGCGATTGGATCACCGGTCTCCGCATCGAATACGCCAAACGACTGCTCGTGGAAAATCCTAAGCTGATTATTGCCGATGTTTCCGAGCAATCGGGCTTCATGTCGCCAAGCCATTTCATTCGTCTCTTCAAAGAAAACGAAGGTTGTACTCCCAACAAATGGAGAAAGACAAAATAGCCTAAACAGCAAAAAATCGCCAAATCGGCAAACTCAAAATGCCTGAAACCACAAAGATGTGTGAATCTAACAATTGAGGCGCTTTTTATTCTTTAAAACGCTGCGAGGTTCTGATATCGTTGTTAATTTTGCATTGTTGAAAATTGAATCAAAAAGGAAACACATGAGCCAAAGAATCTGTTTTTTTATTTTGTTTTCATGGCTGCTGGCTCTCCCGGCTGCGGCGCTAAGCTTCACCTATACTTATGAAGGGTATACGCTGAGGTACACCGTCATCAAGTCATCATTAAGTTATTGCGAAGTTGCTCCGCAGAATACTTCTTTTCTCAAGGGCGACCTCGTCATTCCCGCAGAGGTCTCTGACAGCAGAAACAAGACTTACAAAGTGACAGGCATCGGTGATCTTGCCTTCTACAACTGCAAGAACCTGACTTCGATAACCATCCCCAACACAGTCAAAACCATTGGAATGAAAGCATTCGGCTTGTGTTCTAAACTGACATCCGTGACCTTGGGCAGTTCTGTTACTACCATTGATGAAAGTGCTTTCGACCGTTCAACAAATCTGGCAAAAATCGAAGTCAATGCAAACAACCCCAAATATTCATCTGTCGGCGGAGCATTGTATAATAAGGATGCAAGTAAAATCGTTTGTCTTCCATGTGGATTTTCAGGCTCCTATGAATTACCCGGCTCCGTAACATCAATCGGCAGCAAAGCTTTCCATTATTGCAATAAATTGACCGAGGTAACCATCCCCAACTCTGTTACATCCATCGGCGACTATGCTTTCTCGGGTTGCAGCGGCTTGACATCAATGAGTCTCCCCAATTCCGTCACATCCATCGGCAATGCCGCCTTTGCCGATTGCAGCAACCTTACCACGGTGAACCTTCCTAATACAGTTACCGCCATCGGCGGCACCGCTTTCTCCGGTTGTATCAGTCTGACCTCAATAAATATCCCCAATTCCGTCACTTCCATCAACAGTTCCACTTTCCATAGTTGCAAAAAGCTGGCCACGGTGACCATTCCCAACTCAGTCACTTCCATCGACAACTCTGCTTTTTCTAATTGCAGCAGCCTTACCTTGATTGACATTCCCAACTCCGTCACATCCATCGGCAACTCCGCTTTCTCCGGTTGCAGCGGTTTGACCTCAGTTGTCATTCCTCCATCCGTCACCTCCATCGGCAGCGCCGCTTTTGCCGGTTGTACCGCCCTTATAGACTTTGATGTTAAATCAACCAATCCCAACTATACATCCATCGATGGTATTCTTTTCAGTCGGGATCTAAAGACAATACACACTTTCCCTGCAGGGAAATCGGGTTATTTCTTCATTCCGGAATTTGTAACTACCATCAACGACTATGCATTTTCCGGTTGCAGCGGCATGACTGCGGTGAATATTCCTAATAGTGTCACATCCATCGGCAAGTATGCTTTCCAGTACTGCACAGGCCTGACCACATTAAAACTTCCCAATGCTCTTACTACAATAGAAGAAGGACTCTTTAAGTCGGATGCCAACCTTACATCTGTAACCATACCCGCTTCGGTAACCGCCATCGGCAAAGATGCTTTCGACTGCTGCTCTGGCATGACACGCCTTATCTGTTATGCCCTAAACCCACCTGTATGCGGGCCGAATGCACTGACGGACATCAACAAGAAAATATGTACGCTTTGGTTGCCACTTGGAGGAGTAGGAGGAAGTTATATAGGTGTTGACCAGTGGAAAGATTTCATCGTTGATCTCTTTGACCCAGCACAGGATATTATCAACGGCATTCAGACCGTTTCCACGGACAAATCAGATGCACCCATCTTCGACCTGCAAGGTCGCCGCATTGCTTCGGACAGGAATCTCACACCCGGCATCTATATCATCAACGGAAAGAAAACATTGATCCGCTAATTCAGCGGAAGCATACACAAACGAATCTTCTTATTAATGACGCGAAAGTCGATTACCATACTGTTGGACTAATCGGCTTTCGCTTTTTTCTGAAAGCAACAAACTATTTGATGAAAAGAAAGTGCTACATTTGCATTGAAATTGAAATTTTTCCACTTCTCCTTTTAATAATTGTTTGTAGATTGTCGCTCACTCAAAGAAAACCACTAAATTTGCATCTAAAGCAATAAATTGAGGTAAAGTGAAAGATTTGAATCAATTAAAGCTCGTATTAGTTAAAAAGAAGAGAACCAACAAATGGCTGGCTGAGCAGTTGGGCGTAAACCAAACGACTGTTTCCAAGTGGTGTACCAATACGACCCAGCCCGATTTGGCAACGCTGAAACGTATATCGGAATTGCTGGAGGTTAGTGTGAGCGAGATTATCAACTTTGAATAAGATGCACGATTATGGGCAATAACAAATTTAATGAGAATACCAGAGTACAAGTTCCGGCTGCACTCCATCTATGCAAGTTGGGATATACTTATTTGGATAACATTTGTACTTATGACACAAAGACAAATATCTTGATTGATGTTTTCTTGAATGCAGTAAGGCACCTTAATCCCGGTTTGTCTGACTCTGAGGCCTCATTATTGTATACCAAAATTGTGAATATAGCCAATAATGATGATTTGGGGCGTGAGTTTTACCAGTTGCTTTCAGCAAACAGCGGTACGAAACTTATTGATTTTGAAAATCCAGAAAACAACGATTGGCATGTAACTACAGAATTTACTTGTGAGAATAAAGATACTGAAGATGAGTTCCGTCCTGACATCACTTGTTTTGTAAACGGCCTCCCGCTTGCTTTCATTGAGGTCAAGAAACCGAACAACCGTGAAGGCATTTTGGCGGAAAGGGAGCGAATCAACAAGCGAATGAGCAAGACATGCTTCCGCAGCTTCTTCAACATCACCCAACTGATGATTTTCTCCAACAACCAAGAGTATGACACCGATAGTCGTGTGCCTATACAAGGGGCATTTTATTGTTGCACGGCTAAGGAGAAGGCGTTCTTCAACGTGTTCCGTGAGGAAGACAAACGGTACGTACCAGATTATCCTTATCAGGATATCACTGATGAAATGGAGAATAAGGTGCTAAAGCATCGCAACTGCGTGGTCATTAAAAACTTGCAAGAATACCAGACCAATAAAGCTGTAACCACGCCGACAAACCGCATTCTCACCTCTATGCTAAGCCAAGAGAGATTTTTATTTCTTTTACGCTATGGATTCGCATACGTGGAACGTAAAATAGAGTTGGCCGATGGCACACAGGGTACTCAATTACAAAAGCATGTGATGCGCTATCAGCAATTGTTCGCTTCGTATGCCATCCGCAATGCCTTGACGAGGGGAGTGAAAAGCGGCATCATTTGGCATACGCAAGGTAGCGGAAAGACCGCACTCGCCTATTACAGCGTGAAAAGCCTAACAGACTATTTCGCACAGCGCAATGTGGTAGCAAAGTTCTATTTCATAGTTGACCGTATTGACTTAATGGAACAAGCAACGGACGAATTTGCTGCCCGTGGTCTTGTCGTCCACAACGCTAAAAGCCGCAAGGAATTGATGGATGACATAGCAACCCGAGACGTAACAAGCAATGATGAGGGAAAGCCTGAAATCATGGTGGTCAATATTCAAAAATTCAAAGAAGACAAAGCCAAGGTGATGGTGGATAACAGTTACAGCACCAATCTACAACGAATCTTCTTTGTTGATGAAGCGCACCGAGGATATAACCCACAAGGCAGTTTCTTGGCAAACCTTTTGGAGGCAGATCAAAATGCAGTAAAAATTGCACTGACAGGAACACCATTGCTAAAAGAAGAACGAGAATCGTGGAGAGTGTTCGGTGACTACATCCATACTTATTATTACGACAAGTCCATTGCCGATGGCTACACCTGTAAATTGATGCGTGAGCCTGTCGAAACAATCTACAAAGAGAAGATTGAAAATATACTTGACAAGTTGGCAGGTGATGTGGAAGTTAAGAAGTCCGACATCGACCGTAACCAAATCATGGAGCATGAATGCTACTTGAATGCTCTGTTGGACTATATCATATCAGATTTCCGCCGTTTCCGAAAGGAACAAAATGATGAAACAGTGGGTGCAATGATTGTATGCCGCACAAACTCACAAGCAAGGGTACTATTCCGCCTTTGGCAAGAACGCTTCAATATGGCTAACAAAGTCAGCCACTACAAAGAGCAACAAATGTTCATGGCGGCAGAACCGATGCTCCAATACGGGAATTACAAACCACTTACGGCATCGCTCATCCTGCATGACGAAGGTGACAAACAGGAACGCAAAGAGTATATTGAAGGGTTCAAAAAACAGCATGAGATTGATGTCCTCATTGTTAATAAGATGCTTCTTACTGGCTTTGACGCACCACGTCTGAAGAAATTATATTTGGGTCGCTCACTCGATGGCCATGATTTGCTGCAAGCCCTAACAAGGGTAAACCGTCCTTATCATGATTTCAAGTATGGATATGTCGTGGACTTTGTAGACATCAAAGAAAACTTTGATGCGACCAATGACCGTTATCTGCGAGAACTTAACCGTACTTCGGATGAATCGGATAATCCGCATACCGATAATATAGCCAATGATTTATTGGTCAGCAAAGAAGACGTAGAGGCCAAGATAAAAGAGATCAAGAGTGTGCTTTTCAATTTCACCATTGATAATGTGGAGGAGTTCCGCAAGCAAATAGACGAAATTGAGAATAAAGACAGTCTGTACGAGTTGCGCAACACGCTCACCGATGCCAAAGCTATCATCAATCAAGTACGTTCTTTTGGCGATGAAGAAACCAAGAATAAAATTGTTTCGCTCCCTATGGGAAGGATTCCCTCCCTTATCACAGAGGTTACCCACCGCATTGAGCGCATCAATCTTTTTGAAAGCACAGAACATATGGCTGATGTTTCCGGCATTATCAATGTGGCTCTTTCGGAATTGGAGTTTGAATTTAAGAAGGGGATGCCCGAAGAGTTGCGGATTATCGTTAATGACATTCGGGAGCGTTGCGAGCGAGTACAAGCAGAGTTTGAGGCGAATTTTGATACCAAAGAAGAACAATACGTTATCCTCGCCGATGAATTCCGTGAATATTTCCGCAAGAAAGGTTTTGTGCCGCAAAGCACTGAGGATGCCAAAGCAAGCATTCAATATATGGACGCAGTAATGAAGAAGATACATGAGATAAATCGCCGCAATAACATCCTTAAACGCAAGTATAACGGAGATGAACGGTTTGTCCGTATTCACAAACGCATTGAGGAGCAGAACCAGAAACGTGAACGCCCCATCATATCGGCATACGAATACGAGATTGCCGAGAACCTGGCAAAGATGAAAGACGAGATTGACAGACGGCTGTTCCTCGATATTAACATTCTTGACAACGAACCGGCATTTGGCCAAGACGTGTTGTCTATCATTGGCAAGGAGCTTATCGCAATGAAGATTCGGGCAGACATTAAAGACCGCAAGTATCTGAGCAACTTGATTACAACAGAATATTTACAACAACGCAACTACACTTATTAGTATATGAGTACTATCAACATATCAGAGGCAACCATAACCCTTATCGATTCTCTTAAAAGCACCACTGGAGCTTTCGGATTGGCAGGAACAGGAAGTGAGTACAAGATTGTGACAGAAATGTTCCTCTATAAGTTCTTCAATGACAAGTTTGGCTATGAAGCCAAGCGTGACCCGATGTATGGGGAACGTTTGTCAAAAGCGGAGAAATGGGATGCCGAGTATGACACCTTCACCGAAGATGAAGTGGAAGATTTGTTCAGCTATCTGCCACATTCCGTGCCACGCTTGAAACCCGAACATACGTTGTCACATCTTTATAATTCTGCCACAAAAGGCGATTTTTCTACTTTGCTCGATGCCACATTGGTAGATATAGCCTCGCTCAATGCCGAGATTTTCTCTGTTACCACATCGGGAAAGAGCAAAGTCAATATCTTCTTTCCGTTGACAACCTACGTTACCGATACACAAAAGCGTGATGAGTTTGCCAAGTCGCTGATGCGTAATGTGGCCTCATTCAATTTTGAAGATGTATTTGATGAGAAATACGATTTCTTCTCACGCATTTTCGAGCATCTGCTAAAAGGGTTCAACAATGCAGGAGGAGGAAAATATGCCGAATATTACACGCCTCGCGCCATTGCACAAGTGATGGCACGATTGCTCGTGGGCGATGATGCGGAGTTACGCGGTGTTACGTGTTACGACCCCTCGGCAGGTACGGGCACGTTGCTCATGGCTTTGGCTCATCAGATTGGCGAAGAGCGTTGCACCATTTTTAGCCAGGATATTTCTGAAAAGTCAAGCGAAATGTTGCGCTTGAACCTTATTCTCAATAACTTTTCTGCTTCATTGCAGAATGTGGTACAAGGTAATACGCTCACCGAGCCATCGCATAAGGAGGATAATGGCACGCTGAAGAAGTTCGACTTTATCGTGAGTAATCCGCCTTTTAAACTTGATTTTCCAGAGTATCGTGAAACCTTGGCTGCCGACTCTATTCGCTTTTGGGCAGGTGTACCGAATGCAGTAAAGAAAGTTGATCCCAACAAGCCAAAAATGGCCATCTACACGTGCTTTATTCAGCACGTGCTCAATTCGCTAAAGCCGAATGGCAAGGGAGCTATTGTTATTCCTACAGGTTTTATCACAGCTAAGAGCGGTGTAGAGAAACGTATTCTGCAACGCATTGTAGATGAACATTGGGTATATGGCGTGGTGTCAATGCCGAGCAATGTATTTGCCACCACAGGTACGAATGTTTCAGTACTATTCTTTGACAAGTCTGCTAAAGCGGAGAAAGTCATTCTGATTGACGCCAGCAAGTTAGGAGAGGAATACAAAGAAGGCAACAACAAAAAAAGTCGTTTGCGCGACTTTGAAGTGGAACAGATTGTTCGCACTTTTCGTAATTGCGAGGCCGTAGACGATTTCTCAGTAGCTGTGACTTATGATGAAATCAAAGAAAAGGGCTACAGCCTTTCCGCAGGTCAATATTTCGACATCAAGATTGACTATGTAGACATCACTGAAGAGGAGTTTAACCAGCGCATGAACAACTATAAAACCACGCTGAAAGCACAGTTTGAAGAAAGTCACCGATTGGAAGAAGAAATCCTGAAACAGTTGAATAGCCTCAGTTTTAACCCGAATGTAGGGAAGGAGAACAGCGATGAGTAACGAGATACAATTTCTTCTGTACAATATGCCCGATGCTGACGGCAAGGTGCAAGTGGTTATCAAGGACGAAACGCTTTGGTGTACGCAAAAGGCTATGGCGCAACTCTTTGGCGTTGGTGTTCCAGCAATAAGTAAGCACTTGAAGAACATTTTTGCCGAAGGAGAACTTGACCCAGACACGACTATTTCCAAAATGGAAACAGTCGTAAATCGTGGCATCCGTGGCGAGGTTAAGGAGTTTATCGACTTCTATTCTCTTGATGCAATCATTGCCGTTGGCTATCGTGTGTCCTCACTGAAAGCCACTCGTTTCCGTCAATGGGCAACAAAAATACTCAACGAATATATCAAGAAAGGCTTTGCAATGGACGATGAGCGGTTGAAGCAAGGCAATGCAGTGTTCGGCAAGGATTATTTCCGTGAATTATTGGAGCGTGTACGTTCCATCCGTACAAGTGAGCGTCGCATTTGGCAACAGATTACGGATATCTATGCAGAGTGCAGCACTGACTATGACAAGAACTCGCCTACCACTCGTGACTTTTACGCAATGATTCAAAACCGTTTCCACTATGCCATTACAGGACAGACTGCTGCGGAGATTATCTATTCAAAAGTAGACCATACGAAAGACCACATGGGATTGACCACTTGGAAAAATGCCCCAGATGGACGTGTTCTGAAATCAGATGTCAGCATAGCCAAGAACTATCTACAAGAGAAAGAAATCCGACAACTGGAGCGTGCTGTAACAGGCTTCTTTGACTATATCGAAGACCTCATAGAGCGTGAAAACACGTTCAACATGGCGCAGTTCTCGGCAAGTGTCAATGAGTTTTTGACATTCCGCAAGTATCAGATATTGCCCGACAAAGGCAAAATATCGGCAGCGCAAGCCAAGAAGAAGGCAGAGGAGGAATACGATATTTTCAATAAAACACAACGCATTGACTCAGACTTTGATAAGGAGATAAGAGGGTTGCTGGATAAATAATAACATGACTCAGAACTGTTTGCCAAAATAAGGGCAGCAATTCTGCAAGTCCACTTGCAAAATTAGAAAATGGAACTAAAGAAATACAGACTTGGGGAGATTGCTGATATTGTAAACGGTGCAACCCCACCAACAAAAGATTCTGAAAATTATGACGGAAATATCATTTGGATAACACCTAAGGATTTATCCGATCAAAAAACGAAATGGATTAGAAGAGGACAACGAAATATCACGGAAAAAGGATTTAACAACTGTTCTGCCCAAATGATACCGCCACATAATATTTTGATGTCTTCAAGGGCTCCAATAGGTCTACTGGCTATCAACGAAAATGAATGTTGTACAAACCAAGGATTTAAAAATTTGGTACTGGATAAAACTATCTGTGACACTGATTACATTTATTATTATCTGAAATTTCACATAAAAGAAATAGTGGCTCTTGGTTCTGGAACAACATTCAAAGAAGTTTCAAAATCTTCGCTCTATAAATTTGAAATATCATTGCCGAATTTGGAAACACAGAGAGACATATCTAAATGCCTCTCTGACTTAGACCGCAAAATAGAACTCAACAAGCAGATAAATGATAATTTAGAGGCGATGGCAAAGCAACTCTACGAC
>ERZ808252.1272-NODE-1272-length-19145-cov-5.496228_pt1 | contig 19145 bp, 20 predicted proteins | sample MGYA00521242_ERZ808252 | MGnify/ENA primary metagenome ERZ808252 (study PRJEB31516, sample SAMN03275581) | gut metagenome | biome: mammalia-associated habitat; material: feces | host: Papio cynocephalus | place: Kenya | collected 2012-08-07 ...
GATGCACCAATTGAAATTGAAAATAAAATAATTACTGACAATCCTGATTTAAAAGCTGATATTATCAAAATCGGTCACCATGGTTCTAAAACAAGTTCTTCTTTAAATTATTTAAAAAAAGTTAACCCTGAGCTTGCAATCATTTCGGTTGGAAGCAATAATTCATATTCTCTCCCATCAAAGGAAACACTTGTTGTTTTAAACACCTTACATATCAATTACAAACGCACCGATTATGAAGGAAGTATATATTATGCTCTTTGATTGCTTTTATTTAATAAAAGCTTTTTAATTTAACATACTTGTTTTTTTAACTTTATGATACTTATGTATTGATAATTATTATATAATTATATGTGTATTTATTTAGAAAGGTGGTTCTAAAATGAAAGAAAATTATGAAGCAATTAAAATGAAAGAGACTGATTATCAAAAATTAGTCGAACCATATAAAGATCAAGCTTTAGAAGTGCTTGGCAATCTTATCAGAATCAATTCTGTCTATGATGAAAAGACAAAGTCAAAAGTCAATCCTTTTGGCAAAGGTGTCGAACAAGCACTTGCTTATATTGCTAAGATTGGTTTTGAATTAGGCTTTAAAGTTGATAGATGTGATAATTACTGTACGGAACTCTCTTATGGTGAGGGAAAAGTTCTTGATATTTATGCTCATCTTGATGTTGTTCCTGTAAATTTAGAGAAGTGGACTAAAGATCCTTTCTCAATGCTTATTGAAGATGGCAATATCTATGGTAGAGGAAGTTGTGATGATAAAGGTCCTGGTGTTGCCTGCCTTTTTGCAACCAAAGCTTTGATTGATAATTTAAAGATCAAAGGTTATCGCGTCAGATTTATTTTTGGTGGCAATGAGGAGAGAGGTTCATTATGTTTAGACCACTACTTTAACTGCATCAAAAAAGGATATCCTGAGCTCGGTTTTTCACCAGATGCTGATTATCCTTTAATCTATGCTGAAAAGTCAATGGCTAATTATGAATTATCATATGATATATCTTTACCATTTGTTCAACCTTTTGAAGTTGGTGATGCTTTAAATATTGTTTTAGACAATGCTACTGTTACTTTAAATGAATTTGCTACAAAGAAAGAAGAAAAGAGATTCATTTCTGCATTAAAGAAATATGCTAAATCTGTAAAGGGATTAAAGGCTTCATATTCTATAACTGATCACATTTTATCGTTTGTTGGCCTTTCTGCACATGGAAGTATGCCTTATGCTGGCATCAATGCTGGTCTTCATATGTTAGCTTTCTTAGGTGAGTTTTTTGATATTGATTTGCTTTCATTTGTTGCTGATTGCTATATGGATGGAAGAGGTAGTAAGCTCCATCTAAACTTTAGAGATAAAGTTTTTAACGAATCAACTTACAATGTTGGCAAAATAATTTATACTGGTGGTCAACTTAAAGTTTATGTCAATGCAAGATTTCCTGTGAATGCTGATATAAGCGATGTTTTAGCTAAAGCTAGAAAAGGTGGAAAATGCCATTTAGAGGTTCTTTCTACTTCTAAAGGATTTGTTTTTGACAAGAAATCACCACTCATTTCTATTCTCCTTGATTCATATCAAAAAGAAACTGGTGATTTAAAATCACAGCCTTTAGCTATTGGTGGTGGAACATATGCAAGAGAAAGTAAAAACTCAGTCGCTTTCGGTGCTGCCTTTGCTAAAAGAGATTATAGAATGCATGGCGATGATGAATATTTCCCTTTGTCAGATTTCTATGCAAATATGCAAATATATGCACATGCTATTGATAAATTGGGCGAATATCTTGCTAAATTAGGTGAAGAAAATAATGAGACTCAGACACAAAAAGTGGACGAATAGAATATTAGAAGAAAATACCGATATCGGTCTATATTTAGAAACATTAAATAAAGAAGAATTAAAAAATATTGATTATTTAGAAATTGGATCAGGTCTTGGTCAGTTTCTTTTATCACTTAGTGAAAGTAACAAAGATAAAAATTGTCTAGGTGTTGAAATAAATAAAAACGCTTTCGCTTCTGCTTTAAAAAAAACATCACCTTTTAAAAAAGACGTCACTAATTTTAAATTTATCAATGCTCCCATTGATAAGCTTCTTCCTTTAATTGATGATAATAGTATTGAAAATATTTATATAAACTTTCCTGATCCATGGCCTAAGAAGAAAACGCATCATAGACGACTTTCATCTGTCTCGTTTTTAAAAGAATATAATCGCATTTTAAAAAATGGTGGCCATATTTATTTTAGAACTGATAACATTGATTTATTTAACGATTCAATCGAATATTTTAAAGAAGCAAATTTATTTGAAACTGAGATAATTCAACCTTTTTATTCTGAAAAAGTAGACTACTTACCTGCTACTGAATATGAAAAGAAATTTAGAAGTTTAGGTGTGGATATAAATTTATTGATAGCGACTAAAAAATAAAAAAGGGATGCTTAACATCCCTTTTTTTATTTGAAGTTAGCTAATTATTTATCATCACAAAGTAATACAATACCACCTATTAAGCTAATAAATAAGAGGAAGCAAATTTTATAACCAGTTGATAATTGAACTTCACCTTTCATAGCCTTATTGAGTTTAATGAGCATTGGTATAATCCACGCTAATGGAATAAGTGTCCAGCCGGCTGAAACAGCCGCAATAATTCCAAATACAAATGCTGCAGTTTTCATAATTTTCTCCTTGTTTTACTTAATAAGTTTACTTATTAATCAATTGAATGTCAATCTTTTAATTATTCTTCCTTTTTTTCTATTTGATTACCAGTGTAAAGTTGATAGTAAACACCTTTTTCTTCAAGAAGCTGTTCATGATTTCCTCTTTCAATGATACTACCTTGTTTTAAAACCATGATGACATCTGAATTTTTGATAGTTGATAATCTATGAGCAATAACGAAGACAGTTCTTCCTTTCATGATTGAATCCATACCTTGTTGAACAAGCTTTTCAGTCAATGTATCGATTGATGAAGTAGCTTCATCAAGAATCATAACTGGTGGATCACTTACTGCAGCTCTAGCAATAGCAATCAATTGCTTTTGACCTTGTGAAAGTCCATTTCCAGCATTTTCTAAAACAGTATCATAACCATTTGGTAATTTAGAAATAAAATCATCAGCATGAGCAAGTTTAGACGCTTTTAAAATTTCTTCATCACTTGCATCTTCATTACCAAATCTAATATTTTCTTTAATGGTGCCTGTGAATAATTTAGTGTCTTGTAAAACTACGCCAAGTGATCTTCTAAGATCAGCTTTTTTAATTTTATTGATATTGATATCATCATATCTTATCTTACCATCAGCAATATCATAGAAACGATTGATAAGATTTGTAATTGTAGTTTTACCAGCACCTGTTGGCCCAACAAAAGCAACTTTTTGACCAGGCAAAGCATATAAAGTTATATCATGAAGGACAATTTTATCGCTAGTATAACCAAAATCAACATGATCGAATGTTATCTTACCTTCAAGCCAATTATATGAGACTGTGTTGTCTTCTTTATGATAGTGTTTCCAAGCCCATCTACCAGTTCTTTCTTTAACTTCAACAGGATTTCCTTTACTATCAGAAGTAGCGTTGACAAGTTCAACATATCCTTCATCTACTTCTTCTTTAACATCCATCATTTCAAAAATTCTTGATGAACCTGCTAAGGCTAAAACGATAGTGTTGAAGTTTTGAGATATTTGACCAATTGGTCTAATAAATAATTTAGAATATAAGATAAATGAAACAATGATTGGAACTGCAATGGTTGTTTTTCCAACAAGTGAGTATGTTGGAACTTTATAATAGATAAATAAAGCTCCCATCACACATAAGATAACATAAAGAATATTTCCAAGCTGATTTGCAGCTGGCATTAAAATATTTGACAATTTATTAGCTGATACTGATTGCTTATAAAGTTCATTATTGAGCTTATCAAAACCATCAATGTTTCTATCCTCATAATTGAAAACTTTAACAACCTTTTGACCAGTGACCATTTCTTCAATATAACCATTTGTTTTACCCAATATTGTTTGCTGAGCAATAAAATTTTTAGAAGATTTTACAGCTACAATTCTTGTCAGTGTAAAGATTATGAAAGCAAAAAGTAAGACAACTAGAGTGAGATAAATATCAGTGACAAGCATCATGATTAAGCATACTAACATTTGCATTGCACATAAGACAACAAGAGGTAAAGCACGTGAGAGCATTTCTCTTAATGCGTCAACATCGTTTGTATAAACAGACATGATATCACCTTTAGTTCTCGTATCAAAATATGAAACTGGTAAATATTGCATATGCTTATACAAATCATCTCTGATTTTCTTTTGAACACCTTGTCCAATAAATGCCATAGTGAAGTTATAAAAATAATCGGCAGCGGTACCAATTAAGAAGATAATTCCCATGACTAAAGTATCAATTGCTAACTCAATCTCAAAGCTATGTAAAGTCGTAGCTTTAACGGCTTCAGTTATACTATCTTTATTTAATGTTTTTAGAGTATTATCAATTAAACCTACGATGATATTACCGGTGAAATATGAACCAGCAACACCAACAAGTGAGGAAATAATAATCAAAATTGAAACAAGTAAAAATTGCCATTTGTAGTATTTAAAAACATAAGAAACTAATCTTTTCATTGCATCTTTTTTAGCACCCTTTTTAACTGGTGCAACATTTCTATTCCTGGGCATCGAAGTCACCTCCACCTAATTGAGATTCATATAATTCTTTGTAAACTTCACAGTTTTCCATGAGCTGATCATTTTTACCAATTGCTACAATTTTTCCTTTTTCTAAGACAATAATCTGATCACAATCTTTAATTGAAGATACTCTTTGTGAGATGATAAGTTTTGTAACATCAGGTTTAGTGAGTTGAAGATTCTTTCTAATAAGAGAATCAGTATGTGTATCACAGGCACTAGTTGAATCATCTAATATTAAGATTTTAGGGTCCTTTAATAGTGCTCTTGCAATACATAGTCTTTGCTTTTGACCGCCAGATACATTATTTCCGCCTTCAACAATTGGTGAATCAAGTCCATCTTTGAAAGTTGATACAAATTCATATGCCTCTGATAATTTTAAAGCCTCATACATTTGTTCATCAGTAGCATCTTTATTTCCATACAAGAGATTACTTCTAATTGTTCCAGTAAATAATGTATTTTTTTGTAGTACAACAGCACATGCATCTCTTAATGATTTTAAATCGTATTCTTTAACATTGTGACCAGCGACTAATACTTCGCCATCACTTACGTCATATAATCTAGCAATGAGTGAAATCAAGGTGGTTTTACTTGAACCTGTTGGACCAATGATTCCTAAAGTTTCACCTGATTTTAAATGCAAATTAATATTTTCTAAAACATTTTTACCTTTACCATATGCAAAGGAAACATTCTTAAATTCAATTTCACCATCAGCTATTTCTTTAATAGGATTTTTGCAATTGACAATGACTGGTTTTTCATCAATTAATTCAATGATTCTTTCAGCTGAATTTCTTGAAATGATGAGCATAACATAGATGTTTGAAATGAGCATCAAAGCAATCATAATCATCATAATATAAGTGATCAATGTAGTAAGACCACCAGTTGTAAATTCACTACCATTGCTGTGAACAATGATTCTAGCACCAAAATAAGATAATAAAAGCATTGATAGATAAGAAGCAATATCCATTATTGGACCATTGAATGCTAATATTTTTTCAGCTTTTATAAAGTTAGAATAAATGAATTTTGATGAATCTTTAAATTCATTTATTTGTGTATCTTCTCTATTAAAAGATTTGACAGCTCTTATACCATCGACATCTTCTTCAACATTTTCATTTAATAAATCATAATGTCTAAATATTCTTTCAAATATTGGATGAGCTTTAGCCGCAATAAACAAGAGGAAAAATAATACAAATGGAATGATTGCTAAAAACACCCAAGCTAATTTCCATTCAGTTATAAAGCACATAACTAAAGCAAAAAGCATCATTAAAGGTGCTCTAACAACACTTCTTACCACCATTAAGAAAGCAAATTGAACATTAGTGATATCAGTTGTTGTTCTAGTGACAATTGAAGAAGTTGAAAATTTATCAATGTTTTCAAATGAATAATCTTGAATTTTAACAAACATTTGCCTTCTTAAATTTCTTCCAAATCCTGATGAACAAATAGCTGCTAAAATACCGGCTACAATACCTGTAGCTGCTGCAATAACTGCCAGTGATGCCACTAGTATTGAATACGCTTGAATTGCTGGCATATTAGTTGTAGTAGCATTAGATAGATTATCAATCTCATCTAATAAGAACTGCAAATAATAAGCTACTAATACTTCAGCTATTGTTTCCACTAAAACTAGAAACCAGGTTATAAAAGTAAGTTTCCAGTTGCCTTTATTAGCAGCACATACTCTTTTAAGTAAAACACTGACTGGTAAACTTTGTTCTTTGTTAGCTTTGTTAGCTTTTTTAACTTTACTCATTTTTTCACCTCCTTTATATATGACAATATTTTAAATAATATCTCACTCATTTTTTCTTTTTCAGTTTCATCTAGAAGCCGGTCTATTTCTTGTTCAAGCGTTGAGAAAACTTCATCCAATTCTTTGATAACTTTTTGACCAGAATTTGTTAAAGAAACAATCTTTTTTCTTCTATCGCTTCCATCAATCATGAAAGTAACGTATCCTTTGCTTACAAGTGAATTCAAAGCCTGTGAAACTGTCACTTTACTAATATTTAAAGACTTATAAATATCAGTACTAGTCACAATTATATTTTTCTTTTTATTTTTTCCTAAAAATGAAATAATACTTCCCTCTAATTTAGGCAAATAATTTGTTAAATTTCTTTGCAAGTAATCATCTATATAAGAAGAAATGCATTTATTTAATATGTATATTTGTTGACTAGTAGGTTTTATAAAAAAACTTTCTTTATCCATCTTCACCTCAAACAGTTAGTTAATATACTAACTATTTTTAATATATTCAAGTTTCTTTTTTGTTTTGCACCATAAAAGCGTTTTCAAATGTAGGTGTCAATATAAAAGCATTGACAGACATTTATAGACATGCTAAACTATTTTCGTTTTTAAGGAGAATTAAAATGGTTAAAATTAGATTAGCAAGAAATGGCAGAAAAGCTCTTCCTCACTATAGAGTCGTTGTCTCTGATTCAAGAAAGACACCAAACAGCAAATGTATCGCTGATTTAGGTTACTTCAATCCACAAAGTGAAGAATACAAAATCAATGAAGAAGAAGCTATCAAATGGTTAAATAATGGTGCTATCCCTTCCGATTCTGTCAAAACATTATTTAAGAAAGCTGGTATCAATAAGAAATTTGCTGAAAGCAAAGTTGCTAAAGCAAAATAATAGAGGCTTATTTTATGGACTATCAAGCAGATCTCGATTTGAGTCAAGATATCCGTTCTTTAGTTGAACCATTAGTATCCAATCCTAGTCACATCGTCATCGAAAGAACCGATAAAGAAGAAGATTTAAATAGCAGAGAACAAAATTATTTAGTTCTTTGTGATAAAGAAGACTTAGGAAAATTAATTGGTAGACATGGTGTTATCTCTGATTCAATCAGAACTATTCTCAATGTTTCTAATAAGAATATGAGAAAAAAGATTCACTTACGTTTCGCTTCTTTTGAAGAAGTCAATCGCACATTCGATAAAGAATAACATCTATTATTAATTTGGCTAATAGCAGAACTATTAGCCTTTTTAATTTATAATAGCTTATATGATAAAATTTATTAGAGGTGTAATATGGAAAGAAAAATCATTGGCAAAATCGTCAATACCTTTCAACTCAAAGGTAAAGTTAAAGTCAGTTTATCCACTGATAATTTCGAAGATAGATATAAAGTAGGTAGAAAAGTATACATCAAAGATGATAATGGTAAAGAGAAAGAATATGAAATTACTTCTTTGACATTATTAAACCCAAAAGTTGTCGCCATATCATTTAAAGGATATAACGATATAAATGAAGTTGAACAATTTATAAATAAAGATATTTATGAAGATGTTGAAATTGAAGAAGGTCGTTATTTTTACGATGATTTATTAAAAATGAATGTTGTTACATCAAATGGCAAAGATGTTGGAAAAGTAAAAAATATTATCAAAATGAAGAATATTGAATACTTGATTGTTGATAACTTATATATTCCTTTTCAAATAGATATATTTATTAAAAAAGTTGATATCAATGAATTAAAAATTATATTGACTGAATTAGGTGATGAAGTAGTTAAATAATGAAATTTAATATAATAACAATTTATCCAGACTTTTTTAAAAGTTTTACTTCATCAACAATTATTGGAAGAGCAATTGATCGAAAACTTATTGAAGTCAATTTAATTCCTTTAAGAAACTTTTCATATGATAAAAATCACCGCATTGATGATAGACCTATATCGGGAGGAGCTGGTCTTATTTTAAGATTAGAACCATTAGTTGATGCTTTAAATTCTATTTCTTCTCCATCTTATAAAGTTCTTCTTGGTCCCAGAGGTAAAAAGTATAATCAAGCTGATGCTATTCGTCTATCTAAAAAAGAAGAAATAACTTTAATATGCGGTCACTTTGAAGGAATCGATTACAGATTTAACAAATATGTTGATGAAGAGATCTCAATTGGTGATTATATTCTAACTGGTGGAGAAATAGCTTCCATGGTTTTAATTGATTCAATAAGTAGATTGATAACAGGTGTTATAAGTGAAAAATCAACCGAGGATGAATCTTTTAATAATTCACTACTTGAATATCCTCAATATACATATCCTAAAGAATATGATGGTGAAAAAATACCTGATATCTTGTTTTCAGGCAATCATAAAATCATCGATGATTATCATTTAAAAGAATCATTAAAAGAAACCATCAAATATCGTAAAGATTTGATTTCTTCTTTGACTTATGATAGAAAGATAGCTACTTTTTATAAAGAGATAAAAGAAAATAAAGATGGTAAACTTGAAGAAAATATAAGCAAAGTTTTAAATAAGAAAAAATAATTACTTTCTAAAAAAGCGTGCCATCATTGGATTGTTTTTATAATTAGACATCTGTTTTTTCATTTGCTCATATGATTCTAAAAGATTATTTACATCTTTGGGAGTAGTTCCTGAACCACTTGCAATTCTAAGTTTTCGATTAGCTTTAATCATCTCTGGTCTTCGTCTTTCTTCTTTAGTCATTGAATTGATGATGACCTCGGTTCTTTTTAGTGCAATCTGTGCTTGATCAATTTGCTCTGATGATAGTTTTGGTGCATTTGGAACTAAAGCCATAATTTTAGAAAGAGGCCCTAATTTATTCATTTGTTTCATAATTGAAAGCATATCCACTAAATCAAACTGGCCTTGCATCATTCTTCTTGATGTCTTCTCAGCTTGTTTCTCATCAACTTTACTTTGAATTTCTTCAACTAAAGAGACAATATCACCCATACCTAAAATACGTGAAGCCATTCGATCAGGGAAGAAGTTTTCCAAATCATCAATCTTTTCACCGCTACCGACATATTTTATTGGAATGCCAGTAAGTTTCTTAATTGATAAAGCTGCACCACCTCTTGAATCACCATCAAGTTTAGTCATTACTAAACCTGTGATTTTAATTTCTTGATTGAATTTTAAAGCGACATTAGTTGCATTTTGACCAATGAGTGAATCAACAGTAAGTAAAGTTTCATTTACTTCGACATTCTTTTGAATATCTTGTAATTCTTTCATCAATTTTTCATCGATTTCAAGTCGACCTGCTGTATCTAAAATAAGAATATCATAATGTTCATTTAAAGCTTTTTGATATGCATCTTTAGCAGTATCTACTGGACTTTTGTTTAAATCAGAATAAGTATCTACAATAGGATCACATTTCTTTCCTAAGTTAGTTAATTGCTCAACAGCAGCTGGTCTATAAATATCTAATGCACCTAATAAAACTTTCTTCTTGTTTTTAGTTTGAAATAAATTGGCCAATTTTGCAGCTGAAGTTGTTTTACCTGTACCTTGTAAACCGACCATCATGATGACTGTTGGTTTACCAGTCATGTTAAAACAAATATCATTATCACCTTCACCTAGAAGCTTTTCCATTTTGTCATAAACAATTTTGACAACCATTTCACCAGGTGAAACTTTGCTTAACACTTTTTGACCTATTGCTTCTTCTTTAATTTCTTCAATAAAAGAAGAAACAACCGTGTAATTGACATCAGCTTCAAGCAATGCTTTCTTTACTTCTTGAAGCATATCATCCATATTTTTCTCGGTTAAAGTGGCCTGTCCTTTTAATTTTTTAAAAATGCCTGATAATCTATTTCCAAGTGATTCAAATGCCATATAAATAATCCTCCCTTATTTTATTAATAGTTTCATCATCTAAAATCTTTTTATCAATCAATTTTGAAATCATTTTACATCTTTTATAAACATGCAGTTTTTCTTCATAGAAATCAATCTCTTTCTTTCCAGCTTTAATTGATTGAAAAATTGCGTTTCTGGAAACTTTTTCATTCTCAGCTATTTCAAATAGTGATAAATCATCAAAATAGAATGATTCCATTCTTCTTTTAACTGATTCAGTTAGAAGATTTTCATATATTTGAAGAAGAATTGAATAGTACTCCTTCTTTTCTAAAATATCATCTGTTTTCATATTACTGAATCAAAAAGAAGACAATATCGATAACAAGCAAGAAAATCGAATTGAATAAGAAATTAGCTAAAAAATCAACTGATATAATTTTTCTTTTAGTAGCAACATAAGAAAATAGTGGATAAATAAAAGCGATCACAAGTGAAGAAAACATTGTTGCCAAATAATAATTTGGCACCATTGCATACATTATATTAGATATGATCATATTGAGAATCAAACAAAAAAGCAATGACATAATTGACATATTAATTTTCTCCTTTGCCTATTAGCAAGCCATATAAATACTTGTCTAAATCAAATTCTTCTAAATCATCCATCTTTTCACCAAGGCCTATAAATTTGACTGGTAATTTTAATCTATCACGTATCATTAAAATAATACCGCCTTTACTAGTACCATCCATTTTAGTGATGACAATGCCTGTAAGTGGAATAGCATCTAAAAACACTTGGGCTTGATCAATTCCATTTTGACCAGTATTTGCATCTAAAACAAGAAGGGCTTCATGAGGTGCATCACTAATCACCTTTTTCATAACTCTAACTATCTTAGAAAGTTCATCCATCAAACCTTTTTTGTTTTGGAGTCTACCAGCAGTATCTATAAAAACGAGTGAATAATTTTCATTTTTAGCTTTGGTAAGTCCGTCAAAACAAAGTGATGCTGGATCAGCATTGGGTCTTGTTAAAATATCAACCCCAACTTTTTCGCACCAATATTGAAGCTGCTCAACTGCCCCTGCTCTAAAAGTATCAGCGGCAATTACAAGTATTTTATGACCTTTATCTTTATATTTTTTAGCAAGCTTAGCAAGAGTTGTTGTCTTTCCAACACCATTGACACCAGCAAGTAAAACAATAGTTGGACCATCTTTTGCAAAATTGAGTTCGGTTTGAAATGAACCGCCTTTATTAGCATAACCAACAAACATTTTATCGATGAGAAGATTATTCAATTCTTCAGCATCAGTTATATTTTTTGAACTTGCTTCTAATGAAGTTTGCTTGATGAGTTCAATTGATAGACCAACACCAACATCAGCTTCAATCAAAATTCTTTCAAGTTCATCAAAGTACTCTTGATTGATTACCTTATGGGCTTTAGCAAGTTTTTTCATTGATTCAGTAAAACCGATTCTAGATTTATCTAGACCAGCTACATATTTTTCCTCAACTTGTTTTTCAATCTCTTTTGAAGAAAGTTTTTCATTTTCTTCTTTGTTAGAGTTTTCATTTACATCAGTTACTTTTTCTTCTTTTGTTTCTTCTTTTTTATGACCAAATTTATTTTTCAAAAAATTAATCAATCCCATCTTATTCACCCACTTTCTTTAAAAGAGCATCTTTGGCAGCATTTTTTTCAGCTTCTAATATATTATGTCCTTTTCCAATTCCTAAAATAACATCACTGACTCTAGCTTCAACAGTATATGATACATCTTCTGAATTGAGATTTTCTTTTTTAACAACAATATAGTGAACATTGGCTGAAACTTCTTCTTGAAGAGTAGTTTTTGGATCATAATTATCTAATTTACTGACAGCTTCCTTTAATAAAGGCGTAAAAATAGTAAAAATAATTTCTCTGACTTTACTATATCCTTGATCTAAATAAACAGCAGCAATGAAAGCTTCAAAAACATCTTCATTTATATGATGATGGAATCTGACATTACCTTTTTCACCGATTGAATATCTGACAAATTTATCTAAATGATATGTCTCTTCAGACAATTTAGTAAGTGATTCTCCACTTACTAATATAGATCTAATTTTAGATAAGTTGCCAGATCTGTATTCAGGAAATCTTTCAAAAATCATATCAGCTATCACCATATCTAAAATAGAGTCACCTAAAAATTCTAATCTATCATAATTTTCACTTTCAGGATGCTCATTTGTATAACTAGCATGAGTAAAAGCTTTTTCATAAAGTGATATATCGTTGACTTTAATATTTAAGATTTTAAAAATCTCATCATCTTTATTCACTTACTTTTTGCTCCTTTATTTTATCAACTATTTTTTCTTCAATCATTTTATTAGCGACATCAAGAGCGTGATAGAAAGAATAACTATCTGAATTTCCATGAGCTTTGACAACTATTCCATTAGTTCCTAAAAAGATAGCTCCACCAAAACGTTTATAATCCATATGATTTGATAATTGTTTGAATCCTTTTTTAGCAAATAAATAGCCTATTTTAGTCAATAAGTTAGTCTTAAAAGCTTTTTTCATCAGGCTAGACATATTCTTACCCATACCTTCAGTAGCTTTCAAAAAGATATTTCCAGCATATCCGTTAGTAATAACAACATCGTGGTTACCATCAAGAGCATTTCTAGCTTCACAATTACCTTTAAACCATGGATATTTTTTAAGTAGTTGATAAGCTTCTACAGCTTCTTTACTGCCTTTGCCTTCTTCCGTACCATTTGAAAGAAGATAAACATTAGGATTTTTTATTTTAAGAACGTTCTCCGAATAGATTCTTCCCATGATTGCAAAAGAAACTAAGTCCTCGCAAGTATTTGTCAAGTTAGCACCAATATCCATGATTGTTGCTGGCTTGTTATAATCTAATGTTGGAAATGGTGAACAAAGTCCAGCTCTTGATATTCCATCAATGTTTTTAAGTAAAACAGTAGCCCCAACTACAAGTCCACCAGTTGAACCAGCTGAAATGATAGCATCAGCTTCATTATTCTTCACAGCTAATATTGCTTTATATAAACTAGATTCTTTCTTTCTTAAAAAAGTTAATGGATCAATTTCCATTGGTATAACTTCTTTAGCATCAACAATGCTTAGTCTATCTTTATCATTTATAATCAACTTAGAAAGTTCATTTTCATCACCATATAAAATAAATTCAATATCTTTGTGATCATTTCTATATTTATAAACGGCTTTTATTAATTCACTTGGTCCTAGATCAGAACCCATCATATCTACTGCTATTTTACTCATAAATTACTCCATAAAAAATTAGAGATAATATATAAATATATTATCCCTAATATGATACCATAATTTACCACTTTTTTACTTATTAAATAGTTGAGTTTTACTAATGTACTCCCAGTTTAATTTATAACAGATAAATTATTTTTTAAATATGTCTCAATATATTCTACTTGTTGTAAATCTTTACATTGAACATAAGCATAACCTAATGTTTGAGAGTCACTTACAATTGCCATTTTTACTTTTTTATCTGTATATAACTAACTGCAATTTTTCCAAATAATAGCAATGATAATTAAAACTACGTTAGTTTACGTTGCCTTGAATATTAAAATTTTTATTTTCTTTTTAGAAGATTTTTAATTTTTCTTTAAGGAAGGATTTTTACTGAATTGCAATTTATTTTTAGTTATCTTATTTTTTTAAAAACGTCAGTATTATAATTTACACATATATGTCATAAATAACTTAGCACAAATTTTAATCATTAAGAAAGTAAAGGTTTTTTATCAGTATCTAGCCATTTTAAATATTCATAATTTTCTTTATCATCTAAATTAGCAAGTATTTCATTTGCATCATTTTTACTAGCTTCAAATACTTTATAATCATCAACAAAGTTGCAGACAAATAGTTCACTTTTACCTGATTGTTGTTCACCTTCATATGAACCTGTCCCTCGCATTTTCAAATCGTATTCTGATATTTTCATACCATCGGTATTTTTAGCTAAAAATTCAAGCTTTTCTTTTGCTTTCTTATCATTTTTATCATAAATAAGTAAAGCTAGAGCAAACTGTCCATTTCTTCCAATTCTACCACGCAATTGATGAAGAGAAGATAAACCAAAATAATTAGCATCGTAAACAATAAGAAGTCCAGCGTCTTTTACATCAACTCCAACTTCAATAACAGTTGTTGAAACAAGTATCTTTTTTGCACCAGTTGCAAATTCTTTAAATATTTTATCTCGTTCTTCTTTTTTTATACGGCCATTTAATAAAGCAACATTCTCTTTACCATATCTTAAAACATATTCATTATAAACTTCTTCAGTTGACTTAGTGTCTTTATCATTTTCATCAATTTTAGGAACAACTACAAATACTTGTCTATTTTTTAAAAGGCATTGTTTTATAGCTTTATCAATTATTGGATCAGCTGAATTTACAACCTTTGTTTCAACTTTTCGATCACCAAAAGGTAATTCACTTATTGTTGAAACATCTAAATCAGCATTTATTATCATTGATAAAGTACGAGGAATCGGTGTGGCTGACATCATAAGCAAATCACTTGTTGTTGACTTATTTAATAATGATTCACGCTGCTTGACTCCAAATAATTGCTGTTCATCAATAATAGTAAGACCTAAATCTTTAAAAACAGTATCTTTACTTAGTGCTGCATGTGTTGATATTAAAATATCAATATCTCCTTTATTTAATTTAGAAAGGGTTTCTCTTTTTTCTTTAAGTGACATATTCCCAACAAGCAGTGCAATATTAATATCGACATTTTTAAATACTTTCAAGGCATTATTATAATGTTGAATAGCAAGTTCAAAAGTAGGTGAGAGCAACACTCCTTGTTTATTTCTTAAATAATTTGCGTATAAACAAATGAAAGCAACAAGTGTTTTTCCAGAACCAACATCACCTTGTAAAAGACGATACATAACTTTTTCTTTTTCTAAATCTAAAACAATATCATGAACCGCTTCTTTTTGGGAAGAAGTCAGTTTATATGGTAAAGTCATCACAAAATTATTAACTTTTTTCTTATCAATAGGAAGTGTCTGTTTTTTTCTTTTTTCACTTTCCTTTCTTAAAAGTAAGGATTTGATTGAATAAGATAATGCTTCCTCATATTTAAAAACCCGAAGGCCTATATTTAGTTCTTCTTTATTTTTAGGAAAGTGAATGATTCTAAAAGCTTCATATTCATCAAGAAGATTATATTTTTTTTGATATCTTAAAGGAACTTTTGAATATACTGCACTTTTTAAACTGATATTAGTAAGTATTTTCTTTAAATAACTAACAAAATAAGAATGAGTCACACCGCGTGGAAGGTTATAACAAGGTTTGATCTCACTCATCGCATAATAAGAATCCAAATTAATGATAGTTGATACTGAAAAAACTTTCCTTGTTTCTGAATAATAAACAACAATCAATTTTTCACTATTACTTTTTAAAATAGTCGCATAAAAAGGTTGATTGATGATAATACATGGAATCATCTTACCTGAAAAAGTAGTGAAATTGAATCTGATTATTGATGTTTTATATTTACCAAGTGATCTAAGATTTGAAATAGTTCCTTTCAAAACATATCTTTGATAATCAACGTATGGATATATTAGTGGTGTCTCTTTTAAATCTTCATATCTAGATGGAAAATGCCTCAAAACATCTTCGTAGTTTGAGGCATTGAGTAAAGTATATAATTCTCTTTCAGTCATTTATTATTCAACCGAAACAAAGAAGGAATAAACAGGTTGCTTACCATCTAAAAGTTGAACATCATAGTTTGAACTATATTTATCATTAACGCGATTATTGATTTCTTCTTTTTCTTCCGCAGTAACATCTTCACCACAGTATATAGTAATAAGATCTGATTTATCATCTAACATCTTATCAAGAAGTGAGAATAAATTATCAATCTTGTTATCATCAACTGCGACAATTTTCTTATTGAGAATACTGATAAATTGTCCTTTTTTTACTTTGACGCCATCCATTGAAGTATCACGTACTGCATATGTTGTTTCACCTGATTTTGTAGCCTGATAAGCTTCTGTCATCGATGAGACATTGTCATCAATTGAATCATCTGGATTAAAGACCATACAAGCTGAAATACCTTCAGTAATCATCTTGGTTGGAATAACCTTGACATTATAAACATCCTTCATGATTTCAGCAGCTTGATTACAAGCCATGATGATATTTCCATTATTTGGAAGCAAGATAACATTTTTGCAATCAATCTCTTTGATAGCATTGACAAAATCTTCAGTAGATGGATTCATAGTTTGTCCGCCAGAGACAATATAATCAACTTGGAGTTCATTAAATATTTCTTCAATACCTGAGCCAACAGCAACAGTGATTATCCCAATATTCTTTTTGATAGCTTTAGCTTTATTGATAGTTGGGGCTGCTGAAGTTTTAACTTCAATAGTACCAGCTTTAGCTTCAATACCTTTTTTACTTTTTTCATTTTGATCATCTAAAAGAAGTTCTTCATGTTGTTCAGACATATTATCAACTTTGATAGTTTTAAATTCACCAAATTGTTGAGCATAGGTTAAAATATCACCAGGTTTTAATGTATGAACATGTATTTTAACTAAGTCATCATTTCTTGAATAAACAATGGAGTTACCATGAGCTTCTAAAACAGCTTTGAATCTTTTTTCATTATATAATTTTTTACCTGCTGGCAATTTATTTTGATCAGCTAAATTGAGTAAAAATTGAGTACAATAGCCAAATTCTTTATGAGCAAACTTAGATTGAACGTTACCAACCGTTTCATCAATTTTACCAGAAATATATGGTGCACTTGTCTCAGTGACTGATGCCATATCTTTTTCAACAATATCATTATGTAAAGCTCTAGCAAATCCCTCTAAAATTTTACATAAACCAGCTCCACCTGAATCAACAACACCAACTTCCTTTAAAACAGGGAGCAGATCAGGTGTTCTATCAAGCGATTTTAAAGCCTCAGCATATAAAATATCCATACATTTATCAATTGGCATATTAGGTTTGACTTGATCATACAAAGCTTGACTAGCTTCTCTGATAACAGTTAAAATAGTACCTTCAACAGGGGTTATAACACCACCATATGCAACAGTCTTTGCCATCATAAAAGCATCAGCAAAGCCGATTGAATCAATGCTGTCCTTGCCTTTAACAGAATTAGCAAATCCCTTAAAGATAGCAGAAAGAATAACACCAGAGTTACCTCTTCCACTCATAAAAAGTCCTTCAGCAAAATCAGCAGCTACTTGTGAAATAGAAGAATCAGTGACACTGAAAACTTTTTGAACACCGGAAGACATTGTCAAATTCATATTAGTACCAGTATCACCATCAGGAACTGGAAAAACATTTAAATTATCAATCTCTGGATATGTATTATATAAATTATTAGCACCAGAGATAATCATTCTTTTAAAAAGGACACCATCTAACTTTAACATATACTTACCTCATTTAATAAATCATTTCAAATCGACAATAAAAACATTGACGGCTTGAATATCAATTTTATATTTACGCTTAAGTGAATATTTAACTTGTTTTTGAACTTCATAAACTACTTCGGCAATTTTAATATCTTTTGAACATACAACATATAAAGATAATTCATAACCTGCTTTACCTTTTTTTATAGAGACGCCTTTTGCAAAATCTTCTTTATTTAAAAAGCTGAGAATTTTATTAGAATGTGAAGAAACACTCTTCTCATCCAATAGTCCAACAACACCATAAACAGAAGAAGCAGTAATCCCTGCACTTGTTGCAATATCGCTTGTTTTAACAGTGGTTTCAGCACTGATTTTATTTGTTTCTTTTTTCATAAAATAGCCTCTATTTATTTTACCAATTTTTAACTATTCATTCAATATAAAAAAATAAATATATTATAAAAATTCAATGTTTTTGTTTAATAAAGGTCAAAAAATTATTATTCAATCATGATAATATTTTTTAGGCTTTGAAATATTTATTAACATAAGCAAGTTACATTAATTTAAAACTATTTTATTTAATATGTTAAAAAATATATAAAATTTATATTTGTCAATCTTAAATATATTTATTTAAAAAGTACATTTTTTTCATAAAAAAAAGCGGCTATGAGCTATCATCCAAAGGATCTGTCGCCGCCAGAGTGCTTAACTTCCGAGTTCGGGATGGGATCGGGTGTGTCCACTTGGCCATCATAGCCGCCGAAATAGAGAGGGATTGATCTTTGAAAACCGAATGCCATAATTCAATACAAGAAGAAATGTAAGCAAAATAAATTTTGAGTGAACAAAACTCAAGCCAAAAACCGGTTCCTATTCAAAATAAATGAAAGGGAAACGGAGCCCTCGGGCTATTGGTGCACCCTACCTCAATATATCACTATACTTGCAGCGGATGTCCATCAAACGGGTCGCTTACCCGTGCCCTTACCTCCTTACGGAGTGGGAAGCCTAGTCTTGGGGACGACTTCGCGCTTAGATGCTCTCAGCGTTTATTCGATCCACGGGCGGCTTTCCAGCGATGCAACTAGGCGTTACAACTGGCTCACCGTAGCCGTGTCCTCCCTGGTCCTTGCGTACTAAGGGAGGATCCCCTCAGGCTTCCTGCGCCCACGACAGATAGGGACCAAACTGTCTCACGACGTTTTGAACCCAGC
>ERZ808252.1275-NODE-1275-length-19133-cov-4.576895_pt1 | contig 19133 bp, 16 predicted proteins | sample MGYA00521242_ERZ808252 | MGnify/ENA primary metagenome ERZ808252 (study PRJEB31516, sample SAMN03275581) | gut metagenome | biome: mammalia-associated habitat; material: feces | host: Papio cynocephalus | place: Kenya | collected 2012-08-07 ...
GAGTATTGGGCGTCTTTGTATAAAGGATATAGGGGAGCCGGAGAAAGTTTATTTTCGAATTATACATTGAGTGATAATGAAATAAGAGAATTAGCAGATTATGGTATTGCAAGTGCAGCAGAGAAGGTGGGGCTGGATTTATATAAAGTATTGAAAAACCAAAAGATAAATTTTGCTAAGGAACAGTGGAAAGAGTGTTTGAGGTATTTAAAAATTGCAGCGGCAGGAAAAATGAAAAGGGCTCTTAAAACACTTGGAGAAATCTTTTTTAATTGCAGTTGGGTTAAAAAGGATGAAATTGATTACATAATACAAGAAGAGAATGCCAAAATGGCGTTGTACTATTATAAATTATTGGATTTGAATAATAGCAGCGACAAAATAATGTATGATAGAATGGCAGAATTATTATATGGGTTAGAACGATATAGTGAATGTGTTGATTGGGCAGAAGAAAAAAACACAGCGGTTTGCAATTATCTTACAGGAATTATTTTCGAAAAGGGTTTTGGAGTTGCTGTTGATGTCATGAAGGCATTAGAATATTATGAAAAAGCAACTAAACAGGGACATGCGGAGGCGTCTGTGGCATATGAACGGTTAAATGCAGCAATCGAAGAACAGAAGAAGAAAGAAATTGTGACAGATAATACGAGTTATAGTTCGTACACATATTACAGCAGTTATTATAGTTACTATAGTGGTGATTCTTCAGGGTGTTTTGTAAAAGGAACAAAAATTTTGTTGGCTGATAGCAGCACAAAAAATGTGGAGGATATTGTTATAGGAGATCAGGTAATGATATTTGATCATTTTACAGGAAAAATCAGTAAGGAAGTTATTGTAGCTAATGTACATGACAACGTTCAAAAAAGAGAATGTTCTATTATTACATTAAAGTTTGAAAATGAAAGAGTTCTCGAATTGGCGGTTTCGCACGTTTTGTTTGATTATACAAGGAACAGGTATGTAATGATTACTCCGGAAAATGTGGTAAATTACATTGGTGATGAATTTGTTTACATAGAAAATAACAGCGTAAAAACAGCAAAATTAACAGAGTATAGTATTCAAACAAAAAAAGTGGATTATTATGCCCCATTAAGTAAAAAGCATCTGAATGTGATAGCGGAAGGCTTTTTGACGATGCCACCTACGGAACTTACCTTAGGGCTTTTTGAAATGAGTAAGGAGAAGATGGTTTACTGTACAACAATTTTGGAGCAAACGGGCATTACATCGTATGAAAAAGTAAAAGATTATGTAAGTGAGGATGAATATAATGAACTACCTTGTTGTTATCTGGAAGCCATTCTGGCGCGTACAAATTCATCAATAGAGGTTTTTGAAGATGTTATCAAGCTGTATAGAAAACAAAAAAGGTATGATGTTTAAGTGACATATGGGAAGAGGTGAATAAGCAAGTGGCAAATTTAATGATAACCAAGCGATGCAATTTGCAGTGTACATATTGTTTTGCAAATGAATTTGTAAAACCGGAAAGCAATGATTTTATGACCATGAATACTTTTCAGAAATTAGTGGAATTTATTTTGGCTGATGGTTCAGAAAATTCAATCGGTTTAATTGGTGGAGAGCCAACGCTGCATCCTCTTTTCGCAGAAATGCTTGAGTTGGTATTAAACGATGCGCGTATGAAGGATGTGACAATTTATACAAATGGAATTTTACTGGAGAAATATAGAGAGACATTGAATGACAAAAAGGTCCATATTCTAATTAATTGCAATGATTTAAGCAATAGTAATAAGAATACTATAGAACGATTTCAACAATCTCTTTCAAGTGTATGTGAAACGATGAAGGACAGAGTGGTTTTGGGGTTAAATTATTACAAACCGGGGCTGGATTACAAATTTATACTTGATTTATTAACCAAGTACAAGATGAAGAATTTAAGATTGTCAATTACTGTTCCCAATGGAGAATATTCATATGAACCGCTTGCATATTTTAAAACCATAAAACAGGATATCCTACATTTATTTGATGACTTATATGAGATTAATGTTGTACCTCACTTGGATTGTAATATTTTTCCGGCGTGTCTGGTAGAGATAGAAGACGTAGAAAGATATCCAAACTGGGGTGTACAAAATCCATTTTCTATCGTAAAAAACAGATTCACAATATGTAAACCGGTAATTGATTTTTTGCCGGATAAAACAGTTGTCAGATGTTTTGGATTGTCAGAATGTACCAAAGTAAAATATAACCAATTTGCATCTATTACGGACTTGAAATGTTATTATTTAAAAGAGTTTGATGCTTATGCAATAAATTCTTATTATGATGTACAATGCTCAACCTGTTATAAATATAGAACCATGAAATGTTCCGGTGGATGTCTGGTTTATAAAATTTTAAAATTAAAAGAAAAGCAAAAGGAAGTACTTGATTAATATGTCGCATAAAAGAAAGATTCTGATAAATTGTACGGATGTTAGGTTTGATATTTTGGAAAACTATTTGGATAAGGAGATTTTAATTGGGAGTTATGCCTGTGATAATTATTTTATTAAAATCTTAGAATTTTTAAATGAAAGACGATTAAGGCTAAAATCGTATGAGTTAGTTGTTCCGATTTTGTCTGAATCCCAAATAGCTATATTGAAGTCTGAGTTATTTAAAAAAACTGCAAAGAAAGCAAAAAAAATAGTTGTAAATGATTATGGAACATTAAAATTATTATCACAAGAAAACTATACATGCCGACTGGGAAGATTATTGTTCCATCCATATAGAGATTCTAGATATGAGGAAGTGGAAAATCGTCAGGTTCATATACAATATTCAGCATTGACGGAGTTGTTGATCCGAAAAGGATGTAAGTTTGATTCAATGGAAATTGATTTAGTCAGTAAAAATATGGAGATAGACAGGGACTTAGATATTTACATTCATTATCCTTTGCGTTTATTATCTGTAACAAGAATATGTGAGTTTTGCGGAGAAACAGAAGGACAGAGTGTAAGGTTTGCTGCGGAAAAGAAATGTAATCTTGAATGTATGAGTGTATACATACAAGTGGAAAACACGTCTTGCGTAAAAAGAGGAAGGGCTGTCTATGAAAAGTTAAATGAAGATTATGAGAACCTATGTAAAGATCAAAAACTGATAGTGGAGGAGCGCATATGAAAATAATGGTCCCCTTAGTAAAAGACTGTGCTGTTCTTGATTTAGTGGAAGCAGGTGCAGACGAATTTTATTTTGGTTTTTTTGATAAAAGATGGGAAAGGTCTTTTGGAACATTTTCTGAAATTAATAGAATGTCATCGTTTGGTACAAGAGCTAATTATGCTGTTTCAGAGATAAATGAATTGGTTAAGTGCATTCATGCTAATGGGAAAAAAGCGTTTGTAACATTAAATTCAGCATATTACACAAACCAGCAATTGCCATATGTTTACGAGTATATTGATATGCTGTGTGATATGTGTGTGGATGGTATTATATTGGGAGACTGCCTACTAATTGAAGAAGTGAAGAAAAGAGGCGGTGTTCCTGTATTAAGTACAATGGCAGGTGTGTACAATTCATTGATTTTAGATTTTTATGCAGATATGGGGGTTGACAGAATTATATTACCCAGAGATATAAGCATAAATAATATCAAACAAATAGTAAAGAATCGTAGCGATGTTCAATTTGAAGTCTTTTTGATGAGAAATGGCTGTAAATATTCCGATTCACAGTGCTCAATGTATCATGGAAGAGGATTTGGTTCAATGTGTTTCTGTCTCGATCATCTGGAAAATAAAATGATTTTCGATGAACCTGTTAGTGATATAAGGAAACAAAATTTTGAAAGAAAGAATATTGCGTATCGAACCAAGTATCACAGAGAAGCATGTGGAATTTGTTGTCTAAAATTCTTTTACGAGATAGGAGTTTCATCTGTTAAAATTGTTGGAAGAAATGATGAAATGAATTCTGTAATTAATGATGTAAAATGTGTAAGAAAATATATGGACATGATTGAAGCGGGAGAAGAGTTTATTGTAGAAAAAACGGGTAAATGTTTTGAAAACTATAATTGTTATTATTCTATGGATGAAAAGGCTTGTAAATAAAGGGAAAAATCACTTGTATTTGAGAGTGTACTATGCTATACCAATGTCACTTAGTTAAGTTTATTAGTCCACTTCATTGTGAACCTCTAACAAAAAAATTAAAATTGTAGTTGACATATCAATCAAAATGTGCGGCCGCTCTCGTTACTGATGAATTTATAATGTAACGAGAGCGGCCCTTGAATTAGAACTATATTTTATTCTAATTCAAGGAGGCTTACCTATGACTTGAAATTGATGATAATATAAAATCGATTCACAATTCAAATAAAAAAAGAAATGAACAAAGTGTGAGAATGGATAAACTTTGCAGTGACTGTAGTAACTTAATTCAAGAAATACATCAAAATGCATAAGAAATAATTCCGGCTGGTTATCATCAGACCAATGGCAGATGCAGAACCAAGCATCACTTTGAGTGAAGTGATGCTTGGTGGTCAACATATCCATTATGGCGTATTTATTACTTGATCAAAAAACTTTGAAAAATAGCATAATATTGCTTAAGTGATTGAAGTAATTTATCATAAGAACAAGAATCGTTTGAAAATCCAAAATGATTGATGTCATTACGTTTGGAGGCTACATCTTTGGAGAGAAGCACCAATTGAACAGGGATAGAGAAAATTAGTTTCTTTCCCAGCGATGTGATTTCTTCTTTCGTTTTTTGATACTTATCGGAAGAAGGATCTTTATCCGGACAGAAGACATCAAAGTTATTAAGACGTTCCATTTCATCCAGCCACTTATCAAACCAAAGAGTACGATTGTTTTCAGTTTCTTCAATGTTATGGGTTTCAGTGGTAGTTTTTGAAATGGAATTTATTATGTTTTTGGCAAATTCTTCCCGGTACAATCGGTTGGAATCATCCAGATCACATAATGTACATAAGTATGTTTTGATTGTTTCTTCTAGGGCTGTGTATCCTTGCTGAATCATCTCATTTTCAATGGACCATTGGATGGTGGCCAGTCCAATTTCCAGATTTGATTTTTTATTAAAAACACTGACTTTATTGTCGATTTTATCCAGTAACACCTTTAGCGGTTGAAAATTTTCTGCCAATCCAAGATCAATCGTTTCATATATGGTGTGATATTTTTCATAAGCAGCCTGTATGCTGTTTGGTTCCTTTTTGTTACCGGATCCGTTTGTGTAACGGCCTCGACCGGTATCCACACAATGGGTTATATTATTGATTGCGGTAACAAGACTTGATAAGTTACCATAACGTTTCTTTTTAATCTTTGCATCTTCCCAAGAAGTTGGTTTCGCTATATGGGAAAAAAGATCATTGATCTGCCCACTATTGCCATAGCGGATGAAAACGTCAGCCGCATTACTCCAAGTTAAGATGTCGCTGTAATAGGTCAGGTCTAAGAGAGGGCAGGTAGTTTTGTCAGCTGGGTTAAATAAACCGTAATAAATACCGCCGACGCGGATATTTTTTACCGCTTTTGCATATTCTAATACGGTTAATACCAGCATTGGAAGGTGACGAAAACCGTGTGTGATATCAAAATACACCTCTTCATTTTCGCCAATTGCGTCGTATAATTTGCTAAACATTTCATCAATTTCTTCCTGATTTTTACCATCTACCATCGGGACGATATTTATCTTTTCCCCGTATTTATTCTTTAAAATTTCCCCCAGTCCGGTCTTTTCATCCGTAGATTTCCAATTTTTTTCCGTTGCAGCGTCCGTAAGACCGATTGTAATCTTATCAATGGTGGTGTTTTTCAAAGGAAGCATTAAGGAAGCCTCCTGGACAAAACGTGTACGATAAGAAGTACCGTTAAAATTGTAATCACATTCTGAATATTCGCTGGTTCCTAAAACGGAGATAAAATGTTTAATTCTTGTTGGTTGCATAGTTTTGGTTCATCCTTTCTGTTAATATTGTGGTATTTTTTTGCAAAATACATAGGTTTGGTTTGAAGATGTTTCATAGCGTTCACTAATAAGAAGTGTCGTAAAAGCATTTTTCTTAAAAAGTTTATTGAGAAAAGCTATTTTCTCAAAATTGGTATGTCCTAAAACAATGAGGAAATTTTTTGCATGAGTTTCTTCAATTGCTTTTTTTACACACGATTCTATTTCAAGACATTCATTTTCAATATCTTTTGTCAACTGATAATCGACATTATATGCTTTGGGTAAATTTACAAAAATCAAATTTTCTTTTGAGATATGATAACCATGAAGAATATTTACCCAATTCCATTTTTCCTTTGCTTCCCCAACAAAAAAGATGTGAGTAAAATTGGGGAGCGCAGGAGACTGTGCCGGAGTGGCATTTTTAATTAATTTTTCTTTTAAAAGCAAGGTTTGTAATTCCCGGTCAATAATGCCATTTCTAATATATCTTTTAACAACATGAATATATTTTTCGAGCATGTTTTTTTGACTGTTAATCGTTTTTATTATCGCTGTGCTATCCATTTCCTGAATGTCTGTGGAACGAAGATTATGAGCCATGGTATTTCTCATGTCTTTTCCGTCAAGATAGTTTTGATATAAAATTTTGGCATCAGGATTTTTTATGGATAATTGGCGAAGATAAGAAATACCTAAATTTCCACGATCTTCTTCTTTTAATTCTTTAGAACCATGCTGTTCCCTTATAATATCTGCCATATACGATTTAACACACTCTTGGATAGCAATGATGGCTAGGCCATAACGGCGCTGTTTAAAAAACCACTCACTTAAACACAATTGAATTTGGGCGATACCATGAGATTTACTGCGTGTACCAAACAAATTTTGCAGCGATTGGGATATGGTTTTCAATGCGTCAACAGCAATGGCAGAGTATTCTTGGTTTTGCAATGAGATGTTTGCCAATTCGTCAATAGAGCGGGTTAATAGATTATAGTTGTTTGTATTCGTTGCCCATTCAAATACCTCCAGCCATTGAGCAATGTTGGAATTTTCTTCCAAATTATTCATAATATCATAGACACTTCCGTAACTGTTCAGTTCATTGATCCCATTGATCCAATCCATTGTTGTTATCAGATGATTCATATTAATGACAGGAGTATAAGTAAGAGCGGCCTCTCTTGTTAATTCAAACATACCGTAATACACGTTTGAAACCCATACATTTCGGGAGGAAATACGTATAAAATAATTTATGATCAAAAACTGGTAAATTGGAAGGGAGCGGAACGAATGAGTGATGTCAAGCAGCAGCTCATGTTTTTGATGTTCCGGAATCAGTGCTTCAATGGAAGAACAGAGTTTAGCATAGTTATATGCAGACTCTTCTTCGGATAAGCCGTATTGAAGAAGAATAATGTTTACTTTTAATTTTCCGCTTCCATCTAATATTTGCTGCAAGTAAAGTTCTAATTCATGCAGATAACTTTGAAAGATATTTAATTCATCGATGGAAGATAAATACCCTACAGTTTTAGATAACTCCTGCAGTTTTTGGCAGTAAGACTGCATTTCTGCCTGATTCTTTTGCGGTTTTTCATCCATGTAGTACTGGAGAAGTTTTTCCCAACCCGAATGGACGGTACCTACCAATACCAATTGATCAATTTTTTGTTGAATTTCCTGATGATGATTTAAAATCGCTTCAAAAAGAAACGAAGTTTTAAAAGAATCTTCGCCTTTTTGAAATGAATATGAAGTTTTCTGGTAACTTGATGTCGTGTTATCATCAGAGCGTACCATGCGTACGCTGCCGATGGAAGTGATCAGTATTCGCATTTTATCCTCCCGGTTATATGTGATAACTTAGTCGATTTGTCTAAGTGTGCCTATTAGTTCTTTGTAACTTTTTCGAAATTGGGATATATTTACAGTCCCTACTTCTTTGTTTTCAACCCTTTTAAAGTATTCTATCATAATTTCTCCGGATAAAGGAAGTTTAAGCAGTTTGTTATCTTCATTTTGCAGAATGTCATGATAGGTGTGCAAATGCGCGGTATATAAATCATAGGTTGAACGGCATTTGCTTGTTAGGACAAAATCAGAAAATCGAAAAAGAAAAGCATCCAGAATATGTTTTGGGAACCAGTCCTCTTCATAGTCGGATTCTGCCTGAAGCGCATTGATCAGAGATTCCGAATAGAAAATCTGATAATATAGTTTTCGTACTTCACTGTTTTTCTTGCCCTGGTGGGACAGAAAGTTAAGTATGGTATTTGAGAAATTGTTTAGCAGGATATAAATCTGCTCATTGTCCTCTAATCTGCTGCGATCATGTATCTGGTAATTGGAATTTTTTTCAATGGCAGAATAGGTATTATCGTCACCTTGAATTTCTATGTCAAGAGATATCGTTTCCTGCTGATTTATTATCTCTTTATCACGCGTATACTTATTGTTCAATAAGTTCCTTAGTGGCAATTCGATATAGGTAGTATAAGAAGCTCCGTTTTCATGAGATGGTTCATATGTATTTACCAATTTTATACATTTGTCATAGCAGTCATCATAGACAGACTGCTCGAAAGAGGAGGCCGTTTCCTGAGGTTTTATATTTGAATGGAAATGCAGCCATACAGGGACGTATTCATATACTAATCCCCAGATTTTAATATTAATGGTACTACGTGCTGCACTGTCTTTGGTTTCATCCAAGGCATGATATTCATTGACAGCCTCATTTAACTCTTTTTTTAGTTCAGTCGTTTGTTCTTTTGTCATGGTGATCCCTCCCTCTTTTATTATTGCTCAACACCTAACAGCAGTTCAATTTGTTTTAATGGATTTTCGACATTTGCCTGTGCGAGATGGTCGATCACTTCATTGAGGAGGTAAAGGGACGTGACGTCGTAGATGCGCATCTCACCGGATTGATAGTCATTTTCACCATACACAACACAACCCACTTTTATGTCCTTTTTTATACGACTGGCATAGGATAACGCGGACATTTCCACGATAGAAAGTGGTTTGAATCCATAGGTGGTGCATATATAGAGTTCATCACTGTCCTGACAATGTTCGATTAATTGATAAAAAGTATTCAAATGTGTTTCCAATAGGTTGTTGTATGCGATGGAAAGAATGGTTAATGTGTAAGTGATGTTCTTTTCACCGCACAGCTGTTTCAATTCCGAATCGAGAACCTTTGTGTTTTCAATTGCATTGGTCATGTCAGATTGAATGCAGATAATCTCTATTTCCTCACCGGCAGAGGCATATCCGTTGATGACAGAAAGGATAGGGAAAGAAATCTCTCTGTCATATTGAAGAGCAGAATTATCAATGGCATGATAAATGCCCTTTTTCAGCTTGTCTTTGTCTTGAAACGGACTTACAGTAATAAATTTTTTCATGGTAATCCCTCCATATTAAATGTTTATAAGTATTATAACAATTTACTTTATATTTTGTCTACAAAATTTTTATATTTCTTGCACAATATTTTAGTTCGTGGTATAATTTACATATTAGATTTATACTGAAAAAATAAATGATCAGGGGGAGTATTTATGCAATTACAGAGCAAAAAAATGATACCACAAAAAGGGTTTACTCACGGTGGGAAATTTCATGCGGATGATGTGTTTTCGACAGCACTTCTTCGGTTGATCAATCCAAAGTTTAAAGTGAAAAGAGGATTTGAAGTACCGAAAGATTTTGATGGAATTGTGTATGATATCGGCATGGGGAGATTTGATCACCATCAGCAGGACAAAGAGATTCGGGAAAATGGTATACCGTATGCAGCATTTGGACTGCTTTGGAGAGAGTATGGAAGCATATTTTTAGAAGAGGAGGGGAGAGCGGAATTCGATAAAAAATTTGTTCAAAAAATTGATGAGTCAGACAATACCGGATCCGAAAATGCATTATCAGAGGCTATCAATTCATTTAACCCAAGCTGGGATTCAGAAGAATCTTTTGATCAGAAATTTGAAGAAGCAGTAGATATTGCGGAAAAAATATTACTTCAATATATCGAGAAAACCAAGGGAGAAGAGCGCGCGGCGGAAGTTGTACAAAAAGCAATGCAGAGAAGTGACGGTATAATACTGGAATTGCCACTGTTTGCTCCCTGGAAAAAACAAGTAGTCGGAAGCAGCTATCAATTCGTAGTGTATCCATCAAAGAGAGGTGGATATTGTGCACAAGGTGTACCGGTATCGGAAGAAGATAGAACACTCGTATGTGATGTGCCGGAAGAATGGTGTGGACTGGCCGGGGAAGAGTTACAGCGTGTGAGTGGTGTGCCGGAAGCACAATTTTGTCATGCCACCGGCTTTTTGATGGCAGCTGACAACAAAGAGGCAGCCATTAAGATGGCTGAATTAGCGATACAATATAGGAGAGGAGCGGCCTAATGCAATTAATTATATCATTTGACGTAGATAAACCTTTGGTTTTTCCGATAAGTTATCTTCATATCTTACAGAGTATTATATATAATAATATCCGTACAGAAGATGGATTGAGTGATTTTATCCATGATGTAGGTCTTAAAAACCAGAGTAGAACATTTAAACCGTTTATTTTTAGCTGGATCAAGGGTCATTATCAGATTCGGGGAAAACAAATTTCTTTCGATCAAAATGTATCTTTTGAAGTGAGAAGTGTGTATCCGGAAATATTGCAATGTATATATGATAATATCCGGGCGCATGGAATCCGGATTGGAGAAAAAAAGTTTACGGATATACAGATGGAATTTCAGGATGTATGCGTGGAAAACGTGTGTTCTAAAATTAAGATGCGGACACCGATGTGTATTTCGACTACGACAGAAGCCGGACGGCATTATTATTGTCCGGATGAGGAATTGTTTTTTCGCTTGATTCAGTCCAATTTCCGAAAAAAATATACAGCTTATTTTGGAGAAGAGCCATTACAGAATATACGATTAAAGAGGATGCGAGTCACACCTCGTGACAAAGTGGTTACCAGATATCAAGGCAGCATGATCACAGCATGGCTCGGAACTTATGAACTGGCAGGTCCCGGAGAATATCTGGATTTCTGCTTTCATGCCGGATTAGGGGGCAGGAATGCTCAAGGTTTTGGCATGTTTGATTTTATACAATGAAAAAAAGTGCATTGTCACTTTACTAATAAAACACAAGGGAGGTAATGTGTATGAAGAGATATCTTACGATATTGGAGGTATCGCAAAAGCAGGCATACATATTTGCAAGTAATAAACTGAGGGATAATGTTATTAATTCGGCAGTTATTGCGTATGTTATCAGTCCGGGATATCTTACGAAAATTTTGGAAGGATCGGGATTTTCGGAAGAGAAAAATGTGATTTCTTCCGGAGGAGGAAACACCGTGTTAGAGTTTTCGGATGAGGATAAGGCAAAGGAAGCAGTACGGAAGATCACAGAAACGGTTTATCGGGAATTTGACGGACTGGAACTCTTTGCCAAGACGATAGCCTGTGAGGAGGCAGCGTCTTTGACAGAAAGTTTAAAAGAACTGAAAAAGGCACTGGAAAGGAAAAAATCGGTTCGACGAGCTGCGTTTCACCAGGGAACTTATGGTATCGAAATGATCTGTCCGAAGACATTAAGCGTAGAAACCAAAAATAAGGATTCAAAAGAAAAAGAAGAATTGCAGGAACGGGAATTAAAACAGGTTGCTAAGCAATTTTGTCCGAAAGATTTTGAAGTTGTCAATGACTTTAAGAAATTGGGAGGCGAAAAAAATGAAAGCAATTTCATCTCGGTAGTACATATTGATGGAAATGGTATGGGAGCCAGAGTAGATTCTCTTTATCAGGAAATAGAAAAGGAGGATTGGGAGACGGCCAAAGCAAAATTACGTCGATTCAGCCGGGAAATAGATAATGACTTTAAAGCAGCATTTCGTGAAATGGCAGAGGAGATCGGGGAAAGCTTGAAAAATGGTTCTCTTAAGGGAAAACTGGCTCTGGAGTCTAACAACTTTCCGGTAAGACGAGTGATTACGGCAGGGGATGATATCTGCTATGTAACTGAGGGAAGAATTGGCATCGAAAGCGCCAGAATTTTTATTGAAAAACTGACAAATAAGAAAAATAATGTGGATAAAAAAGGATACTCCGCTTGTGCCGGGGTAGCGATTGTGCATCAAAAATATCCATTTTACCGTGCTTATGAATTGGCAGAGATGCTTTGCAGCAATGCCAAGAAATATGGTGCCGGCATCAGCCCGGAAGATAACGGAAGTTCGATTTCATCCATTGACTGGCATATCGAGTTCGGAGAATTGAAAGACAGTATCAGTAAGATTCGTGAAAACTATGTGACGACAGATGGAAATCAGTTAGAACTTCGTCCATATATCATCGCTGCGCCAAGAAACATTATGGACGATAAAACCTATGTTGCAAGAAAATACAGTAGTTTTAAGAGAAGTATACTTACAATATTGGCGGATGAAAGCAAGTATGGAACAGGAAAAGTAAAAGGGCTTCGTGCAGCATTGAAAAAGGGAGAGACAGCAACGAAAAATTATCTTTCATTTTATCAGATGGAGCAGATATTAATTGAAAACAGACCACGCAATGAAGAGATTAGTGAGGAAGATATAGAACAGTTCTTTACCGGACAGGCAAAAAAAAGAGAGGCATTTATCGGGCAGCCGGATCAGAAGAAGCATTCTACCTTATTTGATGCAATTGAAATGATGGATACGTATCTGGCTATAGAGAAAGGGGGAGAAGCGTCATGATCGTAAAAATGGAATTATTATCCGATACCATCTTTGGCAATGGAATGAGTGTGCCGGGAGCTGAAGATATTTCTGTGTTATGTGATGGAAAAGGATTTCCGTATTATAAAGGAACGACATTCAAGGGCGTATTTCGTGAGCAGTTAGAACGTTATCTGGGATGGACAGGAAAAGCAGAAGCGCAGATTCAAGAAGAGATCAAACGGCTTCTTGGAAAAGAAGGAACAGAAGAATCGGAAGATAAACTGGTATTTTCAGATTTCACATTGTCAAAATATGTAAAATCTGAAATAGAGAAAGAAATTGGAGCGCAGCCTTCTGAAATTACGGAAGTGTTGACAAATCTTCGTACCTTTACAAAAATATCCGAAGACGGAGTGGCACAGAAAGGATCTTTGCGAATTGCCCGCTGTGTGGATCAAGGATTGATTTTCTACAGTGAGATTATTTGCAAAAAAGAAGATGAAAAAATGATAGAGGAAGTTCTCGGCACGGTTAAATGGATTGGAAGCATGAGAAACCGTGGGTTTGGGAAAGTCCGTATTACCATCGGAAAGGGGGCAGAAGCATGACAACATATGTAAAATATATTATAAGAAACATCGAACCACTGCGTATCGCAGATGATAACATAAGTCAAAGTGGTCAGACCGTATCTCTTCGTTATGTTCCCGGCAGTTCAATGCGCGGATATATCATCAATCAATTGGCGCGGCAGACGGATTTTGAAGAATATAAAAAGATATTACTTTCTGATAAAGTCCGCTTTTTCAATGCATATCTGTATGCAGATGGCAAAGAATTGCTCCCGTCTTTAAAGGGATTTTACGAAGACAAAAAAGCTGCCGATGTAACAAGCGGGAAAAAAGAGATTGATAATGTCGTTGTCGACGGAAATTTTACGGAAGGATTTAAACGTGCAAGTCTGGGCAGATTTTGCTGCCCTGTCGGCGATACGATTCAATACTATAATGTGGAAACCGGTTCTGATATGAAAATCCTTATGAAAAAGAAAGATGTGGATCAAAAAGTTTTTCGAAATGAATATATCGAAGCCGGAAATTGTTTTGCAGGTTTTATTGCAACTGAGGATGAGAGTGCAGCCGAGAAGATCGCAGAGGCGCTTGAGCCGGTGATCATGATTGGAAATGCCCGTAGTCAGGGATTTGGTAAATGTAAACTTGTAGAGAAAAAGATAGAAAATACGATGCCGTATCAGGCGTATGCCCTTCAAGACGACTGTGAAGGTTCCTGTTATATGGTTTTATTATCTCATACTGTTATGAGGGATGAGATGGGAGAATATTGTGGATTGAATCTTCCGTTACTTGGAGAAAAGATGGGGGTATCAGATCTTAAGATTCAGTACTGCGCCTCATCTACGGTGGATATCCGTGGATATAACCGTAACTGGGGTGTCAAGATACCATCTGTACGTATGTATGAGCAGGGAAGTGTCTTTAAATTGACTTTCTCCGGTACATTGACGGCAGAAAAGGTGCGTACACTGATGCAGAGTGGTATTGGAATTCGCAAAAATGAAGGGTTTGGACAGATCCTGTTTATGAAAGATTATGATAAACTTACACAAAAGCAGGAAATGAGTGCCACAAATTCAGTGAATGGAGAAGAAATTACCAAAACAGCAGAAGACGAAAAAGTATTAAAGATCGTGGCAGCTAATCTGGCACGAAAACGCATAAATCAAGCTATGCAGAAGACAATTTTAGATGGTGTGGAACGGGCAAAAGTATCGGAAAGTCATGTAGGGACTATTCTAAGTCTTTTGAAAAATACGCGATATGATATTGAAGAAACTAAAAAAGTGATTACCAGATACTTTGCACATGATATGGAAAAAGAAAAGCAGCAAAAACAGCAGAAACAACGGGGAAGTATCCGGCCGTTTATGGAAAAAATTACCGGGATAATGGAAGGTTCTTTGCTGGAAACATTATCGCTGTCGGATTGTGTAATGGGCTATAAGGTGACGGAACTTTTAAGTGAGAAAGAACTCGGACAGCGAAAAATTGAGTATATCATTCAATTGATCCGTTATGCCAAGAAGAATCCGGCTGAGAGAAAGGGGGACGAGTAAATGGCAGTGTTAGAATATGATAAAGTGATAAAATATAAAGCAACGATAACTTGTGATAGTCCACTCCATATCGGGAGTTCCGAAGGAGGTAAGGAAGAGATTCTTGTGCATCCCGTTACGAATCTTCCTTTTGTGCAGGCCTCGAGTCTTGCAGGGATGTTTCGAAGTGCTTATGAAAAGAGTCATAAACCTCAGGAGACAGCACAGCTTTTTGGGTCGTCAACAGAGGGAGAAGGGACAAGCTGCATCAAATATACGGATGGTCTGTTTGCGGCAGAGGACATAAAAACCGAATTACGTCCGCATGTGAAACTTGACCGAAAGACGGGAACGGTAGCGAATGCCGGGGGAAACAGTAAGTTCGGTCAGCATTTTGATATTGAGTATGTGGCAGAAGGACAGACATTTTCTTTTGATATCTATGTTTTTGTAAAAGGGGAAGATGTTGAAAAAAGAGACACCGCTATGGAAGAATTACTGGCACGTCTAAAAAGTGGTGATATGATGCTGGGAGGGAAAAAGAGCAACGGAGTTGGAAAAATTCATCTCAGCAGTCTTTTAAGAAAAGAGTTTGATCTCTGCAATGAATCCGAACGTAAATTGTGGATTCAGGAGGAAGAGCTTTCAGAGGCAGCGTATGAGGAGTATATCGATCAACTTCCGGAACAGGAAATGCAGGCATTTGCGTATCGTATCGAGATACAGGCAGAGACAGAAGGTGCTGTCCAGGTGCGTGGAATAGCGATGGATGAATTTGGCGCGGGAGCAACAGATAGTAAAAATATGCAAAATGCCAATAAAGATTACATCATTCCCGGTTCTTCTTTCAAAGGTGCCATCCGAAGCCAGATGGAAAAGATTGCCGGATATCTTAAAAAGCAGAATATCATCGAAGAAGCTTTTGGAAAAGGTGGAGAAAGTCAGATGGAGGGAAAACGTGGCAACTTGATCTTTTCGGATACTATAATCGGAGATACGGTTTCCAATGACCAAAATATACTGCGGCATCGTATTCATATCGACAAATTTACCGGAGGTGTGTTTCAGCAAGGGTTGTTTAGTGAGAAAAATGCAATCGGAAATCCGGACTTCCATATTGATATTGTAAACCGCAATAATCCGGATTCGACACTTGGCTTGCTGATTTTTGCTCTGCGAGATCTGGCTACGCAGACTATGTCACTTGGAAACGGTTATGCGACAGGAAAAGGTTTTGTGAAAGTAAAGAAGATTCGTGTAATCGGAGGCGATAAAAAGAGTGCAGAGATAGTAGAAAAAGACGGAACATTAAGACTTGAAGATCCGCAGCAGATCGTCGCACAGGCAATCGCTTCACTTAAGGAGGTGTGAGTATGAGTATAAAAGATTGTATCCGGAAATTATCTTTGGAAGATACTAAGAATAAGGTTCCATCATATGATTATGGTTTGATCTATTATATGAGCAGCATGGTATTTGACAGGATTTCAAATATCTATGACATTGACTGGGAAGAGTGTCTGGAAGCTTATTTTTTCAATGAAAAAGGACAACTTCATATTTATCGGGAAGACGATGTCCTGACAGCGAGAGAGTTTGTAGAAACAGAAAATCTTACAGTAGTGGAAAAGAAATACGAACTCGCGAATTCATTTAAAGGGCTGGGATCTTCTGTTGTTGTACGTGAATATCTGGAACCCGATGAAGATGGTCAGATGTATGTGGCTTATAAGAGAATGAGTGCGGTTGCACTTGGAAAGGAGGAACAAAATGGCTGATCAGAATAATAAAGAAAACAAGTATGGTGAAAAGTATGTAGGTGCTCCCTATAATTTTGTCCCATTTTACAATGATGTGGTAGGCGTGGACGAGGCTGCTATGGGTGTGCATGGTGTCATATCGGATGAACTTCTGACCGGAGAAATCTCTTATCAGTTAAAGGCAGAGACTCCGATTTTTATCGGAGATGGTCATAAAAACCGGGATGGAAGTTCGGATGAACATTTTTTCAGAAATGAAAAAGGAGAATTGGCAATTCCCGGAAGCAGCGTGCGCGGATTGATTCGTAATAATGCACAGATATTGGGATTATCCGGCTTTGATCAGGATATCGATGATTATCATCTGATGTATCGTGAAGTGGCAAGTGGTGGTGATAAAGAAAGGTATGGGGAGATATTGGGAAATAAATTACTGCCGGTATCTGGTAAGCAATCAATCAGTATACTGAAAAATGTTCGTGCAGGTTATATTGTAAAAGAGGGTTCTAAGTACCGGATATATCAAACAGAAGTAGATAAGATTAATGGGAAACTTGGTAAGATGAACTATTATGTGCTTAGTGAGCGAAAAGTCAGTGAAGATTTGAAGTATTATCCGTATTTTAAAGAACATAAGGAGCGAGCACAGAACAATTTAGAAAAAGGTTTCAAAAGAGAAGTGATAAATAGGAGAGTGCATTATATTGGAGATGACAATAAACAACAGTATAAACCCGGATATGCCCCAATATCTTATGCTATTAAAAATGAAAAAGATGTTGTGCAAGTGGGAGATCCCGGAGTGTTTGAAAAGGAAGGCATTCTTATGGGAACCGGTTTTATGAAAGAGAAAAAGGTTCAGTATATCATACCGAAGATTGATAAGAGTAAAGAATATATTACAATTAGTAACAGTGACATCAAGGCTTTTGAAATTGATTTTAATAAACGGATGAATGCCCTGAAAGGTTTTGGAGATCCGCAATTTTTTAATCTTCCTAAAGAGGGAGAAGTGAAGCCGGTTTTTTATATTGAACTTTCTAAGAATATGCATGAAGAAAATGAAGAAAACAGTTCCCGGCTTTATTTTGGCTTTACTCCGAGGCTCCGGTTGTTCTATGATTATACGATTAAAGACGGTTATCATCAGAATGTGCAGGAGTTTGATTATGCGATGTCTTTGTTTGGTATGACAAGGCAACAATGCAGTTATAAATCCAAAACTTCGTTTAGCGATGCTGTGGTTTGCAGTGATAGTGTGGAGACAAAGGAAAAGAAAGTCATCCTGGCAGAGCCAAAACCAACGAGTTATATGGATTATCTGCAACAGGGAGATAAGTTAACTACGTATAACTCAGATCAATTTGAACTGCGTGGTATAAAGCAATACTGGCTCCGTGACAAAACAATAAGTGGAGAAAATACCGGTAAAAATGAGAAGGTGTGCAGTTCTATCCGTTCTCTTGATAAGGGAGTATGTTTTGCCGGAAAAGTAAGATTTGAGAATCTTACAAAAGCAGAATTAGGACTTCTTTTGTGGAGCATTCGACTTAAGAAAAGTTCCCGGATGAATATGGGAAAAGGTAAGGCCTATGGGTTTGGCGCAGTTTCGGTGAAAGAATTAACCGTATCCTGTCGGAATAATACAAAGGCATATAATCTGAATGGTTTACTTGACCTTTCGCCATTTGAAACTTTCGATGTAGAGGAATTGATTCAAGCATATAAGGATGAAATGAATGCTCATATTCCAAATGGCAATATCGATAGGCTTCCACATATCCAGACTTTCTTTAATATGAAGAATGCGGAATATATGCCGGAAGAAGAAAAAATCCGATATATGAGTTTGGCAAAAAAGGAATATCAAAGCCGTCAAAAGGCTCTTCCACAGGTGGATGAAATATTAAAAACGGCAAAGCGTGTAAATGTCGCTCCGATTGCAGAAGGTACACATAAGGCAGTTGTTAACGGATATCAGGGAAAGATGATCAAATTTAAGACGAAGGATACGGAGAAATATCTGAAGATTAATATTGATGATATCATACCTATGATGCCGGATCTGACGAAGAAAAATATGAAAGAAAAATTTCCGCTGAATTTCGAATGCAGTTTGAAATTTAATGATGGAAAATGGAGTTATGTTTTAAAGTAACAGATTAATTGTATTAGAAGAAGGGGAAGCTGGTGACAGGAACAAGCTTCTCTTTCTTTGTATTACAATTGATTTTGGAAGAAAGTCCCCTAAAAGTCCGTCGACCTCCGCAAAGCCCTATAGAATAGGTGGTTGCATGGTGTGAAGTACGTAAAAATGGAAACGAAAACTCGGCGTTTGCGGGCTTTAGAACAGAAAAAATGACAAGAAAGTCCGTCGACCTTTTGGATAAAAATGGGAAAATGGAAGAAAAAACCTGGAAACGGCGAAAAATCGTGGGATAACGTGCTTCTTGAAGAGCAAAAAATGCCGGAGGTCGACGGGCTTTTTTGGCAAAAAGTGTTGCAAAGTGGTAACAATTGTGTTACAATAATATTCAACAAGC
>ERZ808252.1276-NODE-1276-length-19132-cov-5.844315_pt1 | contig 19132 bp, 15 predicted proteins | sample MGYA00521242_ERZ808252 | MGnify/ENA primary metagenome ERZ808252 (study PRJEB31516, sample SAMN03275581) | gut metagenome | biome: mammalia-associated habitat; material: feces | host: Papio cynocephalus | place: Kenya | collected 2012-08-07 ...
TCGGCAAGATTCTATGGAAAGCAATTGCAAAAATTGCGATTGCACAGAAAACATTTGCAGAGGCATTCGGTACAATCATAAAAATATACGAAATAATTGCAGAACCAAGACTTGATTTTTAAGGACCAAGACTTGATTATTTGAAACCAAGTCCTGGTTTTTAGTAATCAAGTCATGGTTCTACAAAATAAAGCCGTATCTTTGCAATAGTCAACCACGCAATCCTAATCAAATACAGAAAGAATATGAAATACACCATGAAAAAGGTCTCCGACAAGATGAACGGAGGAAAGAAAAAGAAGCTCTATCCAAAAATGGAGCAGTACGGACTGATAGAAATGGAACAACTCATCCGGCACATCGAAAATTCATCGGGCATGAGCGAAGGCGATGTAAAAGGTGTGCTGGCTGCCCTGACCGATGCAGCCGTGGCATACATGTCAATCGGCCACAGTGTGAAAATCGAAGGTCTTGGCATCCTTTCTCCGCGCCTCGGACTCAAGGACAATGACAACAGCGAGCACGGCAATGAAAACGAAGTGAGGCATTACGGGTGTTCCGTCGAAGTCACCGGCATATACCTGAAACCCGACCAGGACCTGCTCAGGAAATTCAACCGGCACTGCCGTCCCGAACGCATCGAAGCCGTAAGCACCGACTTCGCGCCTGAGCGTACCACCATCGAAGAACGCCGCACAGCCGCCCTGCAATATATGAATGAGCATGGCGAAATGAGCATTCGCGACTATTCCTCCCTTACCCGGTTGCCTTACACAACCGCCGGACGCGAACTGCGCAAATGGGAAGCCGAAAAGGAAAGCCGCATCACCTCAAGACATATCGGGCAAAATAAATTTTACAGAACCAAATAACCACGTATCAGCTGAACAAAAAAGAAAACCGAAGGCAAGGCCGCAGTTATGAAGATAAAGAACTAACTTTGCATTCCAATACATATACCATAATTTATATAGATGCAAGAAAGCAACAAACAGCTCCTGGAGACACTCGTAAAAGCTATCCGGGAAAAGAAAGGAAGCAACATAGTCATTGCAGATTTCAGCAATCTCGAAAATATCATCTACAAATACTTCATCATCTGTCAGGGCAACACTTCAACACAAGTAGAAGCCATTGCAAGAGAAGTGGGCGACTACGCTCGCGAGACACTCAAGGAAAAACCTTTTGCCGTGAGCGGATTGGACAACTGCATTTGGGTGGCAATGGACTATGGCGACATCATCGTGCACATCTTCCAGCCGGAAGCACGTGCGTTCTATGACCTGGAGCACTTGTGGGAAGACGCGAAGCTCACACAGCTGCCCGATGAAAACGCACAGCGTGAAGATGTCTAAAGACTTACCAACATACATCATCAATGAACAACAAACCGAACAACAGGAACAAAATGAACATGCCCAAATTCAATCTGAATTGGACATATGCGATTATCATCGTCATTTTAGCATATTTGTTTTGGCAAGGCAACGGCAACAACGGAAGCTACCACAAAGAAGTTTCGTATTCTGACTTTCAGGCATACGTGATAAAAGGCTATGCCCGAAGCATCACCGTGAACAAAGGAGACGGGAATGTTCAGATGTTTATCAAAAAAGAACATGTAGGCAAGATATTCGGAGGCGCAGCCAAGGCGGGAAACGATCCGTCTGTATCGGCCGAATTTCCATCAGTCGACAATGTAGCCCAGTTTCTCGCCCAGCAAAAAGCCGCAAAGCACTTCAACGGCAAGGTACAATACGCATCCAATGAAGATTTTCTCGGAGGCCTGTTGATGAACATCCTTTTTCCCATCCTGCTTTTTGTAGGCATATGGTTTCTCTTTATGCGCCAGATGGGCGGCAACAACGGAGGCGGCGGAGGCGGCATCTTCAGTGTAGGGAAAAGCAAGGCACAACTGTACGAAAAGTCACAAGGTACGCATGTCACATTCAAAGACGTTGCCGGACAGGACGAAGCCAAGCAGGAAATCATGGAAATCGTCAAATTCCTGAAAAACCCGAAAAAGTATACCGAGCTTGGAGGTAAAATACCCAAGGGAGCCTTGCTCGTAGGTCCTCCGGGAACCGGCAAGACCCTGTTGGCCAAAGCCGTTGCAGGAGAAGCCAACGTTCCCTTTTTCTCCATCTCGGGATCCGATTTTGTTGAAATGTTTGTAGGCGTTGGTGCCAGTCGCGTTCGCGACTTGTTCCGCCAGGCAAAAGAGAAAGCTCCCTGCATCATCTTTATAGACGAAATCGATGCTGTGGGACGCGCGCGCGGCCGCAATGCCTCATTAGGAGGCAACGACGAGCGCGAAAACACCTTGAACCAGCTGCTTACAGAGATGGATGGATTCGGGACAAACAGCGGCATCATTGTATTGGCAGCCACCAACCGCGCTGACATATTGGACAAAGCCCTGCTTCGGGCCGGCCGCTTCGACAGACAGATACAAGTGGAGTTGCCGGGTTTGCCGGAACGCAAGCAGATTTTCAAAGTACATATGCGTCCGCTCAAGATGGACAACACGGTAGATATAGATCTGTTGGCACGACAGACACCCGGGTTCAGCGGTGCCGACATTGCCAACGTGTGCAACGAGGCGGCACTGATAGCAGCAAGGAACAACAAGAACGCCGTAGGCAAACAGGACTTTCTGGATGCCATCGACCGCATTATCGGCGGATTGGAAAAGAAGACGAAGATAATGACACAAGAAGAAAAGAAGACCATAGCCTTGCACGAGGCCGGTCATGCTGCCGTGTCATGGTTCCTGCAATATGCCAACCCGCTGGTCAAGGTGACCATCGTTCCGCGCGGACAGGCACTCGGTGCCGCATGGTATCTGCCGGAAGAGCGCACCATCACCACCAAAGAGCAAATGCTGGATGAAATCTGTGCCACATTGGGAGGACGCGCTGCCGAAGAGCTGTTTACAGGGCATATATCGTCGGGTGCACTTAACGACTTGGAGACTGTTACAAGGCGTGCTTTCGGAATGGTGGCCTACCTGGGAATGAGCGACAAGCTGCCCAACCTGAGCTATTATAATCCCGAACAAGACTATTCGTTCAGCAAACCTTATTCCGACCGTACCTCAGAACTGATTGATGAAGAGGTAAAAAGGCTCATCAATGAGCAATACGATCGTGCCAAGGCATTACTGACAGAACATCGCGAAGGCCACGCAAGTCTGGCTCAGGTTCTGATAGACAAAGAAGTAATCTTTGCCGAAGACGTTGAAAAGATTTTCGGAAAACGCCCATGGATAAGCCGTTCTGACGAAATAATCGCCGAGAACGAAAACAATCAGACAGACACTGCAAAGGACAAAGAGGCAGACAGCCGGAAAGAAGATGAGGAACAAAATGAGCCCGACAAAGACAGCAATGAATAATCTGACAAAAAGACTTCTATCGGGCATCGCCTATGTCGTTGTATTCATAGGCTGCATCGTATACGGCCAAGAAAGTTTCTGCATCCTGTTTGCCGTCACTACAGCATTGGCACTCAATGAATATAACGATCTGATCATAACGCATAAACTGGGAATAGTCAACAACACCGTCAGCATCATTTCGGGAGTTTACCTTTTCCTGGCCACCTACTGCATAGCTGCCGGAGTCACATCTCCGGTCATTTTCCTGCCCTACCTGCTGTCGCTGCTGTTCATGCTGACAAGCGAACTGTATATGAAGCGCCCGGACCCCATTGCCAACTGGGCCTACAGCTTTTCGGGGCAGATTTACATAGCTCTGCCTTTTTCATTGCTTAATCTGCTGGCTTTTTATGGCAACAACGGAATATATACCTACACAGTGCCGTTGGCTGTGTTCATATTCATCTGGGTAAACGATACAGGTGCCTACTGTTTCGGAAGCCTGCTCCACAAAAAGATTCCCTATAAGCTGTTCGAGCGCATTTCGCCCAACAAGTCGTGGATTGGTTTTTTCGGAGGTGTTGCCATGGTGCTTGCAGCTGCCTGCATACATTGCCTCGTCTATTCGTCCATCAACAGCGACATCCGGCATCCGCTGCTTCACTGGATGGGCTTCGGTCTGGTTGTTGCCGTATTCGGCACCTGGGGCGATTTGGTCGAAAGCCTTTTGAAGCGCAAGCTCGGCATCAAGGACAGCGGAAGGTTCCTGCCCGGCCACGGCGGAGTGCTTGACCGTTTCGATAGTGCCTTATTGGCCATTCCCGCCAGTGTCATCTACCTCTATGCATTTCATTTTATCTGACCTCATATGAAAAGACTCCTTTTACCGTTGGCAGCGATGTTGCTGCTTCTTTCTGCCGAAGCGCAAAACGCAATCCGTCACCCATGGCAAAACAAACGTGTGGCCTACTTTGGTGATTCGGTGACAGACCCCAATGTGAGCACTGGCATCAACAACAATCACTACTGGAGTTTCCTGCAGGAATGGTTAGGCATCGAGCCTTTCGTCTATGCTGTCAACGGACGGCAATGGGACGACATACCACGACAGGCCGGCCAACTTGAAAAAGAGCACAAGAACAACTTTGACGCCATCATCATATTCATAGGGACAAACGATTACAATGCCGGCCTGCCCATAGGCCACTGGTATGACGAATCAACCGAAAAGGTGTATGCCGCCACCGGTGCACCCCGGCAGCTGCAAACGCGAAAAAGGCGCATTCCGGTGATGGATGACAAGACCTTGTGCGGACGCATCAACATTGCCTTGAAGAAAATCAAGACATCGTTCCCCGACAAACAAGTGGTGTTGCTGACGCCGATACACAGAGGGTATGCCTGTTTCGGAGACAACAACGTGCAGCCCGACGAATCATACCAAAACAAGGCCGGTCTCTATCTGGAAAGCTATATCAAAGCCATCAAAGAAGCCGGTGAAGTGTGGTCAGTACCCGTCATAGACCTTGCCTCGCTGTGCGGACTGCTGCCTCAATATACAGAACAATCGGCCTATTTCAAGAACAGGCAAAACGACCAACTTCACCCCAACGAGCAAGGTCATCAGCGCATTGCACGCACTCTGATGTATCAGCTGCTCGCCCTCCCTTGCTCTTTCTGAAAAGGTAGCCTCGGGCTTGCAGGATGTCGGCAAGCCTGTCGCGCCACGAGGCCGGCCGCAGAGTGCCGCATTAAGGCCGTCTTTGCAAGGCCCGATGCAGGCAGGCTATCTGCCGGCATTGGCGGCGAGACGGTTGTAGAGTGCGATGTATTTTTCGAATTGTCGGTTCTTGTCGAAGAGGGATTCGGCTCTTTTTCGGCAGTTTTTGGTGTAGGCTGCTTTTCCTGTGTTTTTGATTTGCATGACGGCATCGGCTGCCTGCCCGATGTTGCCCGGCTGCACTATGATGCCGGTGTCGGGGCTTACAAGTTCCGGGCATGCGGTGGCGTTGTAGACAATGCAGGGGGTGCCGCAGGCCATGCCTTCGGCTGTTGTCATGCCGAATGTTTCCTGATAGGACAGGTTGACCACGATGTCGGCTTCCGAATAGGCTGTTGCGAGTTCGTCAACCGAGTTGGTCTTCTCTACGCCTATAATGCCAGGTGGCAGTTGTCTTATTTGTTTGGGGGTGAGTCCTATGAGCTTTATGTCGATGTCGTCGGGGAGCTTTTTCCTCAGTTCGTAGAAGTCGTAGAGTCCTTTCTGGCGTGTCCATTTCACGGCAGCGCTCACAATGGTGAAGCGTTTGCCTTGTGTGTGTGTTTCTTTCGGCCTGAATGCCGTCAGGTCCGTGCCGTTATAGATAGTGCAGATGTTGTATTTGCCGAGGAAGGATTGGCTCACCATGTTGCGCAGCCATTCGGATACGGTGACGATTGTCAGGTTTTTGCAGCCGGTGAAGTATTGTTTTTTCAGTTGGAAGTTTTCTTGTGAGTTGTCGCGATATGCACAGGGATAGTCGTGCGATATGGGACAGTCGTGGCACTGCTCCCGCCACTTGTAGCATCCGGCCTCGGTGAAATATGAGCAATGCCCTGTAAAGGCCCAGCAGTCGTGTTGCGTCCATACGATGGGCGTGTCCAGGGTGTTGAGATATTCAAAGAGCATCTTGTAGTTCAGATAGTAGCCGTGCAGCACGTGCAGGTGTATGATGTCGGGGCGCAGGTCCTTTATATATTCGATGAGCCGTCTTGTGGCTTTGTTGCTGCAGAGTCCGTGCCGGTCGGTCAGCCGGGTGTAGGCTACGTGCAGGTAGATGTCGAGGTTGTTTTCGAGTTTTATCAGTGACGACCGGCTCAGACATCCCCACCGCCCGTAGGCAATGTGGCTTTCCCATCCGTTCCGGATGGCTACATCGCCTATTTGGTTGACTATTTTTCCCGTCGACCCGAAGTAACTCAGTACCGAATTGATTTGCAAGAGTTTCATGGATGTGTGTCATTTCCGGTGTGAAGTTGCCTCAAAGAGCATTTCGGGCCGGTGGAAATCGGCCTTCTTCCTATAGACAGGCAGCAGTGAATACCATACAACTCTTCGGGGCGTGTCAAAGTCGGCGCGGAATATGCCCATATAGAATTTATCCGTGTCTATGCCCAGCCTTTTCATTTCGGCCGTCGAGAGCCGCCCCGCCACGATATAGCTTTTCAGGTCAGGGGCCTTGGAGGTCTCCGTTTCGAGGGTGGAGAAGCTCCAGCCGTAGTCAAACTTGCGGCAGTATTCGGCCTTGTAGTCAAGGGTGTGGCCGTCTGGGTCGGTTTCCAAGCAATAGTAGACCGACATGCCGGCTGTGGCCGAGAGGAATATCTCGACCCGGTCTTCGCGGGCCACATCGAGCTTCTTTCCGAAGGGCCGTTTAAGGGTAAGCGTGGAGTCGTTCACGCGGAACTTGAAGTAAAAGTAGTTATCCGAAAGGTAGCATTGAAAGCGGGTGTCATCATCGAGCTTGCTCCACGGAGCGTGGAATGTCTGTTTCACAGCCACTTTCTTCCATACTCCATCGCTGATGATGCAGCCTTTGGCCGGCTCGGCCTTGCGGTGTTCAATGGCAAACTTCGGCTTGGCGGTCTGCGAGCTGAGCGGCAGTGAAAGTGCCGTCATGAGCACTATGAGGGGTAACATGATGTTCATTGTCATGAATGATGTGAAGGGTTATGGATGACGAAGTTACCGTTTTTTCGTGACAGACCAAAGAAAAAGCTCTGAAAAGTTGGCTGCCTGCTCTTTGCAGAGTGCCGGCACGGTGGTTGTGATCCGGCTTGGAGCTTCTTCCATGTGGCCATGTCTTGTGTCGTGCTTCGGCCGAAGCACACATGTACCTCGGCCGAAGCACGCATGTATCTCGGCCGAAGCACGCATGCACCTCGGCCGAAGCACGTGAGCTTTCAGGCACATTGCGGCAACAAAGGCCGCCGTTCCTGTTTGCAGAAGCTGCACTTAAAATATGCGGAAGCCTTTGACATGTGCCTGCAAAATGCTAACTTTGACGTTGAAACGATACACATAACTACTTGACATATTATGAGAAAGAAGATCTATGCTTGGATGCTCGCTGCAGCGTCCTGCCTGTTGTGGGGCTGTGCCGCCGAAGCTCCGTTTTTCAAGATGCGCGGCGTGGTGCTGGCCACCGAAGACCTTGAAACGGTCGACTGGCCGAGGCTGGCCCATGAAAACGGCATCAATACAATCGGAACGCATATCACGCCCGAGCAGGTGCTGGCTTTTTGGGACACCGATAAGGGCAAGCAGTTTCGCAACGGCTGCAAGAAGTATGGCATCAAGGTGGAGCACGAGCTCCACGCCATGAAGAGCCTGTTGCCCCGCAGCCTTTACATGCTGGATTCCACCATGTTCAGAATGGACGAGAAGGGCCGCAGGGTGGCCGACTTCAACTGTTGTCCCAGTTCGTCGAGAGCCCTTGATACGATAGCCGCAAAGGCACTCTGTTATGCGCGCAAGCTGCCGTCAGACAACCACCGCTATTACTATTGGCTGGACGACGGTGCGCCGGTTTGCCGGTGTGCATCCTGCTCACAGTATACACCTTCTGAGCAGGCTTTAATCATTGAAAACCACATTATCAAGGCTTTGCGCACCTGGGACAGAAAGGCCATGCTGGCACATCTGGCCTATGTGTCTTCCTTGGAAGCTCCCCGGAAAGTAAAGCCTGCCGAAGGCATCTTCTTGGAGTTTGCACCTTTTATAAGGGTGATGAACCGTGCGCTGACCGACACGACGGTAGTGAAAGAGGGAAAGGTCAACGCACACAACCTCAGGTGTTTGCGCGACAATCTGGAGGTCTTTCCCGTCGAGACGGCTGTGGTGCTCGACTATTGGCTGGATGTTTCCATGGCCAGTTTGTGGAAAAAGCCTGCCGTCAAGCTGCCTTGGCATCCCGAGGTGTTTAAGGCTGATGTTGAGACCTATGCAAAGTTGGGCATCCGCAATGTCACATCGTTTGCCGTATATATGGACAGTGAATACTTCAAGAACTATCCCCTGACAGACGATATCAGGGACTACGGCCAAACTTTAAAGACTTACAGGCCAAAAAAATGACAAGCCGCAGGAACTTTTCTGCGGCTTGTATGGCTGACGTGGCACGGTTGCCGGGTCAGAGCTTGAGAGTCATGCCCTCCATGGCTGCCAGCGTGTTGGGAAACACCTGCCGTGCCTCGTTCAAAAGAATGCTTTCATCTTGGTAATGAGCCGAGTAGTGGCCAATGAGCAATTGGCCGGCATGGCATGCCTTGGCCATGAGTGCCGCCTGTCGTGCCGTTGAGTGGCGTGTCTCTTCGGCTCTCTTTGCACGGTCCTCTCCAAAGGTGGCTTCGTGATAGAGCAGGGTGACACCCTCCAAATAAGGCTGCAGGTCGGGCTTATAGGCCGTATCCGAGCAGTAGGCATAACTGCGGGCGGGCTCGGCAGGCCGCGTCAGCCGGCTGTTGGGAATCACGGTGCCGTCGGGCAGGGTCCAGTCGGCGCCGTTCTTGATGTTGCCGATTTCGCAGAACGGAATGTTGTAGAAATCAATCATATCCCGCCTGATATGAGGCAAAGTGGGCTTTTCGCGAAACAGAAAGCCGCAGCAAGGCACGCGATGGTCCAGCGGAAGCGTGCTTACGCTCATCGAGCGGTCGTCATAGATGGTCTGATAGCGTGTGGTGTCGACAGGGTGAAACACCACTTCGTAGTCCATTCCCTGACAGAAAAACGCCAGTTGCTGCCCGAACAGCCCTTCATAGCAGGCCGGTGCATAGACATGCAGTTTGGCCGTGCGTCCCAGCATGCCGAGGGTTGAAATCAGACCCATCAGGCCAAAGCAGTGGTCACCGTGAAGGTGGGAAATGAAGATGTTGCGCAGGTTCATAAAGTGGAGCCTTTGGTTGCGCATCTGCATTTGTGTCCCTTCTCCGCAATCAATCATGGAGAGTTTCTCGCGGATGTTGACAATTTGTGAGGACGGGCGGTGTCGGCTTGTGGGAATGGCGCAGCCACACCCCAGGATGTTGACTTCGAATTTTTCCATGCTTTTGTCTTGCTGTGTGTTTTGGGCCGGCCGAAGATGAGCGGGCCGGCTATATAAATAAGCGGGCAGATTCGTCACGAATCCGGCCCGCCTCAATATTTATGAATTATTATATTAAAAGGCTTTATTCTTTATTGCCATCAGCATTGCCTTCCATCTGTGCCTTCAGCTTGGCCAGTGCGTCAAGGTCGCCCAGCGAAGTTGTGGCTGCCTGGTTCTGGATGGCCGGAATCTCGTTGGCAGGTTTCTTGGCTGCTGCTGCGGTCTCCTTGGCTTTCTGCTGCTCGGCGCGCTGCTCATCCTCGTATACACGGCTGTGAGAAAGGATGATGCGACGTGTCACCTTGTTGAATTCAAGCACCTTGAACGGCAGCTTTTCGTTCAGCTGGGCCTTGGTCTTGTCTTCTTTGATGAGGTGCTTCGGTGTGGCAAATCCGTCAATGCCGTATTCAAGCTGTATGACATCGCCGTTTTCACGCTCCTCGACAATGGTTCCTTCATGGATGGAGCCTACGGTGAATACTGTCTCGAACACATCCCAGGGATTCTCTTCGCACTGCTTGTGTCCCAGGCTCAGACGACGGTTTTCCTTGTCTATTTCCAATACGACCACTTCAATCTCGTCACCGATCTTGGTAACTTCCGAGGGGTGTTTCACCTTCTTGGTCCAGCTCAGGTCGCTGATGTGAATCAGTCCGTCAACGCCTTCTTCAAGCTCTACAAACACACCGAAGTTGGTGAAGTTGCGCACCTTGGCGGTATGCTTGCTGCCTACGGGGTAGTTCTGCTCGATGTTCTGCCAGGGGTCTTCCTTCAGCTGCTTGATGCCGAGCGACATCTTGCGCTCTGTGCGGTCGAGTGTGAGCACTACGGCTTCTACTTCGTCGCCCACTTTCATGAAGTCCTGTGCGCTGCGCAAGTGGCTGCTCCAGCTCATTTCCGAAACGTGGATGAGTCCTTCCACACCCGGTGCAATCTCTACAAAGGCTCCGTAGTCGGTCATCACAACCACCTTGCCCTTTACCTTGTCGCCCACCTTGAGGTTGGGGTCGAGGGCATCCCACGGATGGGGTGTAAGCTGCTTCAGGCCGAGTGCTATACGTTTCTTCTCGTCGTCAAAGTCAAGTATAACAACGTTGAGCTTTTGGTCGAGCTGTACTATCTCATGCGGATCGTTGACACGTCCCCAGCTGAGGTCTGTGATGTGTATCAGGCCGTCTACGCCGCCCAGGTCGATGAATACACCGTATGAGGTGATGTTCTTGACGGTGCCTTCGAGCACCTGTCCCTTCTCGAGCTTGCCGATGATCTCTTTCTTCTGGGCTTCGAGCTCGGCCTCGATGAGGGCTTTGTGGCTTACCACCACATTCTTGTATTCCTGATTGATTTTGATTACCTGGAATTCCATTGTCTTGCCCACAAAGATGTCGTAGTCGCGGATGGGCTTGACGTCGATTTGCGAGCCGGGCAGGAATGCTTCGATGCCGAATACATCGACAATCATGCCGCCCTTTGTACGATATTTGATGAAGCCCTTGACGATTTCCTTGGATTCGAGAGCCTTGTTGATCTTGTCCCATCCCTGCTTTGCACGGGCGTTCTTGTGAGACAGCAGCAACTGGCCTTTCTTGTCTTCCTCTTTCTCGATATAGACTTCAACCTTGTCGCCTACTTTCAGGTCGGGGTTGTAACGGAACTCGTTGGCCGAGATGACGCCGTCGCTCTTATAGCCTATGTCAACCAGCACTTCGCGCTTGTTGATGGCTATTACGGTTCCCTCAACCACTTCGTGTTCTGAAATCTGGTTCAGGGTGTCACCATAGGCTTTTTCCTGTTCTTCTTTGCTTGTGCCAGCACTCGCACCGTTGTCTTCGTAGGCATCCCAGTCGAAGTCGTCTAATGGCTTTACTTGTTTTAAATCGCTCATTGATTAATGGTTAAAAATGTTACGTTAAAAGGGTTATACAAAATGTTGATTGATATAATCGCCCGCAAAATTACTACATTTAGTTGAAACAAACGGCATTCGGGTGCGTTTTTCTTTGATAAATGATGCCGCTTTGAGGGTTTTTGTGTAATTTCGCATCCGAACTTTAGTTGTCAGTAGTATGAGATATCAGGTTTTCAGAGGTTGCATGGGCTTTGCTTTTGTAGTGCTTTTCATGTTTTCGTGCAAGAATACTCCTGTGAAGAAAGCCGTTACGGCCAGCAACGACACCTTGAGTGCTACCGTTGCGGTGACTGAGGAGAAAGACTCCACCCTGTATGGTGTGGCAGGCGATTTCGGCATGAGTACCTTCTGTTTGATTACCGATGAGGGCGACACAGTCCTGGTGACGCGCTCGTCGGAAGACGGAACCGACGGCATCATCGACGGAGACGCACAGCCCGGCGACCGTTTTTGCATGACGGTCAGAGACGGAGGTGAGGTGCTGGCCCATGCCATCAACCTGACGCAGCTGGAGCGTCACACCCGGAATTACAAGATAAGCAACGGACGGCTCATACTGCATCCCGAGGCCAATCCCGATACCGTCGTGATAGACAAGCTGGATGCCACCACCTTTGTCTACGACGGCAGGAAGGGCATGGCCAAGCATGTCAATGCAGACGGCATGAAAGTCTATAAATGAATCAGGGCAGGCCGCACTCTTGAGGCAAGAAAGCAAAGCCACACATGCAGCTTTGCAGCCTTGCTCGCCTGACTTGCAGCACACCGCTTTGTCGCTTTCAGCGGCCTTTTATGTAAAAAACGGTAGTCTTCGCTTTGCTTTTCCCTTATTTTCAACTAAATTTGCCGGCAATTAAAACATCTTGATATGCGAAAGAGAACTGTAGACTGTTTTCTGCTCCATGAATGCTGGGCAGACACATTGAAAACGGTTGATAGCCTGAACAATCAGCCTGAAGTCAATGATATTTATCTATTGGCTGTTAACGCCGAAGCCGCAAGATATGACGAATTGCCCGAGAATTGTCACATCCTGACTGTAGATGGCATAGGTGCGACTTCCACCTATGTGAAGATTGCAGACAACGCAACTTCGCCCTATACCTTATTATATATAAAAAGCTCTCCCCTGCAGGTGGGGGCACGTGCACTGCACCGTCTGTGCGAAGTGATGGACGACAGCAAGGCCGTTATGGTCTATTCCGACCATTGGTCGGTAGAGAGTGGCCAGACAAAGCCCCATCCCTCCATAGACTGTCAGGAAGGCAGCCTGCGCGATGACTTCGATTTCGGATCGCTTCTGCTGCTCGACACAGCCGCCATAAAGGCTTATGCAGCCTCAGAACCCTGCCGGCACAAGTACAGTGGCTTTTATGATCTGCGCCTCTTCTGCCAGCGACGCGGACTGCTGTTCCACCTGAACGAAATGCTCTATACCGAAGAGGAAAGCGACCTTCGCCTGAGCGGTGAAAAGCAGTTCGACTATGTCGATCCTTCAAAGCGCGCAGTTCAGATAGAGATGGAACAGGTATGCACGGAGCATCTGAAAGCCATCGGAGCCTATCTTGCCCCAAGCGAGTTCGACGATGTCAGGTTGGATGACATCGCGTTCCGTTATGAAGCATCGGTAATCATACCTGTGCGCAACCGCGAAAAAACCGTGGCCGATGCCATAGGGAGTGCCTTGGCACAGCAAGCATCGTTTGAGTTCAACGTGATAGTTGTCGACAATCATTCGACAGACGGAACCTATGCAGCCATCGAACGCTTTAAGGACAACGGAAAGGTGGTGCATCTGGTGCCCGAACGCACCGACCTTGGTATCGGCGGATGCTGGGACTATGCCGTTTGCAGCCCCTATTGCGGCAAGTTTGCCGTACAGCTCGATTCCGACGACCTGTATAGTGCTCCGGATACCTTGCAACGCATCGTAGATGCCTTTTACGAACAGCGTGCCGCCATGGTTGTAGGCACCTATACGCTCGTTGACTTTAAGTTGAACACACTGCCTCCCGGAAAGATAGATCATAAAGAGTGGACCGAAGCCAACGGACGCAACAATGCTCTGCGCATAAACGGCCTGGGTGCACCCCGCGCCTTCTATACACCGCTATTGCGGGAAATTGGCTTCCCCAACACCAGTTACGGAGAAGACTATGCCGTGGGACTGGCAGTGTCGCGCCACTATCGCATAGGACGCATCTATGATGTGCTCTACCTGTGCCGCCGGTGGGAAGGAAATTCGGATGCAGCCCTCTCCATCGAGAAGACCAACAAGAACAACCTCTACAAAGACCGCATCAGAACGCTTGAAGTGATGGCACGCAAGCAGATGAACAAATGTTGGAACCATGAGGTAAAAGAAGAGGAGGCCCACGATTTTTTTGAGCAACAGCTCCGCTCATGGCCTGATGCGGAGCGACGCTTTCACGACTTGGAAAACGTTGAAGTAAAGAACTTCACGTGGCACCACATAAAGCTTTCTGCACAGTTCAATCCCGCACGCATCGTTTCGACCGGTGCCAAAGTAGACAAAGAAGCCATTAAACATCGTCCGTGCTTCCTCTGTGAGCACAACCAGCCCGCAGAGCAGATGCACCTGTATGCTTATGGCAACTACCAGCTTTGTATAAATCCCTTTCCGATACTTCCGTATCATTTCACATTCCTGGCCCGCCGACATGTGAAGCAGATGGCACGCCCCATGGTGGGTGCCCTGTGCCGTCTGGCCATGAACATGCCTGACTTCGTAGTCTTTTATAACGGTGCCCAATGTGGTGCTTCTGCGCCCGATCACGCCCATTTGCAGCTCGGTGCAAAGGGCAAAATACCTCTTCAACGCGATTGGGAAGCCTATGAAAACCAATTGGAACCGGTCTATACAGTAGGCAATGACCGTGGTATCTATCTGCTGCGCAAGTTTGTCTATCCCTTGTTCGTGCTCAAGTTGTCGGGCGATGAAGAACAGTTCCTGCTCTTTGAAAGGCTGTTGAAGGCACTGCCTTTGGTGGAAGGCGAGGACGAGCCGCGCTTCAATCTCCTGGGTTGGCGGCAGAACACATCGGATGCCGATAAGGATTCAATGCTGTTGCTGCTCATTCCACGCAAAAAGCTGCGTCCCGAATGCTATTTCAAAGAGGGAGAAGAGCAATACCTGATAAGCCCCGGGAGCATTGACATGGGCGGATTGGTGATAACACCAAGGCGTGAAGACTTTGACCGCTTGACAGGAGAAAAGATAGCCTCTATACTTCAGGAAGTGACTTTAGACAAATCCGAAGTCGAGGCCTGTGTGAACCGCATCCGCAACAACCGGAACGTGAGTGTGGGAATCATGAATGCCGACAGTCTGCATTTTACACTGAACGGAGACTTTACAGCCGGAGGGGTTACCGTAAACGGCCTTCAAGAAGTCGATTGTAACGGTGACATAGCCTATTGGAACGGCCAACCTTATTCCACACTGCACTTCCATCCTGCCGGCAATGCCTCCACATTCACGCTCCATGGTGTAACCATCGGAAAAGATTACCATTGGGAACGAAATGAAGATCAAGAGTTTAAAGGAAGTCTGGAGATAATTATCGAAAAAGGCAAACTGACGGCAGTGAACATCCTTCCCGTAGAAGAATACCTGGTAAGCGTCATAAGCAGTGAGATGAAAGCAACGGCCGGTCTGGAGTTCCTTAAGGCTGCCGCCATCATCAGTCGCAGCTGGCTACTGTCGCAGATACGTCGTCGCGAAAGCGAATCCAAGACCGAAGCATCCGAAGGCAAGCAAAATGATGAACATTGTCTGCTGCGTTGGACCGATAGGGCAGCCCATAAATACTATGACGTTTGTGCAGACGACCACTGCCAACGTTACCAGGGACTGCTACGTGTGAGCAACCCCACGGCTCGCGAAGCCGTTGAAGCCACCTGCGGACAAGTACTGATGGCCGATGGCGATATATGCGATACGCGCTTTTCAAAGTGCTGTGGCGGAGTGTCGGAAGAGTATGCCGCGTGCTGGGAACAACGCGAAGTGACATACCTGCAACCGGTGCGTGACCTGCGCGATGATGCAAAACTGCCCGACCTGACCCGCGAAGACGAGGCCGAGGCCTGGATATGCAGTGATGCCCCTGCCTTTTGCAACACAACCGACCGTGACATATTGCAGCAGGTGCTCAACGACTACGATCTGGAAACCGCCGACTTTTATAGATGGCAAGTAGAATATTCGCAAAAGGAGTTGGCCGACTTGATAGCCTTGAAGACCGGTCGCGATTTCGGTGACATCCTGGATCTTCAGCCTGTCAAGCGCGGAAAGAGCGGACGCATTGTGGAACTGCGCATCGTTGGATCCAAGAGAAGCCTGATTGTAGGAAAAGAGTTGGAGATACGTTCCGTGCTTTCTCCTTCCCATCTTTACAGCTCGGCTTTTGTGGTGAAGAAAGAAGACGTTGTCAGCGGCATCCCAGGGCGTTTCCGTCTCTTAGGTGCCGGATGGGGCCACGGCGTAGGCCTTTGCCAGATAGGTGCGGCCGTCATGGCATCGCAGGGCTATGCCTGCAACGACATATTGCAGCATTACTATAAGCACACAACAGTAACACAACTATATACAAAATGAATCACGTAAAAGACAGAAACCCGTGGGCATGGATTCCAACGCTCTACTTTGCCGAAGGAATCCCCTATATAATGGTAATGATCATTGCCGAAATCATGTACAAGCGTCTTGGCCTGTCGAATGCCGATGCCGCCTTGTATACAAGCTGGCTTTACCTGCCTTGGGTGATCAAGCCAATATGGAGCCCGTTGGTAGACCTGTTTCGCACAAAGCGCTGGTGGATAGTTGTCATGCAATTCTTTGCCGGTGCGGGCCTTGCCGGTGTGGCATTCACGATTGACGCCCCCAACAGCGTACAGTGGACCCTGGCGTTCTTCTGGCTCGTGGCCTTCAGCAGTGCTACGCACGACATTGCCGCCGACGGCTTTTACATGCTGGCCCTCGACTCCTACAACCAAAGCCTGTTTGTAGGCATCCGCAGCACTTTCTACCGCATAGCCAACATTGTGGGACAAGGCATCACCTTGATGGTGGCCGGCAATTTGGAACTATACTATCGCGATGTGCCCAAGGCATGGACACTGACCATGGCATCAGTGGCGATAATCTTCCTGGCTTTTGCCGTATATCATTTGTTCATCCTGCCGCGCCCCGGTGCCGACCATTCCACGATGAACGACATTGAAAAGAAATCAGAAGACAAGCAATCGGTTACATGGCGACAAGTATGGACTGTGCTTCAGGATTTTCTCATAACGTTCAAGACCTTCTTTCAAAAGCCCGGCATCATTGTCGCCATAGCTTTCCTATTGCTTTACCGCTTCCCCGAAGCCTTTCTGGTAAAGATTTGTCCGCTTTTTCTCATCGACCCCGTTGAAAAAGGCGGGTTGGGACTTACAACAGCCCAAATAGGTTTTGCCAATGGTACGGTAGGCCTCATAGGACTTACGCTGGGTGGAATCGTAGGTGGCATCCTTTCCTCGCGCGGAGGTTTGAAAAAATGGCTGTGGCCGATGGTGGCAAGCATCACACTGCCCGATTTGGTCTATGTATATCTGAGCATTGCACAGCCTGAAAACATGTTTATAGTATGCAGCTGCATCTTTGTGGAGCAGTTGGGCTATGGCTTTGGATTTACGGCCTACATGCTGTATATGCTTTACTTCTCGCGCGGCAAGAGCGAGACATCGCATTATGCCATCTGCACCGCATTTATGGCTGCCAGCATGATGATTCCCGGAATGTTTGCTGGGAAACTTCAGGAACATGTTGGCTATCCTGCCTTTTTCCTTGTGGTGATGGCGTGCTGCGCATTGACTTTGATAGTGTCCATGCTGGTCAAGATCGATCCTGCCTTTGGAAAGAAAAGCAATGCTGCAAAGTATTAAAAGATTATTTGAACATGAATACAAAAAGAATACTGATAGCCGATGCCGGAGCAACAAAGACAGATTGGGCACTGTCGTGTTCCGGCCAGACAATATCCCAAGTAAAGACCCAAGGCATCAGTCCCGTTCATCAGGACAATGCCACCGTTCTGGCAATTCTGGAAAAGGAATTGAAACCCGGCCTGAGTGAAATGCCGGATGAAATCTATTTCTATGGGGCAGGTTGCACTCCCGACAGGTGTGGAAATATTGCATGTATGCTCCGTGAAGCTTTTGGTGATATAAAGGTCGAAGTACTTTCTGACTTGTGGGGAGCGGCACGGGCTGTTTGCGGACATCGGGCAGGTATAGCCTGCATACTTGGTACTGGGGCTAACAGTTGCCTGTATGATGGTCATGACATCTTGCAGAACACACCGCCTCTGGGCTACATCTTAGGTGATGAAGGTTCGGGTGCTGTAATGGGAAAGAACTTTGTGGCTGACGTGTTGAAAGGCATCATGCCTCAAGAGATACGCGATGCCTTCTTTGCCGAAACGGCAACAACCTATGCTGAAATCATAGAACATGTATATCGTCACCCTTTGGCCAATCGTTATTTGGCGTCATTCAGTCAGGTAGTACGTAACCATCGTGAGCATCCTGCCGTTCATACCTTCCTGATAGACCATTTCAGCCGTTTCATCGAGCGCAACATACGCATATATGCCCGCCCGGAATTGCCGCTTAATTTCGTGGGAGGCATAGCCTATAGTTTCCGTTCCGAGCTGGAAGAAGCAGCCCGCAAGGCCGGCATGATGGTAGGCAAAGTGGAACGTAGTCCCATCGAAGGCCTCCTAACTTATCATAATCAATAAACATAAAAACAAGAACATTATGAATACAACAAGAAATACCATGAGGAAACTATTGTCGGCTGCACTTATAGCAGCCCCATTCCTATTTTATAGCTGCACCACATTGGGCACTGCAGCCATAGGCGCAGCCACGAAAGGTTCAAAAAACAGTGTGGCCGAAAGCGTCTTGGGAAGCATTGGAAGCACCAATACCATATCAAATGTCATCAGCAGTGTAATTGGCACAGAAAAATTGTCGCATAGTCAAATTGTTGGCATGTGGAAATACAGTGGTCCGGGTTGTGCCTTCACCAGTGAAAAGACATTGGCAAAAGCCGGTGGCGAAGTGATGGCTGCAAAGATAAAAGACAAGATGGCTCCTTCCTACAAGAGTATCGGCTTTACTGACACAAATACCTATGTCACACTGAATGCCGACAGCACCTATTCGGCAAAAATAGCGGGTAAAGAAATGAAAGGCACTTATCTTTTCAGCGAAGCCGATGGAAAACTCGAGCTGAAAGGCTTGCTACTCACAACAACCTGCTATTTGAAACGCAACGGCAACAATGGCCTGGCTTTGCTATTTGAATCGAAAAAACTGCTTTCCACCTTGCAACTGCTGGCAGCCATCAGTGGAAACGAAAGCCTGGAAGCCATTGGCGAAATAAGCAAAAACTACAGCGGTGTTCGTTTGGGATTCGACATGGTAAAATAGAACTGTGATGACATTCCAATCGTTAGAATATCTGGTATTCCTTCCGGTAGTGTTTATCCTCTATTGGACAGTGTGCCGCAGCAGCAAAGCTTTGCAGAACGGGTTGGTAGTAGCTGCAAGCCTTGTGTTTTACGGCTGGTGGGACTGGCGCTTTCTCGGGCTGCTGTTGCTTACGGCATTTTCGACCTTTATAGCCGGATGGTGGATGGGGCAGAC
>ERZ808252.1279-NODE-1279-length-19112-cov-4.888597_pt1 | contig 19112 bp, 21 predicted proteins | sample MGYA00521242_ERZ808252 | MGnify/ENA primary metagenome ERZ808252 (study PRJEB31516, sample SAMN03275581) | gut metagenome | biome: mammalia-associated habitat; material: feces | host: Papio cynocephalus | place: Kenya | collected 2012-08-07 ...
CGCTGGAGGGCATTGATCTTTTTGCCGGTTTTTCTAAATTTTTCCAGTTCAAAGTCATTGAATAAATATTCGCTCTTTTTCACTTTTTTGCGCTTTTCGGTATCTTCGTAATCCACCTTATACAATGGCGGAAGTCCGCGGTACACCTTGCCCTGATAGATCAGTTCCGGCATAAAACGATAGAAAAATGTCAGAAGCAGCGTACTGATATGCGCGCCATCGACATCGGCATCTGTCAAAATGATAATCTTGTCGTAACGCAGTTTTTTGATATCAAAATCGTCTCCGATGCCGCAGCCAAACGATGCGATCATGGATTTAATCTCATTATTTAATAAAATTTTCTCAAGAGGTGCTTTTTCGACATTCAAAATTTTTCCTCTCAATGGAAGCACTGCCTGCGTTCTTCGGTTTCGCGCGGTTTTTACCGTACCACCGGCAGAATCTCCCTCGACAATGTAAATCTCACATTCTTCCACTTTCTTAGATGTACAGGCGGCAAGTTTACTCTTCGTATCTACATTCATCAGTTCTTTCAATACGGAACGGCGTGCTTTATCACTTGCCGTACGTGCCTTGTAGGATTTTCTTACATTATCCAGTATACTTTTTAACACTTCTACATTTTTATCAAAATAGCGCTGCACTTCCTGACTGAACACTTCGTCCACTGCCGTCTTGGCATCGGTATTTCCCAATTTATTTTTTGTCTGGCTCTCAAACTGCGGATCCGGGTGTTTGATGGACACGATCGCCACCAGACCATTTCGGATGTCTTTTCCGTCGTAATTTTCTTCGTTATTTTTCAGATAGCCAAGTTCTCTCGCGTACTGATTCATAACGCGGGTAAGTGCCATTTTAAATCCCGTCACAAGCGTACCGCCATCGGTCACATTGATCCGGTTACAATACGAATTGATCTGCTCGCTGAACGAAGCGGTGTATTGGAACGCCACTTCCACTTCGATATCTCCGCTGGTTCCTTCGACATAAATAACATCTTTGTGCAAAAGCGTCGCATCGCGGTTAATATAACCGACATAACTTTGGATTCCATATTCTTCCAAAAATGTCATCGTTTCTCCGGTATGCTCGTCCTTAAATACGATTTTGAGATTTTTATTCAAATACGCAATTTCTTTTAATTTCTTTTTTATCGTCTCCGGCTTAAACTCAACCGTTTCAAAAATAGTATCATCCGGATAAAAGGTCACTTTGGTTCCGGTATCGCTTTTGGCACATTTTCCTACAACCGGGAGCAAGCCATTTTCCAGCTTCACAACCGGTTTTCCGCCATCTTTATATTCATCGCGGTAAATTTTTCCGTCTTTTTTCACTTCCACGATCATGCTCTTTGAAAGGGCATTGACAACCGAAGCTCCGACACCATGCAGACCTCCGGACACTTTATAGACACTGTTGTTAAATTTTCCTCCGGCATGCAAAATGGTGTAAACTACGCGCACGGTCGGAATTTTCTTTGTCGGATGGATATCCACCGGAACGCCTCGTCCATTGTCCTCGATCACGACACCTCCGTCTCTCGTCAAGGTAATTCCCAGCTGTGTACAAAACCCTGCCAGATGCTCATCAATTCCATTATCCAATATTTCCCATATTAAATGATGCAGTCCCCGCGTTCCGGTACTTCCAATATACATACCCGGCCGCTTTCTGACCGCTTCCAATCCCTCCAATATGACAATCTGGCTTCCATCGTACTTATCCATCTGCTACATCCTTTCTTGCTTTGATCCTCAATAGTTATACTATTTCAAAATTACATTATAATCGAACAACCGTTTTTTTTTCAAGCGTTGGTTTATATTTTTTAGTGCATTATAATTTGCCGGAAACGATTTCCGATTCCTACATTGACAGAAACGCAAAAAATTATTATACTTATTCTTAGTGTCATACATTATAAGGAGGATTTGTAAAAATGAAGAAACCGATCGTAACATTGGAACAAGTAAAGGAAATCGAAAAAACCTATCCTACTCCATTCCATATCTATGATGAAAAAGCCATCCGTGAAAATGCCCGAGCATTGAAGGAAGCATTTTGCTGGAACAAAGGCTATCGTGAATATTTTGCTGTAAAAGCTACCCCAAACCCATTTATTTTGAAAATTTTGCAGGAAGAAGGCTGCGGCGTGGACTGCTCTTCTTTGACAGAGCTTATGCTCTCCGAAGCAATGGACTTCAAAAAAGATGATATTATGTTTTCATCGAATGTAACACCGATGGAAGAATACAAAAAAGCCAGCGAGCTTGGTGCTTATATCAACCTAGATGATTTTACACATATTGACTATCTCGCAGAGGGTGTAGGCATTCCGGAGACCATCTGCTGCCGCTACAATCCGGGCGGTGTATTTGAACTTGGTACCGATATCATGGACAACCCCGGCGATGCCAAATACGGATTTACCAAAGAACAGCTTATCGAGGGATACAAAAAACTGATGAAACTTGGAGCAAAGCATTTTGGAATCCATGCTTTTATCGCAAGCAACACCGTGTCCAATGACTATTATCCGACACTTGCCGGCATTCTTTTCGAACTCGCTGTTGAATTGAAAGAAAAGACCGGAGCAGATATCCAGTTTATCAATCTTTCCGGCGGTGTGGGAATCCCTTACACGCCAGACAAAGCACCAAACGATATCAAAGTGATCGGCGAAGGTGTACGCAAACAATTTGAAAAAATCTTAGTTCCTGCCGGACTTGGCGATGTGAAAATTTTCACGGAACTCGGACGTTTCATGCTTGGCCCTTACGGAAATCTCGTAACCAAATGCATCCATCAGAAACATATCTACAAAGAATATGTAGGACTTAACACTTGTGCCTGCGACCTGATGCGTCCGGCTATTTACGGCGCTTATCATCATATCACGGTGCTCGGCAAGGAAAATGAGCCATGCGACCACAAATACGATGTAACCGGTTCTCTTTGTGAAAATAATGATAAATTTGCAGTAGACCGTATGCTTCCAAAAGTTGACATCGGTGATTACCTTGTCATCCACGATACAGGCGCTCATGGCTACGCAATGGGTTATAACTACAACGGTAAACTCAAATCTGCGGAATTGTTATTAAAAGAAGACGGAAGTGTCCGGATGATCCGCCGCGCAGAAACTCCAAAAGATTATTTTGCTACTTTTGATTTCTGTGATATTTTGAAAAATATGAAATACTAAGATAAGTTCTTTTTATAAACAGCCTCACTCGTCACAGCGGGTGGGGCTTAAATAAGCCCCTGTCATTCCGTTACCATATAACAGGAGGTGTTAAATATGTTATCTATATATCCAGCTTGTTTCTACAAGGAAAAAGATGGCTATTCTGTTATCTTTCCTGATTTGAATTACCTTGCAACACAGGGCGATACTTTAGAAGATGCTATGGAAATGGCTGTTGAATGTCTAGCTGCACATCTTCATTCATGCAAAGCAGACAAAGAAGAAATTCCGGCTCCTTCCAATCTAACCGATATAGACCCTGTTGCTGTTTCAAAGCAGGGAATAAACTTTTCACAAAATTTTTTTACCTTTCCACATATACCTTCCGCTTTCCTACCCATATATTGTCGCTATCAAAATCATCATCCCCCTCCGTACACGCAATCTGGATATAATAGTATCGGTTCTTTTTTAAACCATTAATCACTTTGCTATTCCCTGCGGCTTTCTGGGCATGGATCACCTTAGCTTTTTTCATATTTCTATTCGTTGAATAGCGAACATAAAAACTTCCAAAACGCACTGCCGCACCGCTTTGATCCAATGTAACTTTAATCTTTCTTCCGCTAATATTCTGAACTTTATATTTTACCCAAAACGGAGTCAAGGTTACATTCTCAGCCAATGAGGGGCTGAGATCTGTCCGATAGTAAGGCTGATTTTCTTTCCAGTTGAACCACCCCAAAAATGAATACCCTGCCTTTGAAACATAATCCGGCAGTTTCATATTGCTTCCATACTCATATGCAGACGGCAGTTTTTTCAATACCTTTCCTCCCAGCAGATCATATCGTATTTTATATTTTCTGCCGCTTGCTGCTGCCACAGTACCCGCTGCTATCTTTTTTACTTTTTTCTTATTCACACGCCATGTCTTTTTCCCTTGGCAGTCATCCAGTTCGCAATCTATCGCAGAATTATTTTTAATCTTCTTCAACATTGCACAGCCTTTTACCGGCATCTCCCACACAGACATACTGCGCGGTAAAACAAGTTCTTCCAATCGCTCACATTTGAGAAATGCATTTCTGCAAATCCTCTGTACTCCATCTGGTATTTCTACATTTGAAAGGTTATAGCAATAAGCAAAACACCTGTTAGGGATTTCAACAATATTTTTTGAAAGACGGATTTCTTTCAAACTTTCACAGCCCTCGAATGCCCCCTCCCCTAAATACGTCAGTGTATCCGGCAGTTCTACCGAAGTCACTTCTTCAAATGCAGAATAAAAACACTTCGCTTCGATCCCTGTAATTCCTTCTTTGACAATAATCTTCTTAACCCCATACCCGACCTCATCTTCTGTACTCTTTTTTATATCCGAAAACTTAACCGTTCCGGTTCCTTTAATTGTTAATACTCCCTTAGAGGAATAGGTACATTCGATTTCATCCGCTGCACTTACTGTGATGGTATTGCAGCTCAAAAACAAAAAGCATATTAAAAATAACCAAACAATCTTTCGTTTTTTCCCAACACTCATGTATCCCGCTCCTCTCTATATCTTCATTTCCTAATTCGTCCTCTTTGATCCTATCATAATCGTCTTCATCAAAAACTTCATCTTCTACAACTGACATAGGAGCATCTTCTTCCACATCTCCTTCCCAAATACAGTCATCCTCGTTTACTTCCGCATCTCTTTTTGCTGACGCCCTGCTGCTATTACTCATCGTATTACTGACGCAAATAGCTGCTATCAATATGATTACGAATATTTTTTTCCCTCTTAATCTCATAAATCCACCTCTATTCTACACTTGTAGTCTCTTCGTCGCTGCACTGTCTTCCGCTGTATCTTGCCTTTTCGTACAGCGAAACCAATAACGGATTTTCAATCCCATATTCTGCTGCCATCTCCCGCGCAGACAGCGTTTTTGAAACTTTCCCTTTGGCTTTCTTTCTTACCGTTTTTACAAACAGACGGCGGATCCGGCTGTTATTGTCCTTGCCCCACACGTTCTGCTCTCTCTTTTTCGGTGCCAGGCGCACAAAGACATCTTCGCCTGCTTCTTCCGGTACGATCTGGCTCTCCACCTTTTCAAATCTCGGCAGACGCATCCTAAGCAGTTTTCGTATCACAAAATAAAGGAGCATCAAAATGGTTATGACAAATGTTACCAGTAAAAGTACCATCACTACCCGCAGAAAGAATTGCAAAAGAAGTAGTTTTAATTTATTCTCTTCCTTCTTTTCTAATTGTTTCGGAAGTTCTGTCTTTTTTTCTTTTATCCTGACTTTCTTCGCTTTTCCCTGTGGTTTTTGTTCCTTCTGCTCCACCGTTGTCACCTGTGATGGCAGCTGCTGCATGGACACACCGATGGTAAACATCAGGATCAAAAAGATTCCAAACGCAAACAATTTCTTACGCAATGCCTTTTTTACATTTTTCTCAAAACGGCGGATCATTTGCCGGGACGCGTCCTGATTGGCGTACAAAAGCAGATATTTCTGGTTAAAATAGTCCGCATACATTTTTACAATAAACGCCAGCAAAAGCAGGCCAAACCACAAGATCCAGGAAACCATCGTATTGCGCTCAATATACCATTCGTTTTCCGGCATCACGATCTCCATGGCGATGGTAAATGCCATGGCTGCCACAAGGAGGATGCCATGACAGGTTTTTTCGCTTTTCTGTGCTTCTTCTTTGGCACTCTTATGTTTCCATTTATAGGCGATCCAGATCGTGCCGAGCAGTGCGCAGATTCCGAACATCACAAGACCTTTCTTCCCACCGCCGGAAGCACAGCTGTAGTACACCGCTACATAGGCAGCGACCAGATAATTGTACAAAAATACAAGCACATGATATAAATGTTTTTTGTCCATCTTTCTCCCCTTCCAATTTCTGTCAGCACTTCCATAAGACACAATCTTTTCGAATTGTGGAATGAATCTTGCTGCTCTCATCTTCCCCGCCTGCAATTGGCAGAACCCAGGTCATTTCACGTCCGCGTCTCCGAATCTTTTCGATTTCCTCCTGAATCTCTTCTTTCGCTGCTGCGGAAATAACAAAAAGATACGAAGCGTCATCTCCGGTTTCCCACTCTTTTGCCAGCATCGCAGCGCCCTTCTTGCAATTGGTTTTATACGAAATGCAGGCAAGCGCTTTCCGCACCCTGCCAAGGTGCTCTCTTCCCAGTCCTTCTTCACGGCAGCCGGTTTCCCCATTGGCAATCAGCGTGGTCGCGATACCGCGTTCTTCAAACAGCCAGACAAGCGAATACGCCAGCCGGATACTCTCCTCCATCGCCGTTTCGTTGACAAACACACCCGGCGACTCCAGATTTACTAAAATCGTAACCGGGCTTCCCGCTTTGTACGCACTCGTCTTTACCTGCCATTTTCCCTGTTTGGCGGACACTTTCCAATGAATGCGGTTCATCGAATCTCCCGGCATATATTCACGGACTCCTACATATTCAAACGGATCTTCGAATACCGGCCGCTTTGTCATCATCTCGCCGATGCTCCGGTTAAATAACGGAAGCAGACGCTGTGCTGACACAAACGACGGATACACGATCAATTTAGCCGATACCTCGGATTTCTCCACATACTGTCGCAGCAAAAACGGATCCTGCACCACAATTTCTGCCTCATTAACCTCATATTCTCCTCGGCGCATACAGACAAAACGACAACTGCGCCGCACTTTTTCATACCCTTGAACACTAAGTACGTCATTGCGGTAATAGTAGTCGGAAACCGTTCCCCCTGCCTCATCTGCAAATTTCAAAAAACGCGAAGTCTTAAATTTTACACTGACTGCCGGCAATGCCTGTTTTTTATCATTTATGATCGTCTCAAACAGATACATCGGCTCGCCCTCTGCTGCCTGTTCCTGGGAAAAAGAAAGGTCAACCCCAAACCCCTCTTTCCATTTTTTGCCAAATTTCAGAGAAATGATATTGACCCAGAGCACCAGAACCGCCATTGTCACGCCGGCTACAAAAATTACTGAGCCCATTCCTATAAAACATCCTCCGTCGGCACTTCCACTGCCTTGATCAAATCTTTCATCACATCTTTTGTCGTACGCTGTGTCAAAAACGGATCTTCACTGATAATACGATGCGCATATACAAGAGGTGCCAGTTCTTTAATCCGGTCCGGCGTCACAAATTCTTCGCCGCACACTGCCGCATACGCACGCGCCATAGAGATCAGCGCGATCACTCCACGGGTGCTGACTCCCAGTGCCAGTTTCTTTTCCTCGCGGGTTCGTTTGGCGATATTTCTCGCATATTCCAAAATACTTCTATGTACGGTCACCTGTTCACATGCCTGCCTCATCTCCAGCAGCGTCTGCGCGTCACATACCGCCTGCAGAGACGACAGCGTATTCCCTTTTTTTATGTAACGTTCCAGCAGATCCAATTCCGCTTCCTCTTCCGGATAGCCAAGTGAAATCTGGATCATAAAACGGTCTAACTGCGCCTGTGGCAATGGAAAGGTCCCTGCCATCTCCACCGGGTTCTGCGTCGCGATGACAAAAAACGGCTCATTGAGCGGCATTGTCTCGCCATCCACCGTTACCTGGTGTTCTTCCATACATTCCAGCAGACTCGACTGTGTACGGGGTGTCGCACGGTTAATTTCGTCTCCCAGTAAAATATTGGTAAATACCGGCCCTTTTCGGAATTCAAACGCATTCTTCTGTGGATCAAAAAAATTGACACCGGTTACGTCCGATGGCAATAGATCCGGCGTAAACTGGATTCGTCCAAAATCCATATCAAAAGAAGCTGCCAGACTTTTTGACAGCATCGTTTTTCCCGTTCCGGGCACATCTTCCAACAGGACATTTCCGCCTGCCAAAAAGGCAGCAAGAACATATTTTATCTGCGTCCTCTTTCCTACGATCACCTGCTCCATATTGTCGCAGATCTTCTCTGCTCTTTCTTTTACTTCTGCTATCTGCATAATCTTCCTCCCTGACTATGATTTTAAATGATGCGGCGTCTTTTTCCCCTCATCATCTACTGTCACAAAAACAATCTTTCCCGAAAACCGGTTTTCCTGATTCAACATGCTCTGCCCGGTAATTCTGAATTCTACACTTGTCGTACCAACATGGGAAACTTCCCAGAAAAGTTCTACGATCTCTCCTGCTTTGGTCGGCTTTGTGATCCGGATGTCGTTCATCGCCGCCAGCACGACATGATCGGTATGCCCCAAAGTACATGCCAGCGCGATAAATGCCGCTTCGGTCATACACTCGGAAATATATCCGGCATACAGCGTCTGATGATGGTTCAGATGTTCCGGTCTTACAAATTTTCTCGTCGCAAGTTCCAAGTTTCTGCCTCCTTATCTCCTCCATCTGTTTTACCCCAAGTTCTCTATTTCAACTATTTTTCAGTATACCATAGCAGACGGCAGATTGCAAGGCTTCTACCACCAGCCAAGCCAGCCGCCGCCCCAGTAGATCAGCCCAAGAAACCAGCTTGTGACAACTCCGTACAAGATCACGGGACCGGCAATTGTAAAAATCTTACAGCCAAGTCCAAACACCATTCCTTCTTTTTTAAACTCAATCGCCGGCGCTGCGACACTGTTTGCAAAACCGGTGATCGGCACCAGGGTTCCTGCCCCTGCAAAATTGGCAATTTTCGGATAAATGTTCCAGCCGGTAAGCACGACACTCAATAAAATAAGCGTCAGCGTATTGTACAATGCCGCCGTCTCCTTGTCCATCCCCATCGAACCGTACCAGTGAATCAGCACCTGCCCCAGTGTGCAGATCAGACCGCCCACCAGAAACGCTTTACATAAATTGGCAAACCAGCTGAGTTTCGGCGTATTTTCATCCACATAGTCATTGTAAAGTTCATCCCGCTCTTCGGGCACCTGTTCATTCAGCACCTCGCGGATATCTGTTTTTTGTTTTGTCATGATTCGATTCCTCACTTTCTAAAATAAGTCATGTCCCTTCAAAGAAGAATTGTAAAATACTTCCAATACATTTTCCCAGCGCCATCGCCAGTAAGATAACCGGAAGTCCCTGTTTGAGCCGCATCCGTCTTACAAAAACCGGGATGACGCGCAGATTTTCCGCCAGTGCCATCGCAAGACATCCCACAAATATACCGGAAAACAGGCCATATACCGGAAGTCCCATCATCCCCACCGGCAGATGGGTTACAAATAAATTCATAATATTTCCGGCCGTTCCGCCAAGGATGATCATCCATTCATAGCCATAAATATGATCTGCCGTCCCCATCCTCTGAGCAAGTCGTGGAATGATGCCAAGCATCGTGATAAAGGCAAAGATTCCCGCAGCTACGACAAATCCACTGGCAAGACCGATGAAGGACAGAAAGATCGCATTAATTAACGTCAATGGTTTTTCCCTCCCTTGCCGCCGTCTTGATCATTGCTTTATTCATCTGCTCCTCATACGTCCGCATCTCCACCTGGATCGGCGTCGGATCATTTTTAATATCACGCTTTTTAAAGTGATTGTAAAATACGAGGATACCGATCGGTAATCCAACTGCATAGGAAATCTCAAGGATGGTTCCGCCGGCTTTGACTTCACCCGTCACCATATGGTAAATGCGGTCAAATACCCCCGCGACATTGACATCTTCATTAAATGTCATAATCGTAAATGCCGAACCGATCAGCACGATCGCCGCGACCACAATGGTTTTCAGACATTCCAGCCATTTTTTCTCTTTCTTCTGCGGCTCGTATTCCACGATAAAATCCGTCTCGCCGAGATTTTCGATCTGGATTTTCGGATACACTTTATGAACCGCCTCATATATTTTCGTCACCGTAAACATTGTCAAAATTTTACTGTCGCCCGGAAGCGTATAAAACGGCTCCTTCTCCAGTTTCTGCACCATAGCGGTATTGCTGCTGTACAGCGTCGCCACATCTTTGATCTGCAAATCTTTCTTTTTTACTGCCACATTCTGCTCTGCTTTTACATATAAAATATCTTCCATGTCGTCCTCCTGTCTTTCTTATACTATTTCCCATCTATTCGCTATTTATTCTTCACAATCCCGCATTTTCCCGAATAAAATAATCAAAAACGGAGAAATTTTATGGCAGTTAAAATATTTGTCGATCAGGGGCACAATCCCTATGGAGTCAACGCCGGTGCGGAAGCCTTCGGCGTAAGAGAACAGGATATCACATATCTGGTAGGGGCCTATCTGGTTGATATATTAAATGCAGATCCGAGATTTGATGCGATTGCGTCACGGCAGACGCCCGATGAGATCCTTGGCTACGACAACAATTCCAGCCTGCGCGAACGCGTGGACATGGCAAATACGTGGGGCGCCGATTATTTTATCAGCATTCATACGAATGCCAATACGAATCCGGCGATCAATGGCACGGAATGCTACGTCTATTCGCAGTACAGTCCCTCGTTTTATCTCGCCGAAGATATCGTAAGCCAGATCGTACGGCGGGTCGGCACGAAGGACAACGGAGTCTATGTCCGTCCCTCCCTCTACGTGCTGCGCCGGACACAGATGCCTTCGGTGCTTGTCGAACTTGCCTATCTGACAAATTATGAAGATTTCGTCCTCCTCACGACGATGCAGTACCAGTTTGCCTATGGCATTTACAATGGGATTCTGAATTTCCTCGGACTTCCTTTTCTGTGATACTTCCGGGCAGCAAAAAAGGTCATGAATGGGTTCTTCCCCTCTTCATGACCTTTTACCAATATTTACCATTTAAAATGATTTGGGATTTCTTACAGCACCGCAGCACCGCTGATCGCAAAATAAGCGATCACAACGATTCCCAATATGATACGATACCAGCCAAAACCGGTGAAATCGTGCTTACGAATGTAATCCATCAGGAAACGGATAACAAACAGGGATACGATAAAAGCTACGATCATACCAACGAGCAGCGTGATCACTTCCATCGGTCCATAGTGGAGTCCGTGCATGACGCTTTTTACAATTTTTAACAAACTTGCTCCGAACATAACCGGGATGGCAAGATAAAATGTAAATTCTGCTGCCGCACCACGGGAAACACCAATGATCAATGCTCCGACGATCGTTGCACCGGAACGCGAAGTTCCCGGAATGATCGCTGCCAGAAGCTGGAAAATTCCGATAATGATCGCCGTCTGGTATGTAATATCATGAACTTTCGTGATAACCGGCCGTCTGCCTTTGTTCCACCGTTCTACGATGATAAATAAAATACCATAGATGATCAAAGCTCCTGCTACGACAATCTGATTGTAAAACATCTCATCGATCACATCATCAAACAACACGCCCACAATGGCTGCCGGAATTGTAGCCACCAGTATCTTAAACCACAAGGTCATAATGTCCATCTTTACGAACGGCTTATTGTTTTGCTTATACCGGAAATTAAAAGGAAAGATCTTTTTCCAGAACAACAAAACAACCGCCATGATCGCGCCAAGCTGGACAACGACCAAAAACATCTGGGTAAAATCATCATTACTGAATGTCAAAAACTGATTGACCAAAATCATATGTCCTGTGCTGCTGATAGGGAGCCATTCGGTAATTCCCTCCACAATTCCCAATACAATTGCAACAAGCACATCAAATATTCCCATTTTCTGTTCTCCTTTCATTTTTCGTTCAAAACCATCGTTATTGTATCACAAATCGCAACACAGCACAAGACTTCTCGCAATATTTCATTGCAAATTTATCCGCTTTATAGTAAAATAGAAACATATGCAATTTATGCAACTAAAAATGGATTGGAGATTCCCATGAAAAAACAACTTTCAAAAATTCTCCCACTATATACACTCGTACCTCTTATCAGTGCATTTACGTTAAATACGCTGATCTACAGTGGTTCGATGAGTATATGCAAAAACTGGCATCATTATGACTTTACGTCAGTTCTTGACCGTATGGTCCCGGTGATCCCGGAGTGGGTATACATTTACTTAGGATGCTACCTTTTTTGGGTTATCAATTATATTTTGGTTGCGCGCATTCACAAAGACGATCCGGATGGATTTTACCGTTATATCACAACCGATATGATGTCCCGCATCGTCTGCGGCCTGTTTTACTTCGGGCTTCCTACTACCAATGTGCGCCCTGAGATCATAGGTTCCGGTTTTGCCGAGCACTTACTGCGCTGGGTCTATGCCATTGACCAGCCGGCCAATCTGTTTCCATCCATTCACTGCCTGGTAAGCTGGATGTGCTTTATCGGCATACGTGGAAACAAACGTGTTCCCCGCTGGTACCGCATTTTCTCCTGCATTTTTGCTTTGCTTGTTGTCATTTCCACACAAGTGACAAAGCAGCATTATCTCATTGATGCGGTTGCCGGAATTTTACTTGCGGAAATCCTTTTTGCATGGAACAAACGCAGCAATGCCTACCTCTATGTGAAAAATTTCTTTGAAAAAGTAAATGCCTCACTGCGATCCCTCTCCAGAAAGAAAAAGGGAGGTTATGCATGAGCTCAAAAAAGAAAAATATTTTAAATATCGGTTTCCTTGTACTCCTTCTCGTCCTTACCTTCTGGCTCGTTTTCCGTGACCAGGATCTGGGGCCGATCCTTGCGATCCTTGGCAAGGTGCCGATCCATTTTATTATCATCGGTTTGATCCTTGTCGTATGCTATGTATGTGGCGAGTCGGTGATCATAAAATACCTGCTGCATGCTGTAAAGATCAAAGCACCGCTGATCAACTGCATCCGCTATTCTTTTGTCGGATTCTTTTTCAGCTGTATCACCCCGTCTGCCACCGGCGGACAGCCCGCTCAGATTTTTTACATGCAGCGCCAGAAAATTGATATTCCGACGGCATCGATCATTTTGATGCTTGTCACGATCGAATACAAATTTGTTCTTGTATTCATTGGTCTGGCTCTTGCTTTATTTGGCCAGCCACTCGTACAGACATTGACCTCCGAGGCGCAGTTTTATCTTTATCTCGGTCTTGGATTAAATGTTTTTTGCGTTATATTTATGAGTTTTCTTGTCTTTTTACCAAATACGGCAAGTTATCTCATCACAAAGGGATTTTTACTGCTGCAGCGTCTTCATATTATGAAAGACAAAAACAACCGTATGCAGCGCTTACAAAATTCTATGGAAACATACAGAAAAGCCAGTGTATTTTTGAAGGCAAATAAACTTGTGATCTTCAATACGACCGTGATCACGTTTGTTCAGCGAATACTTCTTTTTGCCGTCACATATGTTGTATATAGAAGTTTCGGACTGACCGAACAAACTCTTCTTACGATGGTTTTATTGCAGGCAGCAATCTCCGTATCGGTGGATATGCTTCCGCTTCCCGGCGGAATGGGAATCAGCGAACGGCTTTTTCTACAGATATTTGCCCCGCTTTTTGGCAGCACGGCACTCACCCTGTCCGGAATGCTCTTAAGCAGGGGAATCAGTTACTATATGCTGGTTATCCTGAGTGGTGTGATTACAATTATCACCCATCTCACCGTAAAGCCGGCACCGAAAGACGATGAATCTTAAACAATCACAGAAAAGAGGTTTCTTATGATAGGAGTTTACAATTATTCAGTTATTTTGACGTATCTGGGGGTAGGTCTTTCCATCTTTGGTATCACGCAGGCATTGTCAGGAAATTTTGACATTGCGATCCTGTGCCTTGCTTTGGCCGGAGCCTGCGATACGTTTGACGGAAAAGTTGCACGAAGCATGAAAAACCGTACGGAAGAACAGATCATCTTCGGGATTCAGATCGACTCCCTCTGCGATGCCATCTGTTTTGGCGTAACTCCGGCGATCATTGCATATTCGCTCGGCCTAAACAGCACCTTTGGAATTATCGTGGAAATTGTATTTGTGCTCTGCGGTGTTATCCGCCTGGCTTACTTTAATGTATTGGAAGAATTAAAACATTTGCACCCGGAAAAATCGGAATCCAAATGCTACCACGGTCTTCCGATCACTTCGATCGCGATTATTTTTCCAATTATTTACATGTTTCGTCCACTGGTATCCCCGCAGCTCTTTTTGACTGCGCTTCCGTTTGTCATGCTGGCAATCGCTTTTTTATACATATGCGATTTCAAGATCCGCAAACCTTCCAATGCTATGGTTGCCTTTATCCTGATCTTTATGGCAATCGTCGTATTGAAAATTCTTCATGTATTTTAAGGGAGGCCCCGCATGAAATATATTGATCGAAACGGAAAAAAAATAATTGACGATTCCCGTCAGGATAAACTCCTGCACTTACTTTATACCCATGCATGGGGACGCGCGCTCTTAAAGCCTCTTGTCGCACCCGGTTTTTCCGGATTTGCGGGCAGGCTTTTAGACACCCGGTTATCAACGCGGCTCGTTCCCGGTTTTATCAAAAACAATCATATTGATATGTCCAGCTATCAGGAGACGGAATACCGCTCTTTCAATGACTTTTTTTCAAGAAAGATCAAAGCGGGCGCCCGCATTTTCTCACCCGAAGAAACGGATCTCATCAGTCCCTGCGACTGCTATGCGTCTGCTTACCGCATTGATCCCGCTCTCCGCGTAAATATCAAAGATACGACATACTCAGTGGCTTCGCTCCTTCGCAGCAAAAAGCTCGCTGCCCGTTATGCCGGCGGCACTCTTCTTGTCCTGCGGCTTACGGTCGGAGATTATCACCGCTACCATTATCCGGTCTCCGGAATCCAGTCGAAAAACCACTTCATTCCGGGCATCCTTCACACGGTAAATCCGATCGCCAATGACTATATTCCGATCTACAAAGAAAACGCGCGCGAATATACCGTCATCCGCTCCCCGCAGTTTGGTGATGTCACACAGATGGAAGTCGGTGCCATGCTGGTCGGTAAAATATGCAACCACAGACAATCCTGCCGCGTTTTCCGCGGCGAAGAAAAAGGGTATTTCCAATACGGCGGTTCGACGATCGTTCTCTTTCTGGAAAAAGACGCTGTCATGCTCCGCCCGGATCTTATGGAAAATACCCGACAGGGTTACGAAACGCAGCTTCACCTCGGAGACACCTTAGGACATTCCCCATGGTGTAAGGACGAAGATCACACCGATCGCTAAAATAATTGCTGCATAATATATGGTTTCTTTTGTTGCATCTGACATAGTAAAAACCTCCATTTTTATAAAATAAAAGTCTGTAAAAAGGATCACCTCCTTATTACAGACTTTATTTTACCCAAAATGCTGTCCCATTTAACGGACTCAATCAAAGATTTTGCAAATTTTGCAAAAGGTTATCCAAGATTTTTCTTACAAATTTCCTGCAGGCAGCATTTGTCACAATATGCCTTTCTCGCCGTACAGACTTCTCTTCCATGATGAACAAGGCGGTGGCAGAAATCACTCCCTTTTTCCCCCGGAATGATCTTCCACAGTTCCATCTCAACCTTTTTCGGATCTTTTATGCCGTCCACTAACCCCATCCGGTTTACCAGACGGATGCAGTGAGTATCGGTTACGATCGCCGGCTTGCCAAATACATCGCCCATGATTAGATTGGCACTCTTTCTGCCAACCCCCGGCAGACTGAGAAGGGCATCAAAATCGTCCGGCACCTGCCCGTCAAACTGCTCCACCAGCATATTCATGCATTTATGAATATCTCTAGCCTTGCTGGCTCCCAGCCCACACGGACGTACAATCTCTTCGATCTCTTCTACCCCGGCCTGTGCCAGTGCCTGCGGACTCGGATATTTGCCAAATAAATCTTTCACTACCACATTGACACGGGCATCCGTGCACTGCGCCGCCAGTCTTACACTTACCAGTAATTTCCATGCTTCGTCGTAGTCCAGTGTACAATCCGCCAGCGGATACTCTTTTTCCAGTTCTTCTATGATCTGATTTGCTCTTTGTTTTTTAGTCATCTGCGTCCCTCTTTTCTTTTGCTCTATCTCTAGTATACATTGTTTTGAAAAGATTGCAATTGATTTGTTGACTTTCCTATATAAGGTAGAGTATAATTTTATTATAGGATAAGATTCCGAAAAATTTTGGACACATCCTATAAGACCCTAAAAGAAAGGAGACATTTTATGAGTTTATCAATCAGTGCCCTGGGAGGCTATGACACCTTTTATCCCATTTACTCCGCAGCTCCGGTAAACCGGGCAGATGCTGTCGACCGTGTCAGCCGGGATTCCGGTAATATCAAAACAGAATCCGGCGATAAGGTCAAAAAAGGAGAATGCCAGACATGTGCCAAAAGGAAATATGTGGATGGTTCCAACGAATTCAATGTTTCCTTCAAAGCACCCGGACATATCAGTCCTGAGAATTCTGCCGCCAAAGTAATGGCGCATGAGCAGGAGCATGTTGCCAATGCCATTGCCGAGGGCAGCAAACCAAATAAAGAACTCATATCTGCAACCGTATCGCTTCATACTTGCGTTTGTCCGGAATGTGGACGCACTTACGTATCCGGTGGCAACACCCATACCGTCATGCGTACGACAAGTGATACCTCAAATCCTTATGCGAAATTACAGCAGAGTATGAACCGAAATTTCTCTGCCGGACTGAATTTTGATATGAGTGCATAAAATTATTAATACTGGAGGCTAAAAACATGTCAAAGGAAATCCCTTACAAAATTTACTTAAGTGAAAACGAGATGCCAACACAATGGTACAATGTACGTGCGGATATGAAAAACAAACCGGCTCCAATCCTAAATCCGGCTACTTTAAAACCGATCACAGTAGAGGAACTGGAACCGATCTTTTGTACCGAGCTTGCCAAACAAGAGTTAGATGACACTACCGCATACATAGACATTCCGGAAGAAATCCGTAATTTCTACCGTATGTACCGTCCATCTCCTCTTACCCGTGCTTACTGTCTGGAAAAAACTCTGGACACACCGGCTCACATCTATTATAAATTTGAAGGAAATAACACATCCGGAAGCCACAAATTGAACTCCGCGATCGCTCAGGCGTATTATGCGAAAAAAGAGGGCTTGAAAGGTGTTACGACAGAAACCGGTGCCGGACAATGGGGAACTGCCCTTTCTATGGCTTGTTCTTATTTTGATCTGGACTGCCAGGTATATATGGTAAAAGTTTCCTACGAGCAGAAACCTTTCCGCCGCGAAGTAATGCGTACTTACGGCGCTAATGTTACCCCTTCTCCTTCCATGAATACCAATGTGGGACGTAAGATCAATGAAGAATTCCCTGGAACGACCGGAAGCCTTGGCTGCGCGATCTCAGAAGCAGTAGAAGCTGCCACTTCCCAGGAAGGTTACCGCTATGTGCTTGGTTCCGTTTTATCCCAGGTACTCCTTCATCAGTCTGTCATTGGACTGGAAACCAAGGCAGCTCTTGACAAATACGGCATCAAAGCAGATATGATCATCGGCTGTGCCGGCGGCGGTTCGAACCTTGGAGGTCTTATTTCCCCATTTGCCGGCGAAATGCTCCGTGGCGAAGCAGATTACAAGATCATTGCCGTAGAACCTGCTTCCTGTCCAAGTATGACACGCGGTAAATATGCCTATGATTTCTGCGATACCGGAAAAGTATGTCCACTGGCTAAAATGTATACCTTGGGAAGCGGCTTTATTCCTTCCGCAAACCACGCCGGCGGTCTGCGCTATCATGGTATGAGTTCCATCGTATCCCAGCTTTATGCTGACGGTTATCTGGAAGCACGCAGCGTTGAGCAGACTTCTGTCTTCAAAGCAGCAGAACAGTTTGCCCGCGTAGAAGGTATCCTTCCTGCACCGGAAAGCAGCCACGCAATCAAAGTTGCCATCGACGAAGCATTGAAATGCAAAGAGACCGGCGAAGCCAAAAACATCGTATTCGGTCTTACCGGAACCGGTTATTTTGATATGGTTGCATACGAAAAATACAACAATGGCGAGATGTCAGATTATATCCCTAGTGATGAAGAAATCGCTAAGAGTCTGGCTTCTCTTCCAAAAGTAAACTAATTTAGAAAGCAGACAGGCAGAATAACAATGAAAAAATGGATCAAACGAATCATTCTTATTGTGATCATTTTTCTTGTTCTCATTGCCTTAAGTATACTTGGTCTTAATCTCTGGGTAACGCTCCACGCCAAAAAGAATATTGTTTCTTCTCCGCAGGAGCTTACCCAGGATTATGATTGTATCCTTATCTTAGGAGCCGGCCTGAAAAACGGCCAGGCAAGTCCGATGCTTACCGACCGCCTTGAAAAAGGGATCGAACTATATAAGCAGGGAAAAGCTCCTAAACTTTTAATGAGCGGCGACCACGGCACCGAATATTATAATGAAGTAAAAGTGATGAAACAATATGCAATCGATGCCGGCGTTCCGTCAAGTGATATTTTCATGGATCATGCGGGATTTTCAACCTATGACAGTATATGGCGTGCCAAACATGTTTTCTCGGTTCAAAATCCCATCATTGTAACACAGCGCTACCATCTGTACCGTGCTGTCTACATCGCGCAGCAAAACGGCCTATCCTGCACCGGAATTGCCTCCGACGGCTATCGGTATGGCGGCAGACCAAAACGTCTTCTGCGGGAATTTCTGGCAAGATGTAAAGATTTTATCACAACGGCAACCGAGACACCGCCTTCCTATCCGGGCGATATCATTTCCATCACCGGAAATGGCGACGAGACAAATGATTGTGAATTTGAGAAATAAAAAATGTGCTTCATAGTAAACTATGAAACACATTTTTTTCATGCTGGTAACCGGAATCGAACCGGTACGGGTGTCACCACCCACAGGATTTTAAGTCCTGGGCGTCTGCCAGTTCCGCCACACCAGCATATTAAAAATAAGGTTACAAACAAATAGATTGTCTGTAAACGACCCAGGAGGGACTCGAACCCTTGACCTCTGCCGTGACAGGGCAGCGCT
>ERZ808252.1282-NODE-1282-length-18985-cov-4.454464_pt1 | contig 18985 bp, 8 predicted proteins | sample MGYA00521242_ERZ808252 | MGnify/ENA primary metagenome ERZ808252 (study PRJEB31516, sample SAMN03275581) | gut metagenome | biome: mammalia-associated habitat; material: feces | host: Papio cynocephalus | place: Kenya | collected 2012-08-07 ...
GGCAATCAACTTGACGAAGTCACGCTTCTTCACGTTGACGGCGCGGACAAGCAAACGGCAAAAGAAAAGAGCATAGAAATGCTCAAACTTGTCGGCATTGCAATGCCCGAACACGTGTACAAGTCTTATCCGCACGAATTGTCGGGCGGTATGCGCCAAAGAGTGATGATTGCAATGGCACTTTGCTGCAATCCAAAACTCATCATCGCAGATGAACCGACAACCGCACTTGATGTCACCATTCAGGCGCAAATTCTCGACCTTTTACGCGATGTAAAGGACAAGATTAGCGGCTCTATTATGCTCATCACTCACGATTTAGGCGTCATTGCCGAGATGGTGGATTACGTGGTGGTTATGTATGCGGGACGAGTCGTCGAAAAGGGCACCGTGCAGGAAATATTTAAAAACCCGATGCACCCCTATACGATAGGTCTTCAAAAGAGCAAGCCAGTTGTCGGAAAGGAAGTGGACAGACTATACAGCATACCCGGAAACGTGCCAAACCCAATCAATATGTTGCAAACGTGTTATTTTAAGGACCGTTGCAATATGAAATGCGACGCTTGCAAAGGCGAATATCCGCCAATGATTCAAGTTTCGCCAACGCACTTCGTGGCGTGCTATCGTTGCAAGGACAAAGGAGAAATCGTATGACGGAAGAAAAAATCGGCGAGCAAAACGATATTGAAATCGAAACGATTGAAATTGCGACGACGGATGTTGACAAAACCGAAGAAACTTTAGTCGAGAATATTACGATGGCTGAAAACGAGAAAATGGATTCGGATGGCGATTATCTTCTCGTCGTGAATGATCTGAAAGAGTATTTCCCGATCTCGAAGAGCCTTATAAAAAGTAACACGGTGTACCTCAAAGCGGTGGACGGCGTTTCTTTGAAACTCAAAGCAGGGCACACGATTGGAATTGTCGGCGAATCAGGCTGCGGGAAAACGACTCTCGGCAGAACTATTCTTCGCTTGTACGAACCGACTGACGGCGAAATCATCTTTGAAGGAAAGCACATCGAAAAACTCAAAGGCAACGCTTTGAGAAAGATGCGACCAAATTTCCAGATGATATTCCAAGATCCGTATTCTTCGCTTTCTCCGCGTATGACGGTCGGCGAAATCGTCGGCGAAGCCGTTAAAGTGCATCATATAGTTCCGAAAGAACAATATAAGGATTATATCGTCGATATAATGACCAAATGCGGACTTCAACCGCATTATTTAGACAGATATCCGCACGAATTTTCGGGCGGACAGAGACAGCGTATTTGCATAGCAAAGGCACTTGCGCTCAAACCGCAACTCGTTATTTGCGACGAACCGGTTTCCGCGCTCGACGTTTCGATACAGGCACAAATAATCAACTTATTCAAGGATTTGCAAGACAGTGACAATCTTGCTTACTTGTTCATTTCCCATGACTTATCGGTGGTTGAACACATATCCGACGAAGTTGGCGTAATGTATCTTGGCAACATGGTTGAATATGGCACGAAGCGCGACTTGTTTGACAATCCGCTTCACCCGTACACAAAGGCATTGTTCTCGGCAGTGCCTGTGCCCGATCCCGACAGCAAGATTAAGAGAATCGTTCTTCAAGGTGACATTCCGTCACCTGCAAATCCGCCGAATGGGTGTAAATTCCACACTCGTTGTTCGGATTGCATGAGCGCATGCAAACTATTCCAACCAAAGTTTACGGATTTGGGCGGCGGACACTACGTTGCGTGTCACAAGTATGACAAAAAAGTGCTTGATGAAATGTCGTTCTACGACAATCTTTGCAAACTCGAAGACGAACGAAATGCGGAACTCGACGAAATAAAAGCAAAAAAGAAACAAAAGAAAGAGGATATTGCAAACAAAATTAAAGAATTGTTAAAGATTAAAAAGTAGTTTGCAAATATAAAGGGGAATAGAGTGTCGCTTAGGCGATAGCAAGGCGGAAATGCTTTGCAAGGAGAAAAACATATGACTACATTGAAAAAAATCGTACCCATATTTGCAATCGTAATGTGTTTAGTGCTTTGCGTTGCATTAGTAGCGTGTGGCGATAATACCCCCGATCCCTCGACAACTATTCAGTATACGGTTACTTTCGTTTACGGTACGGGTGCGGAAAACGCCACCGTTAAGGTTGACTCAAACGCCACCGTAACAAAACCTGATGATCCTGAAAGAGAAGGATACGAATTTGTCGGCTGGAAAGAAGAAGGCGCAAGTGAAGATTTCGATTTCAATACAAAAATAACAAAGGATACTACGCTTGTTGCGCAGTGGAATGAAGAAGTCGCACAAACGGCGCGAATCAGGTGGACTGATGACGAAGCGGTAACGTTTGTATTCACAGGTGCGACGCCAAAAAACGTCGAAATCGGTACAGTCATCGAATTCGGCGTGCGCGTGTCGCCGTATTATGTCGGCGAATTCAAAGTCTACGCAGGCACGCAAGAGTGCGTTCTCGGCGAAAACGGAAAATATAGTTTTACTGCGGAAAAGTCCGTAACGGTAAGCGTGGATGGACTTCGTCGTGACGACGCAAAGATAAAGGGATACGGAACTGAAAAAAGTCCGTACCTCATTTCCAATGCGGCTCAACTTAAAACGTTTACGGACAGCATCAATGCAGGTGAAGAAACATATGCAGAGTCTTACGTTGCCCTCACAGCGGACATCGATTTCAAAGGCGAGACAATAGAACCTATCGGCGGGCAACAAACCTACTTTATGGGTACGTTTGACGGCAGAGGACATGTCGTTTCAAACTTTAATTTCGAAGCGTCGGACGGCGTCGCGGGATTTTTCGGATACATTGCGACCGCAACCGTCAAGAATCTTACGATAGACGCGAATGTCGAAATCGAAGCACTTGACAAACAACACAACTACATTCTCGGCGGCATCGTCGCATACAACATTGGCGGCGATATAGTCAACTGCAATTTCAAAGGATCATACACTGTAACCAGTACTCTTCCAAGCGACAACATTGTTTATCTTGGCGGTATCGTCGGTTTTATGCAAGGTTACGGTACGGAATATATGGCAACAGCGTCTTTCTGTACGGTTCAAGCGGATCTCGTTTCTAACGGACAGTCTTCGCTTTATGCAATCGGCGGCATAGCGGCTGCGGCGTACGGCCCTAACAGCGCATCTGTGGCATACGTCAACAACTGCTCTTTTATCGGTAATATCGAAGGCAGAAATAAATACGCAGGCGGCGTTGTCGGATATTTGCGCACGTCGGCATCCGTTGCAAACTGTTATGTTGATGGAATGATCGAAGCAAAAAGCGGCAGCGATGCGTCTTACGCAGGCGGTCTCGTCGGCGCAAGCGACAACGAAACCGCAATTTCGTCAAGTGTGGCTATCGGTGTTTTGTCGAGTTCAAAGCAACAAGGTGAAGACGAGCTCAGCGATATATCCGGCTTGATTTTCAGAGACGCCTATAACGAAATCGATACGAAAAAAGCGGTGCTTTTCAAATCGTATTATACGCAAGCCGGTACTATCACCGACGGGAAAACGTACAGAGCGGAATCGCTTTCGGATCTTTGCGATTTGCTTGGTTGGGTGCCTTCCGATTGGAAAGAAGATAACGGTGCGATTTTGCCCGTATACAGCGACACTGCAGAAGGTAGTATATCTGCAAAGTTCGTGTTCGGCAGAAATGTGACGAAAGAGGACAACAACGGCAATCCGCTCACGCAAACGGAAGACACGGTGACCATAACGGGTGTAATGCCGATTTACTATATCTACGGCGGAAGCGGAATGAACAATTTTGTTGCGGATAAGGAAAGCGCGGACGATACCAAAAACATGGTATCTTATGGCTACTTCTTCGATGCCGAGCATACTCAAAGGATTCCGTCTTCATTCCTTATCACCGCAGATTTGACCGTTTATGTCGGATTTGCGGATTACACGGCGGTGAAGGGCGACTATTATGCCGTGCTTCAAACGTTGAAAAACAACGAAATATACAACGCCGAATTACATCTCGTTTTTGACGACAATGGCAAGATGACGATGTATTACGACGGAATCGTTGCGGATTATATGTATGTCTACAATGGTGAAAAACTGCTTGTCAAGGATGCATATTTTGCGTATCTCGTGTATACGTCGAGCAATGGTTATTCGCTTCTTGCCGACTATTATGCCGACATCGAAGGCAACGTGCTCAATATCTACGACAATCTGTTCTTTACAAATGAAAAAGACAACGTTATTGTGGCAAGAAAGCAAAACGCCGCAATGGGCACTTGGTATACAAGCGCCGGCACGACATACACATTCCTTTCCGACCTTACCGGTGAAAGAACGAATGCAAACGGCACTGAAACGTTCACTTATACATGCAATGAACATATCGTTACGCTGACAATAGGAACGACGAGAGTGATTGCATCTATCAGCGAAGACGGTTTGACCATGCAATCTACGAGTGCGGGACTTCAACTTGAGAAACGTGATATTTTCGCAGGCAAGTGGGAATCCGACTTCAACAGGATCGAAACGATAACTTTCGACGGCAAGGGTAGCGTAGAGTACAAAGGCACGACATATGAATACGTGCTCGACGGCGAAAAAGCATCGTTCGGTTCAATCGTGGCAACGTTTGACGAAAACGGACTTCTCGTCGTGAAAGACGGCGGCGTTTCCACCACATACGGAAGGGACGGCTCTTTTATAGGAACCTGGACGGACACGCTTCTCAACTACACGATTATCCTCAACGGTATCGGCAAAAACGGATACGGAACGGGCAAAGATTCGAGCGGTATCGAGTTTAATTACGTTGCTGAATACGACGAAACGGGAACGTTGATGGTCAATATGTACTATCAAACGAGACTTTACGGAATGTTCAATCTTGCGACGAATAACGGCATGGAACTTCTGTATCTTGCAGGTTATTATGCCTCTACCGGTATGCTCGTCGACGATTACAATATGGCTTACTATGACCCGTATTACGGAACGTGGAACGGAACGAATGGCGTGACCTATACGTTCAACGGTTTTGGTTCGTACGACATCGACTACAACACATCGCAACAAGGCAGATGGTATGTTAAAGGCCTTGTTACAGTCGAAAAAGACGGTTCGACAAGCGAAGTTGCATATTATTATAATAAGAAGACGGGTGAAGCGACGTTTACGATTGGCAACGTAACCTACACGGCAAAACTCGACGGCAACGGTATCACCGTAAATGAGGTGATATTCAAAGCCCCGGATTATGTAAGTCAATATGAATACCACGTAGGTGATGATGTGTTACGCTTCAACGGAAAGAGTCCTGTCGGCTTGGGCAAAGCGACTTTGACAACTGCTGACGGCGTCGAAACCTACGATTATGCGACTGCTGACGTAGAAAACAAATATGTCGTGACACTCACAAAAGACGGTGCGGTCGTTTATATTATAAGATTTGTCGACGGAAGTGCAACTATTGAAAAAGACGGTGTAAGAATCGAAGATTTCGGGCTTTATCACAAGATCGTAGGAAAAGAATATCTCCTTTCTGGCGATAAAACGTTCAAAATAACAACCAAAATGGACATCAACGGCATAGCGAAAGGAACGTTTGGCGGCATCGACGTAGACGTTTTCTACGTAGACGAAAACTACGTTTCGATTTATACCGACGGACTGTTCCTATACTATATAGGTTATCTTGACGAAAACAACGTAGTCGTGCTTGATAGCAGCAAACAGACAGTGAGTGTACTTACTATTGCAGACGAATACGCCGGCACATATACGGCGGCGGACGGTTCAACAATCGTGTTTGACGGAAGAAGCAAAGGTTCTGACTATGTCTATGCATATGCAACGCTAACGATTTTTGAAAACGTTGACGGTGACATTGAAGAAACGGAATATAGATACGTTTACAAGGTCGAAAACGGCGAGATTTGCATCTACGATATTGATAGATCCGGCGAATCGGGCGAAGACGAAGTGTTGATTATCAAATACAAGATCAGTTTCACCGAAGTTGCGGGCGCAAAAGCGTTTACGAATTCCGATGGTACTACGATTTATCTCGTTGAAGCGGGGGAATAAGGAGCAGATATGAAAAATAAAAGAATCGTGTTGAGCATTTTGGCGATTGCACTCGTTGCATGCATTGCGTGTGTTGCAGTCGCTTGCGGAGAAAAAGATAAAAGTACATTCACCGTTTCATTCGGCGGTGATGGCGTGAGTGGCATTCCCTCTCAAACGATTGAAGCGGGTGCATGTGCACAAAAGCCGCAAGACCCTAAAAGAGACGGATACGAGTTTAAGGGATGGACAGAAGACGAACAAAGCACGCTTTTTGACTTCGCAACGCCAATTACGAAAGATATTTCGCTTATTGCGGTTTGGGAAGAAGTTATCCAAAACAAACCCGGTAGCAAGAACAATCCGTATCTGATTGCGACTGCCGATGACCTTGCAGACTTTGCCGACAAAGTCAATCACCCCGATGAAGAAGACAACGAGAAGTATGCGCAATCTTACTTCAAACTCGTTGCGGACATCGATATGGACGGAATTCCCTACGTTTCGGCAGGACAACTCGTCACGCTCAACGAGGGCGAAGAAAACGAAAGGATAATTTACGGATTCAGCGGTAACTTTGACGGAAACGGTCACGTTATCAGCAATCTCACAATCAAGAAAAACTTGCGCTCCGGCATTTCATACGTCGGCATGTTCGGATATTGCAACAGAGCGACCATAACAAATCTTACTCTTAAAAACGTTTGCTATTCCGTCATCAGCGGCGCGGATCAAAGCGGTATCGGCGCATACGTTGGCGGATTGCTTGCATACGGCAACCTTACGAATATCACCAACGTCAAAGTTGCAGGTGAGCTCGAAATAAGTTTGTGCTCGTCAAACCCTGCGCACATCGGCGGTATTGCAGGAGGTCTCGACGTTTACGATAAAAACACTGCATACATCGCACACGTACAAAACTGCGTTTCCGAAGTGAAAGTTGTGGCAACAGAATTTGAAGACGGCGAAGCATCATCGCTCGATTCCGTCGTAAACGGCGGTATCGTTGGCGCAACGTCTTCTACTTCAAACGGCGCGCTTGCGATTCTCAACTGCGTGTCAAACGGCGCAGTTGAAGGTGGCGAATGGGTTGGCGGTATCGTCGGTTATGCAAGTTGTTCAAAAATGTCGGTTATCAACTGCATAAACTATGCAAGAGTCAAGGCGACCAATAAAGAGGTGTCTTATGCGGGCGGTATCATAGGATATTCCAGCAACGACAACACGATTATGGATTGCGTAAACATCGGCGCAGTCACAGGGCAGAGAGCGACTTCCACCGTTTTTAAGAGTTATGCGGGCGGTATTGCAGGTTATATGATTTCGGACGATTACGACGGATATTACACTCCGGGCACTGCGATTGTAAACTGCTATTATAAAACGGCGGCTAGGACTACAGATATAAATAACGGTGCAGGCACGAAAGTCGGCACGGAAGTTGCGTTCGACGCAGAATGGTTTACCAAAAACGTCAAGTGGGATATGACCGATTGGACGATCGACAAAGACGGTAAGGCATATCCGGGCACTCGTCTTGTAGGCGAAGGCTCTTTCAAGATTACTCTCTTAAACGGCTCGACGATTGTCAAGGAAGAAACGAGAGAGTATGACGATGACAAATTTGCAATAGTCGGCGTTCTTGACGTAGCGCAAAACGAAGGCAGCAACTTATTCTTCGATTGGGAATTTGTTGACGGTGTGAGATATCGTTATTACGTCCCTGTAATCAAAGATATGTCCGTGACGGCACGCTACGGCGATGCAAGCAACGTCGCGCACGTCTATACAGGCAAGGGCGAATATCACGGCGACGTTGACGGCGGCGTGCTTGTCCTCAAAGACGACGGTTCGTTGATGTGGGTCAATTCTACTGTTATTCACGGCAAATATACTTTCAACGGCGATGACGTGCTTATGCTCGAATTTTTCAGTACGATCGGCGAAATATCGGGCAGAATAAACAGCAACGGCACGATTACGATGACCGTTGAATACGGCATGTCTGCGACAATCGAATACACGTTCACAAAGAGTGATCTGAAAGTGTTCGGCGAATATTTCAACGAAGATGGCGACAGCCTGACATTTACAGACGGCAGCGTCACACTCAATAGCAACAAAATCACGGCAACCGCATCCAAGACGGTGAGCGGAACGTACATGCTCAACGAAGACGGTTCTATAACGTTCGGTGGCGAAATTGCCGATTACTACACATCGATGAGCGGATCTTATGCAAATGACGCTATCGCGGTTTCGTTCGTCGCAAAGGACGAAAGCAAAGTGCCGAGTTATACGGATTCTGCATTTACAAGACTTTCTTCGGATTTCCGCGGGAAACCGTTCGTCGGCAGTTTCACGCTCAGTTATCTCGGATTGAATAACAATAGGCCGACACAAAACAACTACACGCTCATCTTTAACGAAGACGGATCGTTCATTTACAGAACAGCGTATTCGGATACCATAGGTGCATATTATAGTTTCAAAAACGACTCGTTTATCAAGATTAACTATGAGGGCAACTATTCGACGTTCTATTACTATCCCGAAGAAAACGTTTTCTTCGGCAGGTGGAACAGCGGCGCGACGGCGTATACCTATTGCGTTCTAACCAAGGTTGACGAAGGCGCACAAACGGTTTACCTCATCGACTTTGATACCAAAAGTTTTGTGACGGTAACAAAATCGGGCAAGTTCTATTATGTCAAAGACGGACAGTATGTTGAAAATGCAAATATCGTCGCCCCTAACGGATTTGCAGACGGCACGCGAGTTACGATTGACGGCAAAGCATACTATGCAAAGAAATATATCACATACAACAACGGCAAAGAACTGCTCGGTCAAGGACTCGAATCCATTGGCGGTGAAGAGGGCGCATATCTCTACAACGGGAAGACTTACACGTTGAACGGTATCGGCGGCATCGTGGAAGACAAGAAAGCGCACTACTGGAAGTACGCAAACGATTTCATCGTAATGATGCTTTCCGACCGCTCGTTCATCGGCTTCAATTATGCTCAAGCACAAGCAAACGGCGGACAAATCTCTCTTGTTGCTGCCGACAAATATCAAGGCGTATGGTGCTTCGACAAGACGGTCAAAGTGCTTGACGAAAACCTCGATGAAACGGGTGAAACGAGAGTTGTGGATAAGTACTATCTGCTCATGTTCGACGGATACGGTCACGCAGCGTATATCTATCTTGCGGACGAAGAGAAGTTTGAATACAAAGACAACTGGGGGCAAGCAAACATCTGGAGAACGGCAACGGAGAATTCGACAGGCTTGCACGTGCAATTTAACGAGAATTACAAGGTTGATTTCTTGTTCTTCTACGATATGAACCTCGCTTACACCAAGAAATTCGGCGTATACGGCGAAATGACGTATTATAGATACGGTTATACCGGGACAAAGGAACTTCCAAAACTTCCGTCAAGCGCAGTCGGTAGTTACACAGGCAACGAGTCAAGCGGCTCGGCGGTCGTGTTCAATCTCAAACAAGATTTGACCGGCACCTACAAAGGCTCGCCGTTTGTCGCTGTGTACGATGGCGTAAAGAACGTTTCGTTCAGCATTGCAAGCACGAGATACTTGTTTGACGTGACAACAAACGTGATTTCATACGGCAATGAAAACGTGCGCCTTACAAGAACGGGTGAAGTGACTGAGGTCATTCCCGAGGCTTTGTGCGGAACGTGGCGCGGAACGTGGGAAGGCTCAAACGGTAATGACATTATCATCGAAGCAAACGGAACTCTGAGATACGACGATGTGGTTGCGACCGCATCGTACAGCATTGAAAAAGGCATCTTGTCGGCAACGGGAAAAAACGAGGACGGCACGGTGACATATACGTTTGAATTGAAGTATAATTCGGACACGAAAACGTTCAGCGCAGACGTGAAGTACGTTGATGATGAAACGAGATATGCTCGCTGTTCTTCGCTTTCAAAAGTGACGGATTAAGCGTGTTGAAAACGCTATGATAAAGGGTTGCAGACATGTCTGCAACCATTTATGCATATTTATTCGTATAAAAGTAGGAAAATATGCATATAAATCGAATATTATACAATAATGGCTTAAAATATTATTAAAAAAGTTGCATTTTTTCTACTTTCAAATAATTGACGGTTGGGGAAAGCGGTTGTATAATAATTCACATATTAGGGAAATAAAATGAATTTTATTCCTTAATATTGTATCAAATTAAGGCAAAATAAAACGAATATTCATCAAAAAGGAGAGCACAAAAAATGACGAGAAAAAGAGTTTTTATCGCTTTTGCAGCGGCAGTTATGATTCTCGTGTTGACAGCGGCTTTGCTTGTCGCCTGCGGTGATGAAACCAAGACCTATACCGTTACGTTCAAGGACGGCGAAACGGTCGTAAAAACAGTTTCGGTGCAAGACGGCGCAACAATTGCCGACGCTGACCTTCCCGCAGACCTCGCAGACACTGCAGACGCAGCGTTCGAGGGCTGGTTCAACGGCGACGTAGCGTTTGACAAAACTGCGGCTATCACAAGTAACGTAACCTATACGGCAAAATGGGCTAGCATTTTCACAGTGACTTTCAAAAACGGTGACGATGTCATCGCAACGGCAAAAGTCAAGAGTGGCGAAAAGATTGCGGCGGCAGACATTCCTGCGAATCTTGCAAATACGGCAGATGCAACATTTGAAGGATGGTTCAACGGCGACGTAGCATTTGACAAAGATGCGGCTATCAGTGCAAACGTAACCTACACTGCAAAGTGGGCGGGCATTCTCACTGTGACTTTCAAAGAGGGTGACAATGTCATCGCAACGGCAAAAGTCAAGAGTGGCGAAAAGATTGCGGCAGCAGACATTCCGTCGGACCTTGCGGACAAGGCAGACGTAGCGTTTGACGGTTGGTTCAACGGCGATGTGGCGTTTGACAAAGACGCTGTGATTAGCGCAAATGTCACCTACACTGCAAAGTGGACGAGCATTTATACAATCACTTTCAAAAACGGGGACGAAGTCATCGCAACGGCAAAAGTCAAGAGCGGCGAAAAGATTGCGGCAGCAGACATTCCGTCGGACCTTGCGGACAAGGCAGACGTAGCGTTTGACGGTTGGTTCAACGGCGATGCGGCGTTTGACAGAGACGCTGTGATTAGCGCAAACGTCACCTACACTGCAAAATGGACAAGCATTTTCACTGTGACATTCAAAAACGGTGATGAAACTGTTGCAACGGCAAAGGTCAAGAGCGGTGCGGTTATCGCCGCAGAAGATGTCCCCGGTGCACTCGCAGACACCGATTACGCATTCCTCGGCTGGTTCGTCGGCGACTTCGCGTACGACAAAGATGCGGCAGTGACCACCAACATCGTGGTTAGCGCAAGATTCAGCAAGATTCTTAAATCATTCTATGGCACGTGGAAAGGTGGCGAACTTGATCGCAGCACATACACCTATACATTCTACACTCTTATCATTGACAAGAACGGCATCAGTGCAAATCTTGGCGATGGTGCGATAGAGGCAAGCAACATTGTTTGGAATGACGAGTATGCAACCTACGATTTCAATCTTGAAGGTGAAACCATTTATTCGTTTGGCGAGCACTACGGCACCTACACGTTTGCATCCGCCGATTATTCCGTTTACGCCACATTGTCCAAAGTTGAAACGGGCGTTGTTTCGGCAGACGATACTGCAATCGTCGGTACGTTTACTACGAAAGGCGGAGTTGAGATTGTGGTCAACAGCACTTTTGTCACGATTGACGGTGTTGACGGTTCGGAATTTTATTATAACGACCGCAGCGCAGAATATACTTTCTATATCAACGATTCTGCAGCTAGCATCAAATACGATTCAACTGAAGGCCAATGGTTCTATATCGTTGATCAAACCAAAGACCAACTTGACATTGCGTCCATGGCACCTGCTGCAATCCCTGCCGCATTCTATGGCACGTGGTCAAATGCAACAATTGGTGAGCACAGCGTAACCACAATTGTAATCAACGAAAACGGCGTTTTTGACAGCGGCGAAAAAATCGGCAAAGTGACCGAAGCAACCGAAACCACGTTGACTGTTGCAGGCGGATGGGGCGATTATACATTTACCCTTGCCGACGGAAATCTTTCTATGGACAATGGCTATGCTCCGATTGTGCTTTCAAAGAGCGTAAAAGTTGTGTTTATGGTTGGCGAAGGCTATCAAAAATCAATCTATTACGTTGCGGTTGTCGATGCGGAAGGTAAGATCGATTTCGACACCTTTGCTCTTGAAGATCCACAAGCTGAAGCGGGTTATACATTCAAAGGTTGGTTCAATGAAACCGATTCAACATCCGAGTTTGACGAGGACGCAACGTTTACACAAAACACCGTGTTCCAAAGCAAAATGGAAAAGACCGGTTATGTTTTGACTTTCAAGAAATCCGCATCTGACAGCGAACCGACAATTGTTGTTGTTGATAAAACAAGCGGCAAACTTGTTGCAAACCAAATCCCAGCGGCATTGACCTATGAAGACGGTTCTGTGTTCGCCGGCTGGTACACCGAAGCAGGCGTGAAAGCCGTTGCTGATCTTGTAATCACATCAGACGCCACGTTCACGGCATTTTCTGTCAAAGAAACCGATTATGAAGGATACTGGATTAATACCGAAAGTGGCAAAGAAGCACTTGCAGTCATTGCAGACGGCAAAGTTACTTTCGGTTATGGCGTGAATGGCATTGCATATACGTTCAGTACGGAAGACGGTTCGTTGTCTTTCTCGTACAAAGATTCGTATAGCATCGCGCATAGCTTTGTTATCATCAAAACATCTTCGGGAATTGTCATCACAGAAAGTTATTATGACAGAGATGCAGAAGAAGATGTTTCTAACGAATACAGTCTTGCCGCACCCGAATCCAGTTCTTTGACAAAAAAACTTGCAGGTACATATCAATGTAGCAATTCTGAAATCATCACCGTTCTCGAAAACGGTGTTGTGACCAAGGTCGACGGTGTTGAAACGACATACGGCTATATCGGCGGAAAGGGTTCTGCAATTAGTTTGACTTACAAGACAGGGTCTACTAGCAGTGTAACGACAAAAACTGGCAAATATGATGCAAAGAGCCTTATTCTTGGCGGTAAGATTTACGTAAAGAATCCGTCTTCGTTTGCAAGCTATTACGACAGCAGCAACGGAACGTTCTATGTGTATACAAGAGAAGGGAAATCAACCATCTACACCTTTAAGGGAACGGATTACGCAACGATTGACGGCGAACTCACAGTCGGCAATATCGTAACCGTAACTTATGGTGAAATGAGTTTTGTCGCAAAAATCACAAGTGCAAGTGAATACGATGTTGCAGGCGCAGAACGCGGCACGTTTACGGCAGAAGGAAAAGACAGCATCACGTTTGATGGTTTTGGTTCTGCAACTATCGGCGATAAGACGTATTCTTACATCGTCAATGCAAAGAATGTTGTTGTCATTACCGGCGAAACAACTTTAGGTGTAACGCTCGACGGCGAAGCAAAGACTTATGCAGAAGCAACCGGTGACGGATTTGCGCATGCTTATATTGACGCAAGCAACAGCAAATACACTCTTACGTTTGATGGTTTTGGCGGAGTTGAATATAAGTATGCCGCGTCATACGGAACACCGCAAATCTCATACGGCTCTTATGCTCTCGGTAATGGTACCGTTACTGTCAGCGGCGCAAACTATTATTACAACAAGACTTACTCTGTTGAAGAAAGCGGAAGTGTTATCGCAAGCACTGACGGAAGCAAAGTTTTGGCTGTCGCAGGATATACCATTGAGAACAAGATCGAACAATTCAAAGGTTATTGGGTAAACGGTTCCAATAGCATTGAAATCACTCTTGACAGCAGTAACAACGCGCTTGTTTCGGTCAATGGTGAAACGGCAACCAAAGCAAAAGCAAACTGGAACGGCTCGACTTTGACATTCACTGCTAAAGACTTTGATAATAGCAATGCAACATGGGCAAAGAACGTTGAAACAACTTATACTCTAAAAGTTGTTGATGGTAAACTTGTTGCAAGTCACTTCTGCGCAACTGGCTTTGACGAGGATGGTGCTGTTATATTCTCGGACACCGCAACTACCGTAACTTACGAAGTCGGTTCAAAAGCAGGTGACGGCCTTGAAGGAACGTATAAGTCTGGCTCAAATGTAATCGTTCTCGATGGTAAAGGTAATGGTACGCTCAATGGTGTTGCATTCACATATACCGGTACCGGTAACACAAAAAAAGTCTCTGCATTCGGAGCATTTAACGGAAGTGAAAACACGTTTACAGTAACTGCAACCGGCATCAATGTGAGTTTTGATGACGAGTATAATGAGAATGCATTCAATGCGTCATTCACCAAGCAAGCGGAAGAAACTCTCGATGCTTTTGCAGGAACGTGGGTAAGCAGTTCATTGAAGTGGATATTTGACGGAAAAGGAAATGTCACGAACGAAGATGGAAACTCTTTTACTTATACTATTGTTAGTGGCAAGGCAAAATTCTCAACCGGTTCATTTGAAATTGAATGCACGATAAGCGGCAGCACTATGACAGTTTCTTATGATGATGGCGAAGCACCGTTCACAAAAACTTTCATAAAACAAGCATGATCGATGCTATTAAAACAAAAATCCCCGAGCAAATCGCTCGGGGATTTTTTGTAGTCGTTAGTGATAAAATAATCACCTGCGTAGCAGATTTCATCTCGCAGAGATTTCACCCGACACGGTCGGATTTAATTGAAAAAGACAAGTTAATTTAACTTGTCCTTTTCTTGGTACACCCAGGCGGATTTGTAGAGAACGAAGTGAACATAATAGCGATTGTTGCGCACTGCGCCAATCGCGTCTACGCTAAACAAATGGCGCGTTGCGCCTGTGCGCTATGCGCACGACACTTTGTGTCTATTGTTTGCTATGTCCGCTTCGCACGATTTCGGCAAATGCCATGCGCTTGCCGCTCTCTTTGCTCGTGGTCAGCGAAAGGTAGAGAATCCGTTTGGTGCTTTATGAAAAAATCCCTTGATAACAAGGGATTTTGAATGATTGCCGCCGATTCTCGCAGAGAAACCGCAAGCAATAGATTGCTTGCGTTCGGCGGTAAAAAAACACCTCATATGAGGTGCTTTTTTGTGGTACACCCAGGCGGACTTGAACCGCCAACCGTCAGAATCGGAATCTGATGCGCTATCCGGTTGCGCCATGGGTGCATATCGTCGCTTTCGCTTTGTATGATTGAATTATAGCACACTCGTGCGCAATAGTAAACCCAGTGCAAAATATTCGGCATGCAATATTTTGGTGACATATCGATACGTCGGTGATATAATAATATCGAAAATAAAATCGTGCCGTATCGAGGCGGAAACCGCTTTTGCTTCGTGCAAAGCGTATTGACCAATCGCACGCTCGGTGTTATGATTTTATTATCCTAAATAAGAGAGGAGCAACTATGGATTTTCAAAGATACTATGACGGCGTAGGCTTGATCGTAGAAAACAAAATCAACAGTTCCTTTTCCACTTGCCCGCTTTGCGGCGAAATGAAAGTGGACTGGGAAATCGCATTCGATTTTAAGGGCGAACTCATTTGCGTGCTTGCAAAATGTCCCCATTGCGGCGGCATAATCAAGACCATTTTCAACTTCAACAACGGCGAAATGCCGTCTTCGTTCACCGTGCCCGATCAAGGCTCGAACAATCGCAACAACCTCTTGCAAGGCGTAAATTACACGTTGCCGTCGAGCGGCCGCAGATACGAATCGAGCGTTCAAAACGCAACTTCCACGCAAGCGCAATCCGCAAAAGAAGGCGGCACGGCAGGTTGGGGCGTGCTCGGATTCTTCTTCCCGATCGTAGGTTTTATCCTTTGGCTAGTGTGGAGAGACGATCACCCCGCAAGGTCGAGAAGCGCAGGAATCGGCTGCCTCGTCGCTGTGTGTTTGAGCGTTTTGGGCAGTATATTATACGGCATAATTCTCGGCGTAGTTTTGGCGTCAGGCTCGGGTTCCAACTATGAGGCAGTGCTTCCGTTGCTGTCTATGCTGATGTAGTAAAAACAAGCAAAAAAACAAATCGCATAATTCAGTGCATTTGCGCACAACAAACGGTTTATACGTGCAAATCGCACGGATAAACATCGATTCACGCAAAAAGCGAAGCAATCTTGCTTCGCTTTTTAAGTGCCTCAATCGCATTCAAAACCACAAAAAAACAGCACCTTTTCGGTGCTGTTTCAAATCTCTTTTCTGCCTATAAGATAGTCCACGCTGACGTCGAAAAAATCCGCGAGTTTCCACAAGTTCTCGACGCTCGGTTCGCTCTTTGCGTTCAGCCAATCGCTGATCGAACTTTGCCCGACCTTAATTGCGGCGGCAAGTTGCATTTGAGTGAGTTTCTCGCTTTTCATCAAATCTTTGATTCGTTGTGCAATAAGAATTTCCATAGTAACCCCTATTGACATATTATCGGCATAATGATATTATTTATTAAAATATCGGTTTACCGATAATGTGGAGGAAACATGAGAAACAGAGATTTTAGCAAATTAAACAATTTGGAAAAAATATTCGGCACGCTTCGAAACGTTTCAATGGTTATAACGATAATTTTATCATTGATTATGTTTATCGGCGGTGTGCTCGTTTGTGCTTTGGTTGACGTAGCAACGGGCATTTCATATATCGTTAGTTCGTTGATTTTAGGTGGCTTTGGAACATATATGATATTTTGTTCGTTTATGTTTTCAAATGCAGTAATTGATGCGATGACAGATATTAAACAAACAAGTATCGTGGTTGAAGATATGCAAAACAATCAGAAAGAGCAATTGTCTTTGAAAATCGAAAGCCAATCATTTGAAACAAGCACTTGTTATTTGTTGAGATATATCGAAAAAGGTTCGTATTTAAGTGCAACATCCGTTGAAGATCGCTCATTGAGAGTTACGAAAAGTATTACGACTGCAATAAAGTTTAATAGCGAACAGGAAGCAAAAAAATTCGCCGATTACAAGGACTTGTCGGTTGGCGAAAAGTGGGATATTGTCAAGAAAGATCTTATTATTCCTATTGAATAAACAACTCTCGCTTTACATACCGACGGTGAAATGCTAAAATGTCCGTATGGACGAAAAGAAAAAACGAGTTGTTGTCGGTATGTCCGGCGGCGTGGATAGCGCGGTTGCCGCTGCTCTTTTGAAAGAGCAGGGTTTTGACGTTGTGGGACTTTATATGTCCAACTGGAAAGAAACCGACCTTAGCGGTTGCTGCACCGGCGAGCAAGACTGGACGGACGTTCGATATATCTGCGACAAAATCGATATTCCGTATTACTCGGTGGATTTTTCCGAGCAGTATATGAACAACGTTTTCAAACTTTTCGTTGACGAGTACAAGAAGGGCAGAACGCCAAATCCCGACGTGCTTTGCAATCGCGAGGTCAAGTTCGGACCGTTTGCGGATTTCGCGCGCGAACTCGGCGCTGATTATATCGCGACGGGACACTATTGCAGAATAAGACACGACGGCGATACGCACTATTTGCTTCGAGCAAAGGACGACAACAAAGACCAGACGTATTTTCTCAATCAGGTTTCGTCCTATCAACTTCGCGACGTTCTTTTCCCGCTCGGCGATATGACAAAACCCGAAGTCAGAGAACTCGCACTCAAATTCGAAATTCCCGTCGCAAAGAAAAAGGACAGCACGGGCATTTGCTTTATCGGCGAGCGCAATTTCAGACAATTTCTTTCGCAATACATTCCGATGAAGGACGGCGACATCGTTACGCAAGACGGAAAAGTCGTCGGAAGACATCACGGCGTATATTTTTACACGCTCGGTCAGCGTAGGGGACTCGGCATAGGCGGAAGCGCGGACGGCAACGGCGAAAGATGGTTCGTTCTCGGCAAAGACGTGGTGAAAAACTTGCTTATCGTTTCGCAAGGCGAGGACGATATTCTTTTCAAAGACGGACTCGTCACCGAGGGATTCAATTTCATTACGCCACCGCCGGCAAAAGAGTTCGATTGCGAGGTGCGCATAAAACACCGTCAACCCTTGCAAAAGGCGCGCGCCGAGATTTTGGAAAACGGCGACGCACGAATCGTGTTCGAGCAGAAACAACGTGCGATCGCAGAAGGGCAATATGCCGTCGTGTATTACGGCGAAGTTTGCCTCGGCGGCGGCGTGATAAATCATTCGTTCGATTTGTAAATGCAAAATACATTAAGAAAACGAGAACCTTGTCGAAACGGCAAGGTTTTTTGTTGCAAAAATTCGAAAAGAATAATCGAATCCGACGCAAAATACATTGCGTGTCTTCGGAGAGCAAATTTACAACAAGATATAGTGCGACGATATTCCGCATACGCCCATATATATATGAACGCGCACACGCATGTGCGCGCGCACGCGCACGCTATATGCGCACGCATATATATATTTAGGTTTTCAGTTTGCCTCTAAGCAGTGGATTTTCAAGACAAAACGTTTGATTTTTCCGTATATGAAAAAAATCTTAAAATTTTTACAAAAACTTGCATAAAACGCTTTACAAAAAAAATTCAAAGGATTATTATATGCAAGCTGTCGTAAGCAGTAAGCAAGTTTCAGATTGTGGTGCAAGCCCAAAGCGAACACAACATTTTGGAATGAAAAGAGTTTTGAAAAAAACTTAAAAAAAAATCTTTGAAAACTTTGAAAAATCGTTGACAAAGAAAATTGCTTATGATAGTATATGAAAGCTGTCACAAATTGACGGCAACGAACCTTGATAATTGAACAATATTTGGAAAAGCGATTTTTAATGTGAATTAAATCATTAAATAACGTCTAAAAAACCTTTGAACAAAAAGTTATAGGACAGTCAAGATTGAACTCAA
>ERZ808252.1284-NODE-1284-length-18981-cov-3.663954_pt1 | contig 18981 bp, 15 predicted proteins | sample MGYA00521242_ERZ808252 | MGnify/ENA primary metagenome ERZ808252 (study PRJEB31516, sample SAMN03275581) | gut metagenome | biome: mammalia-associated habitat; material: feces | host: Papio cynocephalus | place: Kenya | collected 2012-08-07 ...
AAAAAGCACGGAAAGCCGCCGTTTGGCAGTTTTCCGTGCTTTTTTCTTGGAATTAGCGGTTCTGCGAAAATTCGCAGGGCTTTTTTATTGTACGGATAATTCAGCTTTTAAATTTGTGATTTTTTTGTCTATATAATGCTTTGTGTCAGCAAAATAATTCACAGATACATTCGCATCTGATGTAATTGTAGTTGTCGGATAATTCATTTTAATTGCAAGCAGCTTTTGACCTTGAGTGGTACTGCTTATATCTTCGGAAATACTGTTGCTTTTCTTAAAAGCTTTTCCCCCAGAAATTATTACTTCATCATCCGCCGTGTTCATAAAGCTGCTGAGATTTACTGTTTGTTCAGGCTCCGGTTTTTCATAATCGCTTTGCACCTCGCCCATTTCAATTTGCGGATAAAATGTAAGATCATTTACCGTAGTTCCTTTCATTATGCGCAAATCAACTCCTAAAGTATCTTCCTCGGAAAGATTTATTATAATACCGTCTCCTATGTCAACATGAAACATTGTGTATGTAGCATCATCCCTGTTTCTTACACTGATATAATATGTATTTCGCGACCCGCCTGCGGGACAGCCGGAAAGAAAATACTTACCTTCCCTATATTTTCTTACAGCACTATTTAAAATAAAGTAACAATTTGCGGTTGCAGTGCCGTTTGCTGTTAGCGAACCGTCCGAATTGACAGTTAAGGTAATTCCGTTTGACGTTTGGCTTTCACACTCATACGGATATGCTATAAGATTCTTACCATAAACACTTATTTCGGCTTTAAGAGCGGAATTACAAGTTATTTCCATCGAAATGGGTTTTGCCATGGCGGTATCGGTTATTTGAAATATTTCTGAGCCGTTTATATTATCGGTGATACTTTCACCTGAATCGCCTTTTTCCCCTTTTAAAGCTACCAGTTGTTCTGATGTAAAATCCGCATAGGTGAATGCGTCGCCCTTATCTCCTTTGTCACCCTTATCGCCTTTATCTCCTTTAACACCCTGAACGCCTTGCTCACCAGTATCGCCTTTCTCACCCTGCAAGCCGCGGGGTCCTGTATCTCCGGTGTCACCTTTTGCACCTTTCAGCAGTGCTAACTGTTCGTATGTAAAATCGGAGTAAACAAACGGATCGCCTTTATCTCCCTTATCACCTTTGTCGCCCTTATCGCCCTTAAACACGCCGTTGTCTGCGTCTGTTCTGACAGATTGCGCCACTTGTTTTGTTGCATCGGCAATACTGATCAGCTGTTCATACTGGGTGGGCGTAGGCTCAGCCGGTGCATCACCTGTGCCGTAACCGCTTTCTGTCACTCGTATTTCCGCTTTGGTTGTTGTTGCTCTTTTATTTCCTAAATTCCCAAATACCGACACTGTAAATGATGGTGCTTTTATGACCTCATAAGGTATATAACATTCATCCTCACCGGTGCATAAATTACTGTCACTGTTAAGAATCACGCTGAGTTTTTCATTATTTCCTCTGAATACAGCCGTTTTTGTAAGACCGTTCCAGCTTTCCGGAAATTCAAATTTTATCGTTTCAAATTCTACACTGTCAGAAACGGTGCTTTGAAATACGCTAATCCTTCCGTTTTCTTTAACTTCTGCATATATCATTACTTTTTCCTCCATAATTTAATGTATATCAAAACAGCGTAATATTTCCTCCTTTCGCTCCGCTTATTGTTTTGATACCATTATAAAGAAAAATAAGCAATGTTTGTAAACGTCTATTTATAATAAAAAATAACAATCCCGCTTGAATCTGCTAAGACTCAAGTGGGATTGTTATTATAAATGCAAATACGTTTTTAACCGTATACAGGGTTCGTATCTGCGCGTTATGGCCCGCCCGAAGGGATTCGAACCCCCGTTCTTCAGAATCGGAATCTGCTGCGTTATCCAGCTGCGCCACAGGCGGATATTCGGAACGGTTTTTACCGTTCCGTTATAAGCAGTTTAATCTTCATATCCGTTAGGATTATTTTTTTGCCAACGCCATGTATCCTCGCACATTTCATTTATACCGTACTTTGCTGTCCAGCCGAGTACATTTTTGGCTTTATCGGCATTTGCATAGACCTCATCGGGGTCGCCCGGACGGCGCGGATCTATAACATAAGGTATTTCAACGCCTGTTGCCTTAACAAATGCGTCGCGCAGCTGCAAAACGCTAGTTCCGTTGCCGGTACCGAGGTTAAACGCCTCGCAGCCCTTATTTTTAAGCGCCCAGTCTATTGCCTTAACATGACCGAGAGCCAAATCAACAACGTGTATATAATCACGCACACCCGTACCGTCAACCGTTTTATAATCGTTGCCGAAAACATGCAGCTTTTCAAGCTTTCCTACGGCAACCTGCGAAATATAAGGCATAAGGTTATTGGGTATTCCCTTGGGATCCTCTCCTATAAGACCGCTTTTGTGCGCGCCTATCGGGTTAAAGTAGCGCAGCAAAGCTACGCACCAATCCTTATCGGCAACATACAGATCGCTTAAAATATGTTCGATAAACAGCTTCGTTCTGCCATAGGGGTTAATTGCTCCGAGCGGCATACCCTCTACAAGCGGCATTTCGGTTGCAACGCCGTAAACGGTAGCGGAAGAAGAAAATACGATCTTTTTAACACCGAATTCATTCATAACCTCAAGCAAAACAATTGTGTTTATAAGGTTATTGTCATAATACATTATTGGCTCGCGGACAGACTCGCCCACCGCCTTAAGACCTGCAAAATGTATAACAGCCTCAATTTCATTCTCGGCAAATATCTTACGTAACGCCTCTTTATTACGCACGTCTTCCTTATAAAACTTAACCGGTTTGCCGGTGATTTTTTCAACCCGTTCAAGCGACTTGCTACTGCTGTTATCAAGATTATCTATAACAACAACGTCATACCCCGCATTTTGCATTTCTATACAGGTATGGCTGCCTATAAAGCCGGCCCCGCCGGTAATAAGTATTGACATAGCTATTCCTCCGTTTTTAGAGATATTGCGACCGATATAATCGGCTTGAAAACGAATTAAGCCGCATTTTCGACCTTGTTAATGATATAACAAAAGTACCGCATTGTCAAGTGAAAAACTGTTAACAGCGTTCTTAAATTTATTGTGCGATCAGGCATATAGCTCACACGGTTTTTGATATGTCGGCTGTAATTCCGTAATCTGCGTATTTGAATATCGGTGCGTCCTTATCGGAATTTATTGCGATTACCGTTCCCGATTGCTTTATTCCCGCAATATGGTGCACCGCGCCCGAAATACCTACTGCGATATATACATCCGGGTTTACCGTTTTGCCCGTAAGCCCCACCTGCAATTCATAGGGCAGATAATCGCTGTCTACCATTTTGCGCGTTGCGGCTATACCCGCGTTTATTTTTTCGGCAAATTTCTTTATTTTTGCTATATGCTCCCGCGCGCCGTAGCCTATACCTATAATAATTTTTTTCTGTTCTTCCTCGGCGGTACGCACGGTAGCCATAGGCGGCTTTGTTTCGCACCTTATTTTCGCAATTATATTGCCCGAACACGCAGGACGGTACATATAAAGCGTTTCGCCGTCGGTTTCAAGCGCGGTGCAGTCGGCGCAAAGCCCCGTGTTTAAAAGGGCGGCAACCTGCGGCGCTAAAGCCTTTGATTTAATATCGCTCCCCCACAAAACCGCGTCGGGGTGACCTAAGCGGATTTTTTCCGCCGTTTTTTCGGGGGTATCGGGGTCAATTACGGTTATATTTTCTCCCACCGTTTTTGCAAATTCTATGGGTGAAGAGCCAACGCACCACATATTTTTAAGCTTGCTTGCACTCTCGGTGGGTTTTATTTTCTGTCTGCCCTTTTTAAGCCCCTCTTCTATCGCCCACATCAGCTTATCGGGCGATATAAATGTGCAGCTTCGGCGGTCGGAATCGTTTTCAAAGGTTTTTAAAACGCGCGTAGGCGAGCCTTTGAGCCCGCAAAGCGAAATATCGGCGTTAATATCGCCAGCCGAGAAAATTTCAACGGGTTTCACCTTAGAGCGAATACTCGGCAGCCGCAGTTTTCGGCTTTTTTCAAGCGTTATAACCGCAGGCGCGGATATATTGCCGCCGTTTTCTGAGCGGTCGGTATAAGAAAGCCCGTTTTCCGTACTTTTAAGCGACATAACGTTTGTTACAAGCGGAAACCCAAGTCTTACCGCAAGTGAGGGACCTACCTGCCCCGTATCGCCGTCTACCGATTGCCTGCCGCAGAAAACAAAATCTGGGCAAAGCCTTTTTATCGCAAGGGAGAGCGCATACGAGGTTGCAAGGGTGTCCGCCCCCGCAAAGGCGCGGTCGCACAAAAGCACGGCGTTTTTAGCGCCGAGTCTCGTTAAGCTTTCAAGAAACGGCGCGGTCTTTTCTGGACTCATACTTAAAAGCGTTATTTCCGCCCCGTCTATACCAAGTGCGGTTTCGTAAGCGCTCGCGTCAAACGGGTTAATTTCGCCGTCGGCAGACTGCTTTACACAAACAACAATTTTCATTTTCTACCTCGCGTCGTATATCGGGGCAAGCGCGTCGTGTATCTTTTTATATTCTAAGAATACCTTGCGGTATTTTTCGGTGTTTTCGGGGTTCGGCACGGTTACGGATTTCGGCTTAACGCATTTTGCCACCGCGTCGGCAGGGTTCTTAAACACGCCTGCCGCAATTCCCGCAAGCATTGCAGAGCCTAATGATGAATCGCTGCTCTCGGCTGTTTTAAGGGTTATTCCCAAAACGTCCGCCGTCATCTGCCGCCAAAGCTCGCCCTTTGTGCCGCCGCCTATCGCCGCGGCAACAGAGCCGTATTCAATACCTAACTTATCAAGCACTGCCTTTGAATCAAGCAGCGAATAGCACACGCCCTCAAGCACCGCGCGGGTGAAATGCGCCCTTGTATGGGTTGCGCGGATACCCGTAAAGCTGCCGCAAAGCATAGGGTCGGCATAAGGTGATAATTCACCGTTAAGGTAGGGGTGGTATATCATACCCTCGCAGCCTATCGGGATTTTTGCGGCGGCGGCGTCCAATTCCTTATAATCCCCGCCGAAGGTATCCCTGTACCAACGGTAAGAGGCGGCGCACGCCTTGGTTGCCGTGCCTGGGTACCAAAGTCCTTTTGCTATATGAGAATAGTTTACAAGGTCGCGGTCGGGGTAAGGCATATCGGTGATAACGCAAATGCGCCCCGCCGTTGCAAGCTTAACGGTAATATCCCCTTTTTGAGTAGCGCCCGAAGCGAAAACCTCCATACAGGTGTCGGTTGTGCCGCAAATAACGGGCGTGCCCGCTTTAAGTCCTGTTTTTTTCGCGGCGCTTTCCTGTATCTTTCCTATAACATCGGTGGGCGCCACAATAGGCGGCAAAACCGAAATATCAATTCCGCAAAGGGCGCACAGCTCGTCTGACCATTTTTGAGAAACGCAGTCATAAAGCATACTGCCTTGCGCCTCAATATAATCGGTGCAGAACACGCCCGTTAAAAAGTAGCGGATATAATCCTTTTCAAAAAAGATATGCCCGATTTTTGAGAATATCTCCGGACGGTTATTTTTTAGCCATAAAAGCTGCGGTAAGGTCCATATGGTGTCGGGCTTATGAAATGTCTTTTTAAATATTTCGCCGCCCTTTTCGCCCCTTAAAGCATTAGCCTCGGCACGGGAGCGCGTGTCCGTCCAGTGAACCGCATTCATAAGCGGCGCAAAATTATTATCGCAGGGTAAAAATGTATGTGTAGCGGAGTCTACCGCTATGCAGAGTATATCTGCGGGGTTTATCCCCGATTTTTCTAAAAGCTCCGAGGTGTTTTTGCAAAGCGCCGCTATCCAGTCGTCGGGCGACTGCTCGCAGGCGCCCTGTTCGGGGTAAAGGGTGGGATATTCCGCCGTGCTTTCGGCAACAATATTGCCCATTTCATCTATAAGCGTTGCTTTTGACGCTCCGCCGCCGAAATCTATGCCGAGTAGGTATTTCAAAATACTTACCTCCTAAATAAAAATTGAAAACATTACGGGTATTGTAATAACCGAAATCAAGTGAGAAACAAGCGCCATTCCCGCACCCGGCGTTGTATCGCCGCCGTATGCCGCGGGAAACACCACCGTGTTAAGACCGAGCGGCATAGCAGTAGCGCAAAGGGCAACCCTTATTATATCCTTATCGGTTTTAAGCAGCAACAGCACCGCCATAAAAGCGGACGGCAATATTATAAGCCTTATAACAGAGGCTAAGTAAACCTTTTTATCGCTTGCAAGGGTTTTTAGGCTGTACTCCCCTATAACAAAGCCCGTAAGCAGCATTGCAAGGGGCGACATACACGCCCCCGCGCTTGATATTGCTGTTGTTATAAACTTTGGCAGCGGAACGGCAAAAAGACCGCACACAGCGCCCAAAATAAGCGCGATAAAAATGGGATTCACAAAGGTTTTAACGCTGAGCTTGCCGCCCTTTTCGGCAGGAATTAAAGAAGCCGTACCGATAGAATAAACATAAAGGTTAAGCGGCAGGGTGAATATCATATAATCAAAAAGCACCTTTTCGCCGAAAACGCCCAGCACCACGGCGTTGCCCATAAAGCTGAAATTGGCAACGGCAAAGGAATATGTATATATCTTTTTAAGGTAGCCGTCCTTTGCAAAGAATTTTGCCAAAACAATGCCTATCGGCAGAGATACCGCCATAACAGCCGCACCGTAAAGCATATATGTCCATTTTTGTTTAAAATTTTCCACCGTGCAGTATTTATAAAATACCGAAAAAACAAGGCACGGCACAAAGGCGTAGGTTTCAAGCTTTGAAAGCACTACCGAATCGTCAAGCGGCAAAAGCCGTTTTTTATTTAAGAAAAAACCCAGCGCCATAAAAATGAACAGCACCAGCATTTGGTTAAGTGTAGCTGTAAATACCTGCATTTTAAAAATCCTTAATATTTTATTTTCCTTAATAATTTATTTTAAAATTCTCCCCCGAAATACCGGGAAGTACGCCTCTATCTATAAGTCCCTTATTATCGTTATGAGCTATAAGCCACTTATTTTTGCGGAATAGCAGCGGGTTGGGAACTTCTGTTTCAAGCGGCGTATTGGTGCCGAGCGGCAGCCCCACAACGCAGCCGAAGCCGCCCTTTTCCACCTCGCACGGGCAAAAATGCAGTGTGGTTGAGTAAACCTCTGCGACAGTGCCCGCGGGCAGATAGAACGCCGTGAATTTTGAAGAATCGGTTTTTCCGTTTTCAATATCCCATATATGCCCCAAAATTAAAACAAGCGGCGTTACGGCAATGTTGATCTCACTTGACATATGCCATTCGGCGGCGTTTAAAAGGCAGTTGTGTCCGTGGCAGTAGCCTATCTGCACAGGCAGCGTACCGAAAAATTTATTTTCTATTTCCTTTGAGGTGGGCAGCTTTTCAAAGCTTTCCTCGCTCGGCGTATAAGCAGAGCCTTCCGCCGGTCTGCTTATTTTTTCGGCGGCTTTAATTATTTCCGAGGTATCAAGCCCCGTTATAACCCTGCCGAAGGTTTTAAATTCTTCGCTGTTTACCGAATAAAGCTTAATATCGGGGTTTTTCAGTTTCAGGTTATTAAGCATAAGTTTCTCTCCTATATATTATCACAAAAGGGGCTGCAATAACAGCCCCTATGTATTATTTCTTTTCTATCCACTCGTGGTCGGGGTCACTGCTTCTGTTAAAGCCCTGGTGGTCGCCCGCCATAAGCCACAGGAAATAGGTCTTATACCCCGGCGTTGCAACGGTGGTATGGTAGCCGTAGGGGAACTCAACCAATTCGTCGTTTTTAACGCGGTAAGCCTCGTCTATACTGCCGTCCGCCGTGTAAAGGCACTGCACCGCAAAGCCCTGCTTGGGATCAAACAGGAAATAGTAAATTTCCTCTGCTATGCACTCCTTCGGCATATTGTCCACATCGTGCTTGTGGGGCGGGAAGCCTGCCCAGTTGCCCTCGGTAACGTAAGCCTCGCCTACGGTCAAGTGCTTGGCGTTTGAGTTTTGGTCTATAATAAAGCTGGTCTCGCGCTGATAAGGCACATCTCCCAACAGCTTTAACACAACGTGATCCTCGCGCAGAACCTGCGGTTCGGTCTTTTCGTCTATTAAAGAGGCGCAAACCGCAATTTTAATGTGATCCCTTGCGGTAATTGTAAGCTTTTGATCGCGCGGCATATAAAAGCTCTCGGCTTTTCTGTTTTCAAAAACAGTATTGCGGTTGCCTATGTTTTCCCACTTTTCGCCGTTTGCTTCAACATCGCAGTGACCTTCAAGCATTATAAAAGCGGTTTCCTTATCCTCAGTATTATAGCCGAGTGTTTCGCCGCCGTCAAGCTCTATCATACCGAATTCAAGCATTTTTAATGAGCACTCGCCTATTTTGCTTATGGGCGTATAGCCCTTTTTCGGCTTGTATGTTTTTTTAAAGTTCATAACCGTTCTCCTCCAAAAATTTTTTTACGGTTTCAAAATCGGGTACGCTTTCCCTAGCCCCTACGCCGGTGCATTTAACAGCCGATACCGCGCTTGCAAAATAACAGCATTTAAGAAAATCGTAGCCCTTTAAATAACCCGCGGCAAACGCGCCGTGGAAAACATCGCCCGCGCCGTTTGAATCGGCAACCTTTACGGAAAAAGCCGGGTAAGCGGTAAGGCGTGTTCCGTCATAAAGCGTGCCGCCGTTTTTACCCTGAGTTACAACAACAACGTCGGGGTTATATTTCTCATATAGCTTTTTAGCGGCGTTTTCCGCCTTCTTCTCACCCGTAATACCGAGCGCAAACTCCTCGGACGGGATAAGTATATCGGCATACGGCAAAAGACTTTCCACGTTATCGTAAAGCCCGCCCGCGTCATAAAGGACCTTTGTGCCGTTTTCACGTGCGATTTTTACAGCCTCTAAAGCGCCCGACATTTCGTTGCCGTCTATCATAAGCAGGTCGGCGCCGATTATAGCTTTTTTCTGCTCGTCATTAAGCTTCAAGGGCGGCAGATTGCCCTTATCAAACACGCAGGTGCGGCTTGACGCTTTAGCCGAAAGCCATATAACCGAGGTAAAGGAGCGGTAGCCCGAAAGCACTTCGATATTATCGGTTTTAACGCCGTATTTCTTAAAATCCTTTATTAAAAAGCTGCCGCCCGCATCGTCTGACAGAACGCCCAAAAATTCGGTTTCTGCGCCAAGCTTTGCAGCGGCGACAAGTCCCGTAGCCACGGGACCGCCGCCTGCCTGCTTTGATGACTCGGCGCGCATTTTTGTATCCTCTTTGGGGTAATTCGGCACATTTATCAGCGTATCCATAACGCACGCGCCGATACCTACTGCTTTGTTCATTTTATCTTGCCTTTCCGTCTGCACCCGTAAGCGCTATTTTTGAAAGCGCTAATTTCTTTACGCTTTCAATCGGCTTTTTCATAAACATATCAACCGCAAGGCTTCTGTTCGGGTCGTTAAGGCTTTCAAGCGTGCCGTCCGCAAAGGCGCAGCATACGTCCGTTCCGATATTCATTTTGCGGATACCCGCGTTTATTGCAGCCTTAACCTGGTCGTCCGGTATGCCCGAACCGCCGTGCAGAACAAGCGGAATACCGCCCGTTGCCTTTCTTATTGCGGCTATTCTTTCAATATCAAGCTTCGGGGGCTTTTTGTAATGACCGTGAGCGTTGCCCACAAGCACCGCAAGGCAGGTAACGTCTACCTGTTTTACAAATTCCGCCGCCTGTTCGGGGCTTGTAAATTCGTCCATAGCGTCGTCGTTAACACTGCCTATGTGACCGAGCTCGCCCTCAACGCCTACGCCTACCGCCTTGCAGCTTTCAACAATGTGCTTTGTAAGCGCAACGTTTTCTTCAAACGGGTGTGTAGAGCCGTCAAGCATAATGCCCGTAGCGCCCAGTCTTAACGCTTTCATAACCTCTGCCTCGCTCGGTCCGTGGTCAAGGTGGAAGCAAACCGGTACGGTAGCCTTTTTAGCCGCCGCTAAAATTGCGGGGGCTAAATAATAGCCCACATATTCGTTGAAAAGGCGGGGATAAACCTGCATTATAACAGGAGCCTTTGCCTCCTCTGCCGCATCAAACACGCCCATAACGGTTTCGGTATTGTATACATTAAAGGCAGGTATACAGTAATTACCCTTTTCCGCCATTCCTATTATTTCCTGTAATGTTACTAACATAATTTTATTACCTCTTTAGCCCAAAATCAAGTCTTCGATTGAAAGAACAGTTATTTTATCCTGCTCTACGGATTTAAGCGCCGCATATTCCGAAACACTGGCGGTTACAACCGCGGTTTCGTGTATGCTTTCAACATTGTAAAGTCTGCGCGCGGCAACTTCTTTTATAACTTCGGGCAGATACTCAGCCATTAAAATATTTCCTGCCCAAACGGTTTCGCGGCGGTTTAAAAGCATTTCATGCAGCGTGGCATATGCCTTTATTATCTCGCGCGGTTCTTCGGTTTCCTCAAGGTCGCGGGATAACTGATACGGATCCTGGAAAACAACCGTTTTGCCGGTGTTATGCGCCTTTAATTTGCCGTCCTTCAAAAGACCTGCTACAAACGAGGTATATGTAACGGCGTCTGCCTTTACCTCAATGCCGTATTCCTTATAAAGCTGTTTTACGGTCTTAGCGTCGTTCGGGTCGTAAAGCACTACCGTTTTATAATCATTAAATACCTTTGCCGCGGCTTCCATCTGTTTTTTGGTTTCGTCAGCCGCGCTGATAAGGAAATCAAGCTGCGAGCCGCTTGCAGGCTCGTCGCAAAGCACGGTAAACTCCACGCCCGCCTTTTCGAGTACCTTTATTGCCTTTACGGCCTGACAAGATACTTTATAACGTGCGTCTACGCCCAGATAAAGGAGCGTATCGGTCTTGGCGGAGTGAGACTCTATTGCCTTTTTAAGCTCGGCTGAAATTTCGGTTTCGCCGTAAGCGTTGCCAGTTTCAAGGCAGTTGTCCACGAGCTTGTTTATGTATTCGGGCAGTGCGCCCTCAAGCGCCGCCTTAAGCCTTGTTTCCTTTGTGAACATAACCGGATCCCAGCCCGTAACGCAAACGTTTACGCAGCCGCCGCAGGTGCAGCACTCGTAAATATTATCCATTATTTCGCTGAGTTCGATAGCATTACGGTTTACAAGCGAAATACCGAGCGCGCGTGCGCGGGCGGTGCTTCTTTCGTGACCTGTGGCGTTGCCTATCGGGCAAATGTGGTGGCACATCCAGCAAAAGCGGCAGGAATCAACATGCTGTTTAGCTTTATCAGATAAATTCATTTTCATTTCCCCCTATTAAAGACCTAACTTAAACGGATTCATAATGCCGTTCGGGTCAAGCGATTTTTTAAGACCCTCGAACACCTGCATTGCAGGGCCGTACTGCTCTTTCATAAGTCTGCCGAGCTTAATGCCCACGCCGTGGTGGTCGTTTACAACGCCGCCGTGAGCCAATGCCGTGCGAACGCCGCAGGTCCATACAGCCTGGTGAAGTCTGAGCGCCTCAACCGGGTCTTGCGGTACGTCCTTACCGTCAATAATAAAGCGGTCGTAAACCATTGCGCCCCACTCGTACCAGTGCGAGAAGTGGGCTATAAACTTCGCCTGCGGGAAGTTCTTTTCAATGGCTTCCTTCATTGCCCAGTAGATTTCCTCAATCTTGCCGTAGGGAGCAATGGTATCCATTGTGCCGAACATCTGCGGAATATCCATCATATAGCCGGGGTAGAAGAATGTAATCTTTTCGTCCCACCACTTTTTGCCGTAGTCGCTTCCCATATCCTCAGCACCGTATTTTGCAAAGGTTTTAAGCAGTATCTTCTCCTCAACCTCTACCATTTCGCGGTCGCCCTCGTAAGCGACGTTCATAAACGCGCCCTTTCTTTCAACGCCTACTATTTTCTTTATAAGCGAAGCGGTTTCCGCCTCGTCGTAAAGGCGCATAACAGAGGGCTTGAATTTCTGCAACAGCTCGCGCGCCGCCTTGAAAGCGCCCGTCATATCCTGGAATAAGAATCCGCGGAAACGGCGCTCCTCAGGCTGGTCGAAAATTCTTATCTGAGCCTTTGTTATAATACCGAGAGTACCCTCGGAGCCTATGAATATCTGGTTTAAATCAGGTCCTGCGGCGTGCTTAGGTGCGGACGAGGTGTTAATTATATCGCCGTTCGGCAGTACAACCTCCATTTGCAGCACCATATCGTCTATTTTACCGTATTTTGTGGAGCAAACGCCTATGCCGCGGTGAGCCAAAAAGCCGCCCACGGTTGAGCAGGTAAGGCTTGACGGATAGTGCATTGTAGCCTTGCCTACCTCATTTGCCGCCCACTCGATATGCTTATATATAGCGCCTGTGCCGCACTCTATGTACATACCCTCGGTATTTACCTCGTATATTTTGTTCATACGCTTTGTATCAAGCAGTATTCCGCCGCAAACCGGTATAGCACCGCCCTGCGTGCCGCCGCCGGCACCCCATGTGGTAACGGGGAGCTTATAGTAATTGGCTATTTTAACTACCTTTGAAACCTCTTCGGCGTCTTTTGGGCATACGATTATGTCAGCCTCCGGCATACGGCAGCCGCGGTCCGCCCACATACGGGAAAGCCAGTAATAGTCAACGCTGTGGGTAACCCTGTCTATCGCGCGGGTAGAGCAGTTTTCCTTGCCCACCGCGTCCTCAAGCTCGGTTAATATCATTGCAAATAAAAATTCGTTCATCTGATATTGCATTTCTCTGTCTCCTTTAAATTATTTAATCGTTTCGTCAACCTTAAGGTTGGGAAAATACTTGCAGAATTCTTTAATTTCTTTTCGGTAATCGCCGCGCATTTCAACAAAGTGGTGAATGTACGGTCCGTCAAGCAGTCTGTCCTCAACCGCCTGCAGATCCTCAAATTCGCCCCATATGTATGTGCCGTGAGTCTGCGGTCCCTCTGTTGTGCGGCAAATAAGCGGCAGTACCATATAATCGCCATGCTCCTGGTCTATACGGGCAACCGTGTACTCGCCGTCTCTTCCCCTGAGCCATGCGCGCTGATTCACAAGGCGCGCCTTTGTACCCTCAGCCATTTCGCTTACGGGGAACGGTCCGCAATGCCACAAAAGCTCGGCATTTCTGTTTTCGGGGTGACGTACCGTAAACTCTCCGAACAGCGGTCTGCCCTTTCCGAGCGTCGCGCACCTTAAAAGCGCCATTGTCATAGCGCAGTGTATATCGCTTTCGCACGAAACCATAAGGCCCATTTCGTTAAGCAAACCGTAAAGCGCACAGGGGGCTAAGCCGTCAAACATAATAGGCGTCGCGGTCCAGCATTCCGCCGAAAGAACATCAAGGTTAAACTCCTCAAAAAGATGCTTATACATAGCGGTCATTGTCGCCATGGGCTTTATGTATTTCGGCGTCAGATCGTCAAGCTCGTAATTTGTGAGGAAATACTGCTCGTACTCCGCTATTTCGTCGGCGTAGTCCGTTTCGGCAGTCCTCATTCTCTGCTCGATAATCGCAAAGTTTATCGGGATTATTTTTATGCCGAATTTTTCCATCAGCTCGCCCTCGTTCCATATTACCGAGAAGAACGGAGCGGGGCGCGCTCCTACCTGACCTATGCGCATACCCTTAAAGTTTTTAACCATACAGGCAACGCGCACAAAGCTGTCAAAGCCCTCTTTAAACTCGTCCGACTCAACACGGCAGCACGGCAGGTGCGAAAACGGAATGTGAAAACGCTGGAACTGGCGCGAAACCCCGAAAAGACCGCACTGTGAATCGGTAGGTCGCATACCGTTGACATAATATTCATCATCAAGCGGCGCCCACAAAAGCACCGGCTTTCCGAGAGCCTTTGCTATGTCCGCCGCCGCTTCTTCGTTGCCGAAGTTGCAGTTTATAATAACAACGGCGTCAACCTCTTCCGCCTTAAAGCGCTCCACAATATCCTCCGCCGATTTATCGTCGTAAATAAGGTCAGCGCAGCCGAGCCCCTTGCTGTCCGTAAAGGTTACATTTTCGCTTTTAAAGTTTTTTTCTATGTAGTCAACAAGTCTGTGACCGCGTTCCTCTGCCGAAACCCAGGTTAAAAAGGTCTTTGCAGGGCGGTTGGTCGTGTTGCGGCGCATAGGCACAAGACCTATTTTCACCTTGTAATTAAGCATAATATCCCCCCGTTTATATTCATATTTTTAAAATACCAAATTCAAGAGATAAAAGCAACAGCAAAATGAAATTTATTTTTATTTTATTGACTGTTTTTTAAAATAATGGTATAATAATGAAAAATATTTTCATTTTGGAGCGAATAATGGAATCCACCGTACACAAAATAAGAAAGCTCTACCCCGAAATGGGCAGAGCCGAGAAAAAAATAGCCGATTATATTCTTGAAAACAGCCGAAACATTACCGATTGCTCGGTAACCGAGCTTGCGAAGATCTGCGGCTGCGGCGACGCGACAGTGGTGCGCTTTTCGCGCCGCTTGGGGTTTTACGGCTTTCAGGCGCTTAAAATAGGTATTGCCGGTGAGCTTGGCTCAACATCTGCCATAAGCAGTGAAATAAAAAGAACGGACAGCTGCTTTGAAATTTTCAAAAAGCGTATTGCGGATATTTCCGTTTCGCTTAAAAGCACCGAAGGCGTGCTTGACGAAGCCGCGCTTGAAAATGCGGCAAAGCTGATAATGAACGCCCGCCGCATAGCTGTTTTCGGGCTTGGAAACTCTGCGGCAATAGCTATGGACGCGGCGCATAAATTTCTGCGGCTGGGGCTGGACGCGCAAAGCTGCACCGATAACCATATGCAGGCAATAATCGCCTCGCATTTGGACAGGCAAAGCGTTGCAATAGGCATATCGCACTCCGGCTCCTCAAAGGATATTGTAGAGGCGTTAAAGCTTTCGAAAATCGGCAACGCCGCCACAATATGCGTGACCAACCACGCGGCTTCCCCGATAGTTGAGGCGTCGGATATAGCGCTCTTCACCAAATCCGAGGAAACAAAGCACTCTATACTCGGAATGAGCTCAAGAATTGCTCAGCTTACCATTTTTGACGCAATATACACATATATAGTTATAAATTCCGATAAAGCGGCGGTTCAGGCAATTTATAACACCGAAATCGCCCTGCAAAATAAAAAATACTGAACCGTACAGGCAAAATTCAATTTAAGCTTTGCGTTTATTCTGTTAAAGCTTAAGTCTAAAAAGCCCTCCTCGGTTACAATAATAATAAATGTATTTAACATCGCTTTTTTTAAATCTTGCAGCCGCGTCCCCTTCGGGGTAAAGCTTTACAAGCTGAACACGGTCGCTTGAAACCGCGGCAATAAAAGAAATATAATGTTCCTTTTTCATTTCGTGTTGTACCGAAACATAATATTCGTCCTCTGCTGTTTGAATGCTCGGCAAATGACCGTTTAAGTCTTCTTCTGCTTCAAGCGGTGTAAGCGTTATACCATGGCATATTGCCGTACCCTGACCGACCGACCAAAATATGTTGCCGCAGATAGGGCATACATAAAAGCTTATACGCAGCATATTTGCCGAAATATTCGTATTATCCACCGTATTTCCCGCAAGCAGCTCGGCAACCGAAATATTAAAGGCGCTTGCAATGTCCGCAAGCAGCGAAATATCGGGATATCCCTTTCCGGTCTCCCACTTTGAAACCGCCTTATCGCTTACGCATAGCCGCTGTGCCAGCTGCGCCTGCGTAAGCCCGTTTTTAATTCTCATTTCCTTTATAAGAGAACCCGTTACGTATTGATTCACTTTAATTCCACCTTTCAGCATCATTATAAAATGATTTAATAATAAAGTCCACCTACCAAAAGTAGAAAGTAAAACCGCGCTGCAGCACAAAAGCATACAGCGCGGTTTATTATTGCCTATTTTCCTTTATATTTTCGGCGTGTAGCCATTCCGCCGCGTATGTGACGTTCCTGTTTGTTTTTTTCAAGCACCTGCTTTACACTTTTATAAAGCTGCGGATTTTCATGGCATAATCGTTCGGTTACATCTTTATGTACGGCTGTCATATATTAGAACGCTTTGATCCAAGCCAAGCTCGCCGAATAAGCGTAAATATATATCCACATTGCCGTCCTTATCGACCTCAATTTTCTGAATGATTTTTTTCAGCTGGGCGTTTGTCATATTTCTGACATCTGTTATATCCTCAATTTCCTTAAAGGTATTGTTTAATATGCCCTCTAACTGCTCTTCCTTTGTAAGATGATACGATACTGCTTTAAGCTCGTTTTGCAGTCTTTCCAGTTCTTTTTTGCTTCCGCCTATTTTTTCATTCATTTCGGCTCTTGTTATAATATCGTCGGTATATAAATCTATATATTTTTGCCTTGTGTTTTCAAGCCTTGCAATTTTGGCCTTAAGCTCTTTTTCATAAGAGATATTTTCATCCTTTGCCTTATATACCCGCCGAAATTCATTCACAACATATTTAACAACATTTTTTCTGTTTGCAAGTAATTCTGCAAAATAATTCTGCAAAACCTCTATAAGCTCATTTTCATCAACCGTTACGGCGTTCGGGCAGCTGTCTGCCCCCTTGCCGTTATGACCTGAGCATACCCACTTAATATATGTGTTTTTATATTTACGCACACTCCGCCTAAATGACCAGCCGCACTCCTTGCATTTTATAAGGGTTGAAAACAAATGCTTATTACTTTGCTTAACATTATCCGTTTTAAAGCGCTTGTTACGCTCGCTCATAATCTGCCGCACCTGTTCGTAAAGCTCTGGTTCTATAATTTTAAGCTCCGGTTTTTCGGTTACCATCCATTCTGTTTCATCTCGCTCGGCGCGTTTGCCGGTTAAAAAATCCTCAACCTCTTCCTTGCCGTTTATTACCTTTCCGGTATACAGTTCGTTTGTAAGTATGCGGCATACGGCGTTTTGACTCCAGCGGCAGTTTCTTTTGGTTTTAATGCCGTTTTCGTTAAGTACATTTGCAATTTTCGCAGCGCCGCACCCGTAATTTATATAAAGGTCATATATTTGTTTTATTACCAAAGCTTCCTGCTCGTTAATTGCAAGATTAAAATAGTCCCCCGGTATTTTATCATAACCGAACACCAAATTCGGTACTTTGCCTTTTTCAGCGTTGATTTTTTTACCGAATTTAACACGCTTTGAGGTATTTGCGCTTTCCTCCTGCGCCAGTGCTCCGAATATTGTAAGCACAAATTCACTGTTTCCCATACTTGTCATATTTGCGGTTAAAAATTGTGTTTCAATTCCGAGCGCCTTTAATTTCCTGATATTTTGGAGCAAGTCAACGGTATTTCTCGCAAAACGGGAAATATCCTTAACAACCACCATATCAAATAAGTGCAGCTCGGCGTCGGACATCATTTTCAAGAATTGCTTGCGGTTTTTGATTTTGGTACCCGAAAGCCCCTCGTCTGCATAAAGTCTTACAAGGTTGTCCCCTGTTCTGGCAGTATAATCCGCAAAAAACTTCTTTTGTGCTTCAAGCGAATTGAGTTGATCTTCCTTTTCGGTTGACACTCGGCAATAGGCTGCAATGTTCATTTTGCCTTCCTCTGTAACTTCTCGTATTTTGTTACTTCTATTATATCTAAAAGAAACTGTTTTGTCAACAAAAAAGTGCCCATTATGAAAACCCATCCGTCAGCAGCATTTCATTAAACGTATTTCCTGTGCTTATTTACAAATAACGCTTTTTAAAATGTTTATAATTGCAAATATTGTGATTTTATCCTTGATAAATCAATAAATACGTGGTAAGATAATAAGTAAGATAGTAAGCAAGTCGGAGGATATTAAAATGTCATATATACCGCCATATCAAATAACGGATAAAATATTATCACTTGTGTCTGCAATTTCAGAAAAAATCGGTAAAATGAACGAGCGCACAAATTTAGATTCAAAACCGCATTTACGTAAGAACAATAAAATTATGTCTATTCATTCATCTCTTAAAATCGAGGCTAATTCTTTGTCGTTGGAGGAAGTCAGAGACGTTATAAACGGTCATACTGTTATTGGTGCGCGCAAGGAAATACAAGAGGTTAAAAATGCTTATGCCGCTTATGAGCAAATCGGAAAGTTTGATATTTATAACTTAGAAGATTTTAAGCGCTTACACAGCGTTATGACTAAATATATAGAGGATGAAAGCGGTAGCTTCCGTAAGGGAGAAGAAGGCGTCTTTAACGGTGATAAGTGTATTTTTATGGCACCGCCCGCACAATTTGTTCCCGATCAGATGCAAAATTTATTCGATTGGATGAAGAACTCCGGCGATAAGGTGCATCCGTTAATTCTGGCATCTGTATTTCACTACGAATTTGTTTTTATCCATCCTTTTTCAGACGGTAACGGTAGAATGGCAAGACTTTGGCACACAGCAATACTTGCCGCATGGAGACCTATATTTGAATTTATTCCGATTGAAAGCCAAATCGAGAAGTTTCAGGATGGGTATTATAATGCAATAGCTAAATGTCATACAGACGGTGCAAGCACTATATTTATTGAGTTTATGCTAACGCAGATTAGTACAGTATTGGATGAAATATTAAATACTGCCGGGTCTTCTTCGGATAATCTTTCTGAATATGTTAAGAAGTTGCTTTCGGTTATGGAATATGATACTCCATATACTGCAAATGCTATTTTAGATTTATTAGGGCTTAAGTCAAAAGAAACTCTTCGCAAAAATTATTTAGGTCCTGCGATTGAAAACGGCCTAATTAGAATGACCTTACCCGATAAACCTAATAGCAGAAATCAGCGATATATTAAGATATAAAATATAAATTATCGTTACTGACTCGTATTCTTTGTTTGAATTTATAACGAAAAATGAAAAGCAGATAATTATACATTTACGAATCAAAGACAATAATCAATTCTCATTTTTAATTTTTTCCTGTGCTGATCTCACGGCGTTTTCCGCCTTTACGGCA
>ERZ808252.1287-NODE-1287-length-18960-cov-2.834118_pt1 | contig 18960 bp, 17 predicted proteins | sample MGYA00521242_ERZ808252 | MGnify/ENA primary metagenome ERZ808252 (study PRJEB31516, sample SAMN03275581) | gut metagenome | biome: mammalia-associated habitat; material: feces | host: Papio cynocephalus | place: Kenya | collected 2012-08-07 ...
AAACTGCTGGGCTATCTATTGCTGTGGTAAGGTATTCAAGTATCTCAAGGATCTTGGTGGCTTAGAGGTTATGCACCAGATGAATATCGATAAGGCTAAGATTCTTTATGACTTCTTAGACTCTTCTAAGATGTTCCATGGAACAGTTGAAAAAGAATTCAGATCATTAATGAATGTTCCATTTGTTACTGGTTCTGCAGACTTAGATGCAGAAGTTGTAGCAGCAACAAAGAAGGCTGGATACGATAACCTTAAGGGACACAAGAGTGTTGGTGGTTTAAGAGCTAGTATCTACAACGCAATGCCTAAAGAGGGTGTTGAAGCTCTTGTTGACTTCTTAACAAAGTTTGAGAAAGAACACAAATAATTAGAAAAGTATAAGATCAGAAATGACCTAACTAATTGTTTTCCTTCGAACAGGCATGATTAATTGTTATGCCTGTTCTTTTTTAAAGATTATATCGATTCCTTTAAGACTATTTTCTGTTATCTGATATGAAATACTTTACTGTATTTGTTGGATTCTTGAGTTCAGTTTTAAAGAATTCCGGGTACATTTTTCTGTCATCCTCGAGCGAAACCCACACTAAGCGTTCCTTGCTATTACCTTCAATAAAGCTATCACTAATTGGAGTAAATGAATCAGGTACATTCATATAGAAGAAAAAAGAAATCTCATAGACTAACTTATTAAGACTTGATTGGGCGTCGCCAAAGAAATAGTTTTCATGGACAAAGCCAAGGCGATCAATTTCCATCTTAACTCCTGTTTCTTCAAAGACTTCACGAATAACGGCTTCCTCTGCTGTTTCTCCAAACTTTAATCTACCACCAACTGAATAGAGATAATCTCTGTTATTGGTAACCATTAAAAGCTTTCCGTCAATCATGATGATAGCGCCAGAACGAATGTTTAATATTCCATTGTCACAGACTACTGACATATCTTTATTCATTGTTCTATCTCCTATTTTTAATAGATTAAAAGGTAACTAAAAAAAACAGGAAACACCTCAATGCATTCTGTTTCCTTAATAAATACCATTTTAATATCTTTTTGCAATAAAAAAACTCCTATAAGAGGAGTATTAAGCGACCGACGGGAATCGAACCCGCATCTTCAGCTTGGAAGGCTGAGGTAATAGCCATTATACCACAGTCGCACGACATGAAGAATCATACTTAAAAGGAAGCTTAATTGTCAACAGAGTTTTTGAAAAAAATCAAAAGAGAGTAGGCTCGTTGACACTATGTTCTTTATAAAGCTTGAAAGAAAGTCTATGGATAGGACAAGGCCCATATTTTAGTATTGCTTCATAGTGCTCTTTTGTTGGATATCCTTTATGTTTTTCAAACCCATACTCAGGCCATTTTTTTGCAGCTTCTACCATAATTCTATCTCGTTCATTTTTAGCAATAATAGATGCTGCCATTATCTCAGGTATTTTACTATCTCCCTTAACGATAGCCTCTACAGGATAAGGTACAAGAGGTGTTTTATTACCATCGCACAAAAGAATAGAAAAAGGGTGAGAAGAATAAACTTCCATACTTGATTCTCTCATCCCTAAGAGAGAAGCATTTAGAATGTTTATCTCATCAATAGTTTTATGGGAAATCACCTTAACAGAATAACTAATTGCCTTTTCTTTAATAATCTTTTCGACTGATAGTCTTTCTTTCTCTTTCATTACCTTTGAATCGTGTAAAATAGAATAATCAAAGGAAAACGGAAGAATAACAGAGGCGACAACGACAGGGCCTGCCAAAGGGCCTCTTCCTGCTTCATCGGTTCCACAAATTATTCTATTGTCATCATCCAAGTCGGTAAAAAGTTCAACTTCCATATTTACTTAATATCTTATATAATGACAGAGATATTTTTCAAGGAGAAGGAATGTTTTTAAAGTCCCTTGAGCTCAATGGTTTTAAGAGCTTTGCAGATAAAACTCATATAGATTTTACAGATGGTATTACATCTCTCTTGGGCCCAAATGGCTGTGGAAAGTCTAATATCGTTGACTCAATTAAATGGGTTCTTGGCGAACAGTCCACAAAGACGCTTCGTGCTAGCCGCATGGATGATGTTATCTTCTCTGGAACAGAAACAAGAAAGCCTAGCTCGATGGCTGAAGTAACACTTACAATTGATAATGAAAATAGAAATCTTCCAACAGATGTTCCTGAAATTGTCATTAAAAGACGATTATTTCGTTCTGGCGATGGTGAGTATTATCTTAATGGACAACGCTGTTTATTGAAAAATATAAAAGAACTCTTTATGGATACTGGAGTTGGTAAAAGTGCTTACTCTATTCTTGAACAGGGTAAGATTGACCAGATTCTCAGTAATAAGCCTGAAGATAGAAGATATATTTTTGAAGAAGCTGCAGGTATTTCTCGTTTTAAAGTTAAATGTAATGAAGCTCAAAACAGGATACAAAAAGCTGAAGAGAATATTAATCAGTTAACAACAGTTCTTAATGAAGTTAAAAGAACCTATGATAGAACAAAAGTTCAAGCTTCAAAGGCACTTAAGTGGCAAGAACTGAAAGATAAGGCATTCTTTCTCGATGTAGATATTAAGCTTAGTCGTGTAGACACATTCATGAAGCTTAAAGATTTGCGAGAAAAAGAAGAAGAGGATGCAAAGAGAACAAGTGAGGAACTGCATCTAAAGCTTGGTGCTTTTGATGATGACATTTCTTCCTCATCTTCTGTTGTTAGTCAGTACCAAGAAAAGAGTAAAAATCTTGAAATATCAATTGGAAGAGCTGACGCAATGCTATCGAGTTTAAGTGAGACTATCGTAGCACTTAAAGATAGCTATAAGCAGTATCTTGAAAAATATGAAAGCTCCGAAAAACGATGTAAAGATATTGAAGATGAGATTAACAGAAACAAAGAAGATAAAGAAAACTATGAATCTTCTTTGGAGTCTCTTTCAGAGCGTCTTGAAGAGAAAGAAAGCCAGATTAAATATGCTGAGAATGCTCTTACTAATGCACGTATTGAGATAGCTAAGCTAAATGAAACAATTAGAGAAGCAGAAGATAGTAACTCTAAGCTTGATGAAAATCTTCGCTCTTTAAGTGAAGAACTTAAAAGTGTAATTGAATCATTAATTAAAGAAGTTGATGCTAATACAGGCACAGAGTATTCTGCTAAGCGCTATGATGATGCTAATCATCAACTAGTTGCTTTATTAAATGAATTGCTCTCGGACATTAAATCTAGAGAAGAATTCTTAAACTCTCTTCCTAGTGGCGTTGAGTATTCGAAAGATATTGCACTTAAAGATTATTTGAAAATAGAAGAAAAAATAAGAAAAGTATCTTTACTTTTTTCTCAATTCAAAGACTCTATTCCTCCTGTAATTAATACAATTCTTTCCCCAGAAGGTCTTGTAAGCAAAAAACGTGGCATTGTTGAAAGAGAAGACAATGCAAGAGAGTTAATTTTAAATAATAGGAAGACAATTGATGGAGCAAGGGTCCAAATAGAGAGTAGGGAAAGTGATATATTATCACTACAAACAACTATTTCATCTTTGAAAGAGCTTATTGGATCGCTACGTGCCTCAATTGAAAATAATAAAGAGACTATCAAACGTCTCTCTGACACTATTTTAAAGAGAGAATTGGATCTTCAAGATGAGAGAGATGGTAGTGAAATTGCTAAGAAGCGACTATATGAAGTTGCTGAGAGAATAAATAGCAAGAACGAAGAAAAGACTAAAGCTGAAAATAGTATTGTTTCATTAAAAAAAGAGTTAGAAGAAACAAATAAAGAGTTAGGTGAGCAATATAAATCACTTAACGATAAGAGACAAGAAAAAGAAGCTCTACTTGCACGCATTAATGAAGAAGAGAAGAAGGCCGTTGCGGCTTCAATGTACATTGAAAGCATTAATAATGAAATTCAAACTGTCTTTACAACCTTCTTTGAAACATATGCTCGTAACTTAAATGAGTTTGAGGATAGATTAACTCCAGATTTAAAGGACGAAACTACACTAAAAGCTGAGTTTGATGCTGTCAACCAAGAGATTAAAAGCCTTGGTAACATTAACCATGCAGCTAAAGACGAATTTGACCAAGCTGAAGACCAGTATAAATTCTATTCAAAGCAACTAGATGACTACAATAAAGCTAAAGTCGATATGGAGAGTGTCCTTAACGAGATTCTCGATAAATCTAAAGAGATGTTCCTTGCTTCCTATAAAGAGATAAGCGATAACTTCCAAGCTATGTTTAAGCGTCTCTTTGGCGGTGGAAGGGCAGAGTTGAGCTTAACTGAACCAGATGAAGTTTTAACTTCAGGTATTGAAATTCTTGCACAGCCACCCGGAAAGAGCATGTCAACGCTTTCTCTTCTATCTGGTGGAGAGAGAAGTATGACAGCTGTTGCTCTTCTCTTTGCAACTTATCAAGTTAAGCCATCACCTTTCTGTATTCTAGATGAGATTGATGCCGCCTTAGATGATAGAAATATTGGTTATTTCTTGGACGTTTTACAGGACTTTGCACAGACAAGCCAATTCATCATCATTACGCATAATACACATACCGTTACTGGTGGTAACGCTATGCTCGGTGTCTCTCAGATGGAAGCTGGTGTATCTACAGCTGTAAGCTACAGAATTGCTTCAATTGAAGGACAACCTAGAATTCTAAACGATGAGGGTAATGAAGTTGAATTCGATAGTGAAGGAAGGAAGAAAAAATAAAAAAAAGGATATACTTTATTCTGTAGCTTTATTTTGTATATAAATTGGAGAGTTATTCTCTTTTTAATTGACCAAAATAGCCTCAATAATGTATAAGTTTTATTTGAAGTATTTACGTGGAATAGGTTATGTTTGATAGTATCAGCAATAAATTCACAAGTGTGATTAAAACCCTTTCAGGAAAGGGTAAGATTAGTGAAAAAAATATAAGAGATGCAGTCGAAGAGATAAAACAAGCTCTTTTAGATGCTGATGTCAATCTTAGAGTTGTTAGACGTTTTGTTAATTCCACTATAGATGAAGCTCTTGGCGAGAAAGTTCTTAATTCAGTAGATCCTGGTCAGCAGTTTACAAAAATTGTATATGACAAAATGGTTGCACTTTTGGGTTCTAGTGCTGATGAAACAGCACTTAAGCTAAAAGGAAAAGATGCAACAACTGTCATATTAATGATGGGTCTTCAAGGTTCTGGTAAGACAACTGCTTCTCATAAGCTTGCATATAGACTTAAAAAGGAAGGACGAAATGTTCTTCTTGTTGCTTGTGACCTTGTTCGTCCTGCAGCTATTGAACAACTTTGTATTTTAGGTGAAAAGGTTGGAGTTCCTGTATTTACCATACCAGGCGAAAAGAACCCAAGTGTTGTTGCTTCAAAAGCTATAGAAAAGGCCAAGAGAGAACTCTACGATACAGTAATTATCGATACATCTGGTAGAATGCACTTAGATGATGCACTTATGGAGGAGATTCAAAATCTTGCCAAAGTAACTAATCCAGATGAAAAGCTCTTCGTTGCCGATGCAATGACAGGACAGAGTGCTGTAGACATTGCCAAAGAATTTGATGAAAAGGTTGGAATAACAGGTGTTATTTTAACAAAGTTTGATTCAGATACACGTGGTGGTGCTGCTCTTTCTTTAAGAAGTGTTGTTGGAAAGCCAATTAAATTTATCGGAACAGGCGAGAAGATGGAAGACTTGGAGGTCTTCTATCCTGAGCGTATCGCATCTCGTATTCTTGGCATGGGAGATGTTGTTTCTCTTGTAGAAAAGGCACAAGAAGCTTTTGATGAAAAAGAAGCTGAACGCCTACAGAAAAAGATGGCGAAGAATACTTTCGATCTCGAAGATTATCTTGGACAGCTTGAAAGTATGAATAAAATGGGATCTGTTGATAAGTTAATTGAAATGATTCCAGGCGCTAAAGGACAAATTAGTGAAGATGATATAGACTTGAAGGAAATTGAGAGAGAAAAAGCCATAATTAAGTCCATGACTCGTTTTGAGAGAGCTAATTATCGCATAATAGGTCCTTCAAGAAGAAAAAGAATTGCTAAAGGCTCAGGCACTAGCGTTTCTGATGTAAATAGGTTACTTAAAAAGTTTGAAAAGAGTAAGCTTATGCTAAAGAAGCTTGCTGGAAATAAGAAATTACAGGCTCAGATGATGAAGCAATTTGGCATGTGAGCCTTCAAGTAGTATAAGGAGAAAAACTGTGAGCACAACAATGAGATTCAAAAGAATGGGAACAAAGAAGAGACCATACTACAGAATTGTAGTTCAGGATAGCAGAATTGCTACATCCTCTAAGACAATTGATGAAGTTGGTACTTATCGCCCTGTAGAAGCTAATGACCAGATTAGTCTTAATGACGACAAGGTTAAGAGCTGGATTCAGAAAGGTGTAGTAGTTTCACCAACTGTAAAGAATCTTCTCAACTCAAAGGGATTTACACTCGATAGAAAACAGGACTAATTCTGTGAGGTGTCGAGATGGAAAAGGAACTTGTTGAATTCATGGTCAAGAGCCTTGTTGACGTACCTGAAGAAGTAAGCGTAAACGTAATAGAAGGTGAAAAATCTACTATTTTAGAGTTACGTGTTGCTCAGGAAGATGTCGGTAAGGTTATCGGTAAGCAAGGCCGTATTGCTAAAGCTATCAGAACAATTTTGTCTGCTAGTGCAACGAAAGACGGCAAACGTGCTACCTTGGAGATTCTTGACTGATGTTAGCACCTCTCCTTGCCACAGCAAAAATCGGAAAGACACATGGTATTGATGGTTTCTTACGTGTTTATTCTCTTAGTGGGGAGTATTCACATTTAAAGAAGCTGAAGAGTTGTGTCGCCGTTTTACCGTCAGGAGAGGAGTTAACCTTATGTGTTGATTCCATACAAGTTAAAGGTGATGTTTTCTTAATGAAGTTTTCATCCTATTCATCTCCCGAAAAAGCAAGAATTCTATCAAATGCAACCATTATGATTCCTCGTTCTTCTGCTCCTAAACTGAAGAAGGGAGAATATTATATAGCTGATTTATATGGTATGGATGTTTTGGTAGATGGCAAAAAAGTTGGAAAAATAGAGTATACAATGGAAGGAGGACAATCTCTTCTACTTAGTATTGTAAGAGACGATAATAAGAAGAGCTACTTGGTTCCAAATCTTCCTGTATATGTTAATAATATTTCTATTGAAAATAATTCATTAGATTTAATTGCTCCTTATTTATTAGGCATCGAATGAAGATAACAATTCTTACGCTCTTTCCAGAAATGGTGGAGCCTTTTTTTACATCATCTATAATGAAACGAGCAGTAGAGAAGGGGATTGTTGAGTACGAAATAATTAACTTTCGTGATTTTGCAGAAGGTAAACATAAAAAGGTAGACGATGAGCCTTTTGGCGGAGGTGCTGGCATGGTAATAAAGCCATCTCCACTTTACGAATGTATTTCTAGTCTTTCCTTAAAAGATAAGAGAATTATTTTTCCAACTCCTTCCGGAAAACTATTAACTCAAAAATACTCTGAAGAGTTATCTAAAGAAAAAGAACTTGTCTTTATTTGTGGGCACTATGAAGGCTTAGACCAAAGGGTAATTGACGAGTTTGTAACTGATGAAATTTCAATAGGGGATTACGTATTATCTTCTGGCGAAACGGCCACAATTGTTGTCATTGACTCTTTATATCGTCTTATAGAAGGAGTAATAACAGAGGATAGTCTTAAAGATGAGAGTTTTTCATCTGGATTACTTGAATATCCACAATATACTAGACCTGAAGTATATTGCAATAAAAGTGTGCCTAGTGTATTATTATCCGGTAATCATAGCCATATTACCGAATGGCGAAGATACAAAGGGCTGGAAAAAACACTGCTCAACCGGCCAGATCTGCTCTCGCATGCCTCTCTCAGCATAAAGGAGCGACAAGATTTATTGAATATTTATAATAAAGAAGAGGAATGATATGGATATCATTAGAGCTATTGAAGCAAAGCAGATCAAAGAGAATGCTGAAAATTTCAGCGTTGGTGATACAGTAAAGGTTTTCTTTAAGATTGTTGAAGGAACAACAGAAAGAGTCCAGGGATTTGAAGGCATTGTCATTGCTAAGAATAATTCTGGAATTAGAAAGACTTTCACAGTTCGTAAGATTTCTTATGGTGTTGGTGTTGAGAGAATTTTCCCACTTCACTCACCAAGAATTGAAAGAATTGATGTTCTTAGAAAAGGACGTGTTAGAAGAGCTAAGCTCTACTATCTCAGAGATAGAGTTGGTAAGGCTGCTAAGGTTCCTGAGCTTATCAAGAAGAACGCTTAAGGCTTTTTGTCACTACAGTCCCTCATTTTTTTGGGGGATTTTTTTATTTATTATGTAACCTTGGTAAAATTAAAGTTTTTTTTCTAGTGTCTTCACACAAAATACTTAAAATAAAGGTAATTACTTTTAATATTTTTATTTCAAGATATTTAGTTTCTGTGTAAGATAGAGACATAGTTTGTTTTGTGAGTTTTTACTCTTAAACAGATTTAGTTGGGGTTAGGTAATAAGGTTTATTCCTAAAGAATACCTTACTTGTACCATGTCTTTGGTATGAGATAATTAATATAATTAATCCGTTAGACGGAAATAAGGATGGCGACAAGATGAAAAGAAAGAGTTTCGGAAAGTTAGCAATTGTGACACTTCTCGCTGTTGCAATGCTTCTTAGTCTCTGTGTTTGTAGTAAGAAGGCTGAAACAAAGCCTACAACAACTACTACAACTACTACTAATGCTAAGGTTGAAACAACACAGCCTAGTACAACTACAACAGTAGCTAAAGCTGAAGAACCAGCTCCAGCACCAACTCCAGCTGTTGAAGTTAAGGCAGAGGAAGTAAAGGAAGAGCCAAAAGAAGAGGTTAAGGTAGAAGAACCAGTTGTTGAGACAACTCCAGAAGTTGTTGAAGAGGCTAAAGTAGAAGAGCCTGTTGTTGAAGAAGAAGTTGCTAGTGAAGAAACTCCTATTTTCTCAACACTTTTCACATATAATGGTGTTACATCATCTATCGTTGCATATAGCAATCATGCAACAGTTTCTATTCCAAGTGGTGTTTCTGAGGATGATATTGCATATCTTGCATCTTTACTTACAAATGCATACCCAGAAGCAAAGGCAGTTACTTATTCAGTTGTCGATGGTAAGCTTGAGTTAACATATCCAGAACAAGCTAGTGAGTTTATCGTTGCTGCAATTAATACTTTAGAAACAGATGCAAAAGCGCTTATCGATGGACTAACAGCTCCTGTTGAACCAGTAGTTGAAGAAGTAAGCGTTGCAGAAGTTAGTGATGAACCAGAACAAACAGAAGAATCTGACTTCTCAATTGCTGAAGATGGTACAATTAAGGCAATCTATAGTTATCACAATCTAGCTAATGCATCTATTACAATGACAGATACTGAGGCTACAATTCACTATCCTTCTGAGTATATTTATAAGTCAGACATTGAGGATTTTATTGCTAACATTGTTAATGAATTCCCATACGTAGCTGATTATGTAACATATTCAATTCCTGAAGATGGAACATTAGTTATTTCTTATCCAAGTAACGTAGTTGATGAAGCTTTTGAGAAGGTTGAAGTTCTTGCTTACCTCAATGATGTAGTTACAGAATATGCTGATTCAGTACTTTCTGCTTATCTAGTTCCAGCTACAGAGCCAGTTGAAGAAGCTGTTGCTATAGCAGAAGAAGCTGTTGCTGAAGAAACAGTTGAAGCTCCTGTATTCTCATCTATTTTCTCATATAAGGGAATTACAGCAAATATTATTGCTTACTCAGATTATGCTACTATCTCAATTCCAGAGGGTGTAACAGAAGATGATATCAACGCTATTGCATCTGAACTTGTTGAATCTTATCCAATGGCTAGTGCTGTTACATATAGTCTTGACGGTAATAATCTTGTTCTCTCTTATCCTGAACAGAGTGATGATTTTATTCTTGTTGCTATTACTCAGCTTGAAAATGATGCTAAATGGCTCATTGATCAGCTAACACCAGTAGTTGAAGAAGCTGTTGCTAAGGCAGAAGAACCAGTTGCTGAAGAAGTTCCTCTCTTTTCTACTATCTTTACATATAAGGGTGTAACTTCAAATGTTATTGCTTACTCTGATCATGCTACTATCTCTATTCCTGAAGGTGTAACAGAAAAAGATATCAACGCTATTGCTTCTGAGCTTGTTAAAGCTTATCCAATGGCTAGTGCTGTTACATATAGCCTTGAGGGAGATAACCTTGTTCTTACATATCCAGAAGAAAGTGAAGACTTCATTGCAAGTGTTGCAACTCAGCTTTCTAGCGATGCAAGATGGCTTATCGATCAGTTAACACCAGTTGCTATTGCTAAGGTTGAAGAGGTAGCTCCAGTTGTAGAAGAAGTTAAGGAAGCTCCAGTAGAGACAGCTAAGGCAGAAGAGCCAGTAGCACCAGTTGTTGCTCCAGAAGTACCAGCTGCTCCTGTAGAAACAGTTGAAGTTGTTGCTCCATCTGTTCCAGTTGCAGCTCCAGTTGCTCAGAAGGAAAGCTTCATCAAGGGATACACAGCATCTATCACAGCTACACCTAAGGCTAACGTTTCAAGTGTTTGGGAGAAGCCTTTCGTAGTTGGATTTGGTGGAAGATTTGCTCTTGACTTTGGTAAGTTTAGTGTTGGCGTTAAGGCTAGTTATGATCTCTCTGCATATATTCCACTTGCATTCTATGGAAAGTACAACTTTGTTGAACTTGGTAATGGTAACCTTTATGTCTTGGGTGCTGCAGGTGCTAATATTGGTCTTAATGGAAGAACAACAGGCGCTCTATTTGAACTTGGTGTTGGTTATGAATATAACTTCAGTGAAATGTTCAGTGCATTTGCAGAAGTTACTGGCCAGTACACAACAAATAATAAGTTTGAAGTTGGTGCTACACTTGGTGCATCAGTTAAGTTCTAATTATCAAAAAACTTATCCTAAAAGGGCTATGGGAAACCATAGTCCTTTTTCATCTAGTAACAATTAATCCGATTTTGTATATTTTTTTTGTAACTATCGCAATTGTAATATGTTTCTTCAATGTTTATTATAAAGTAGGGAATAAGGGTAATTTATGAAAAAAAAGAGTTCCAAAGTATTATTTTTATTTGTTGTTATTGTTTCAGTTTTAATTCTTGTTTCATCATGTAAGAAAAAAAATGAAACAGTAAATAATAGTACAATAGTTTCTAATCTTCTTACTTCAACAGATACTCAGGCTAATAGTGAAAGAAATCCTGTTGTAGTTGTAAATCCTCCAGTAGTTGAATCAACAACAAAAGCAGAAGTTACAAAAAGTCAAGAAGTAAAGGCTGAAGAAACAAATACTAGCAGTTCTTCATTAGCTAATACAGAAATTAAGGTTGAAGCTACTTTAGTTGAAAATACAACAGAAGATGTAAAGGCTGAAGTAACTCAAAATGAAGAAGCGCCAAAGACAGAGGAAGTTTCTTCAAATACTGCTGTTTTCTCTGAAAGAGTAAATGTAGGAGATGTTAGCTTCTTAATTACAATCGATGATGATAAGGCTACAGTTGATTATACTCCATATACATTTGCTGACAGCGATGTAATTGGTTTTATTGAATATCTAGCCGAAAACTATCCTGCAATTGCAGAAAGCGTTAGCTACAATAAAGAAGGAAGCGTTGTAACATTTACTTATCCAAATGGATATATAGGCGACGATAACTACAAAAAAGATGTTGTCTCTAGCTTTATTATTTTACTAAATGAGTATATTAGGAATTCTCTTGATAGCACAGTTTCATTTACATTCTCTCTTAATGGCAAGAATGTAGATGTTTCACTTGCTCAGTCTCGTGCTATTATTAAATCTTCTCCATTATTAAGTGAAAGTGAAATTGATTCTTATGCAAATATTCTTCTTTCAGTTATTCCTGAATTAAAGGATGCATCATATTTAATTAATGACAAAGGTGAAGTTGTTATTACTTATCATGAAGTTTTTTTTGAGAAATTAAATGAATATAAGAGTGAAATTGAAAATTTAATTAACTCGAATATTGCACTTCCTGTTGAAAAGGAGATTGAAACAGTTTCTATTGAAGAAGTAAAGCAAGAAAATAAGAGTGAAGAAGTTAAGGAACAATTAGTTGAACCAAGTAAGAGTGAAGATACTTCTACTAGTTTAACAGAGCCTGTAACAGAAAAGGGAAGCTTCATTAAGAACTTTAATGTTGGCTTAAGTGCTTCTGTTAGATATGACTATAAGAACAATTGGATTATTCCAGATTTCAAATTTAGAGCATTCTATTCTATTTCTCCTAAGTTTGCGCTTGGTCTTGTTACTGGCTATGATATGAGTGGATATATTCCAGTAACTGTAAGAGCTAAATATAACTTCTATGATAATTTCTACCTCTATGGTGGAGTTGGCTATAGATTTGGACTAGGAGTAAGAAGTGAAAACTCTTCAATTTTAATTGAAGTTGGAATTGGTTACGAATATTCATTTAATGAACACTTCTCTATGTTTGGTGAAATTGGTGTTGAATATGCACCAAAGAGCAGAAGCATTTTAACTCCAGGAGTAACAGTTGGTGGATCATACAAATTCTGAGGTTTCAATGGACCAAAACTTTCAAAAGAATAGAAATTCAAAGAAAAACAAGAAACCTTTTGGTCAACAGACAAAGGTAGCTAAGGCAAAAACCAAAAAAAAGGGTAGGCAGCGCCTTAGCGCCATCTCTGGTTTTTCAACATTATCACAAGTATCAGGAGCACCTTTAACAAGAAGTTTTCATTCTTCAATTCCAGTTGCTGCTCCTCTAAGTGTTAGTGAGCCTCATCCAGTATGTGCAATATGTGCAAAACCAATAGATTTGATTGCTGATTCTTTTTTCTACAATGGTGGATATGCCCATTTTGATTGCGTTCTTTCTGCTTTAAAAGAAAAAGAAACGCTAGGCGAGGGCGATACAATTAGTTATGTTGGTTCTGGATCTTTTGCTATCTGTCATAAAGATGAGAATGGAAAATATTCAATAGTAAAGAAAATTGAAGTTGAGAATAAAGATGAGTATTCCCACTTTAAAGATTATGTTGAGAGTTTAAAGAAATGAAGATAGCTGTTATCCCAGGAAGCTTTGATCCATTAACAGTCGGGCACGTTAACATTATTGAACGTGCCTCTCTTTTATTTGATGAAATACATGTTGTTGTTGGCATAAATAAGAAGAAGGATTACTTATTTTCTGTTAAAGATAGGGTAAAGATGATTAAGAAGAGTCTCTCCCACTTGAATAATGTCACTGTTACCTCATATCCAGGCTTAATTGTTTCATATTGCAGAAACGTATCAGCACAATATATTGTTAAAGGCTTACGTGACAGCACAGACTTTTCTTATGAACACGAACTAGAAATAAATAATAAATATATTGCGCCAGAAATTGAGACAGTTTATTTCACTTCAAAGAAGGATAATAATTTTATCCGCTCTAGTAGTGTAAAAACCTTCCTTGATTATGGTGTAGATGTTAAAGATTTAGTTCCAAATCCCGTTTATGAAGAGATATTAAAACTAATAAAAAAATAATTGTTTTTACTAATTTCTTTTTTTTCAAAAACTATATTGACTAAAGCGGCTATTTCCTATTAAATATTCATGTTGTTTGGAGAGGTTCCCGAGCGGTCAAAGGGGGCAGACTGTAAATCTGTTGGCTATGCCTTCGAAGGTCCGAATCCTTCTCTCTCCAATAAGGCCTTCTAAAAGTAGAAGGTCTTTTTTTTGAGGTTATATGTTTTATTCTGATGGCTTAAACTTTACTTGTCAGATGTGTTCATATTGTTGCGCAAATGAACCAGGATATGTCTTTCTTAGTGAAAAAGACATAGATAACCTTGCTACATTTTTAGCTGTTGATAGAGATATTTTTATCAAAAACTATACTCGCTATGTTGATTATGGCAGGTACTATTTAATTTCATTAAAAGAAAGAACTAACTACGATTGCGAGTTTCTTACTAAAAATGGATGCTCTGTCTATTCGGCACGTCCTGTACAATGTAGAACATATCCTTTTTGGGAAAACATTCTTTCTTCTCGCTCTAATTGGGATAATGAAAGCATCTACTGTAAAGGAATAAATAAAGGCCATAAAGTAAGTAAATTAGATATAGAAAAAGCACTGAAAGCTAATAGTGATAATGCCCCATTAATTATTTTAAAAAACAAGATGGGTAACTCTTTGAAAAAATAATTATTTATATTTATATTCTTTAGTGGAGAATAAGTTGCCTAAATTTAGTGAAAACACAATTGAAAGCATTAAAAGAAAGTTAACCATTTCAGATGTAATGGAAAACTATGCCCATGTAGAGTACAAAGGTGGCTCAAAATGGGTTAAGTGTCCATTCCATGGAGGTGGTAATGAACGCACCCCATCTTGTAAAATTGATGATGATAGGGGAACCTTCTATTGTTTTTCATGTAAAGAAAGTGGTGATATATTTTCACTCGTAATGAAAAAAGAAGGCCTTGATTTTTCGTCTGCTGTAGAGCTTTTAGCAAGAAGGGCTGGTGTTCCGCTAGAAGAGGATTATTCTTCCTCTAATGGAGAGGCAAAGAAAAAGAAAGATGAAAAGGAAGCTATGTATGATCTATACAATAGACTTCTAAGTACTTTTCACTATCTTTTATTAAATTCTGCTGAAGCAGACGGGGCTAGAAATTATTTAGCTAAAAGAGGCGTTAGCTCTGAGATGATTGAAAAATTCTCACTTGGCTATGCGCCACAATCTCCACAGTGGCTATATAGCTTTTTGCTTAAGAAAAACTATACGGACGAATTTTTAGCTAAGACTGGACTCTTTTCTCAACGCAATAAAGAGTGGCCGTTATTTGTTAATAGAATAATGTTCCCAATTAGAGATAGGCAAGGACGAACAATTGCTTTTTCTGGCAGGGATTTATCACAAAGCGATAGAGCTCCCAAATACATTAATAGTCCAGAGACTGTGATATATCAAAAGAAAGATAATTTCTTTGGACTTTTTGAAGCTAAAAAAACAATAAGTGAAAAGAAGTATGAACCAATTCTTTGTGAGGGTAACTTTGATGTTATGGCAATGCATCAAGCCGGCTTTACAAGTGCTGTTGCTTCTCTAGGCACATCATTTACTGTTGAGCAATGTAGAAATATGAAAAAGTATTTTCCTTCTGTTACTGCTTTTCATATGCTATTTGATTCAGATAGTGCAGGTCAAAATTCAACAATAAGAGCAATCAATATTCTTAACAATAATGGACTAGGACAATTTGTCCATAAACTTAAAACTGCCAAGGATGCTTCAGAACTCTTAGAAAAGAGAGGAATAGACGGAATAAAAGAAGAATTTGAGAGCTATACTACGGGCTTTGAGTATCTTGTACAAAATGGGTTAAATCGTTATGATATAAAGAATGCGAGAGAAAAATCAGACTTTGTAAAATCGCTTAGTGAGTACCTAAATGGCTCTAGTAGCGAAGTAGAAAGAGATAGCAATATTTTGTATCTTTCTTCTCTTTTAGGTATTGATGAAGATGCGATTAAGGAGGATTTAAAAAAGACCTCTCTTCCTTCTAATTATTCTAATAATGAAAGGGAAGATGAAAGCAATGAATATAGCTTTAAGAGCGATCCAAGAAGCGTTTCATTTGATCTTTATGCTATGCTCTATCTTGCTAATCATAGAGATTTATTTAAGAGCTACAGAACACGAATTAGTTTTGGTGATTTAGAGGATAGCCTAGCTCAAAAGTTATATTTGGCATTAGAAAATGCCATGCGTGATGATATTGTTTCAAACGAACTATTTCTAACATACGTGAGTGATAGTGTTTTAAAAGAATATGTTTCTGCATCATTTGCCTTAGATGAATTTAAGGATGATAGAACAGAAGCAATGGAAGAAGTAATAAAGAGAATTAATCTACGTTCACTTGAAAGAAAAAGAGATGTTTGGAATCAACAGATTTCTAGAATTAATAAAAGTGATACAGATGCACTAAATGAGATTTTAGAAAAGAAACTAAAAATTGATGGTGATATTGCAAAACTAAAGGCTAACTTAGCCAGTTTTGATCCAAGGAGTAGTGGGGTTTAAATGTCAGAAGAAATACTATCTAGTGAATTATTTCTTAGTCTAGAGAAGCTTGAAAAAGAGAAGGGCTATATTACTCTAGTAGATGTCATTACTGCAAAGAAAACTTACGGACAAAAAGGAATCAGTAATGATGACATTATAGAAGCCGCAAAAGCAAAGAATTTAAACTATGTTGAATCAGATGATGATTCTGATGACTTTGCTTCTGAACCAACTGAAGCTGATTTGAATGCCAAAGATGATGATATTGAAGATATCGCATTAGAGGATGATTTTGATGATTTTGATGATGTCGATCCAACTGTAGATGAACTAAATGAAATCGAAAAGGAAGTTGGAGAAGAGGACTTCGGTAATGACTCATTAGACAAAAAGAAAAAAGAATCAGATGAAGATGATGAGGACGAGGAAGAAGACGAAGACGAAAGCGATGAAGAGTACCCAGAAGAGAACATGAATGAATGGAAAGGTACAGATGAAGACGCTGAAAGTAGCGAACGCTTTATCGACATTTCTTCCTTTAGCGAAAGCAATAGTGAACATCGTTCTAGTCATACTACTTCAAGTAAATATGATACTAGCCAAGATGACCCAATAAGACTCTACCTTAAGGAGATTGGCAATGAAAAGCTCTTAACTGGTGAACAAGAAGTTGAGCTTGCTAAGCAGATGGAGAAGGGCGCAAAGATTGTTAATTCCGTTATTAGAGAGTCTGGCATTTTGATTTCATTCTTTGCTGGTGTTATTAAGCACATTAACACAAAGATAGACGAAGAGAGTGAAGATGCGCTTTCTCCTGAAGATATAAAAGAGTTCTTATCTGTTCAGAAGAGATATAATCTAAACTACAAGGATGCCCTTGGAAAAGAATTTGCTAAAGCTATTAGTGACTATAATGAACTAAAGGCAAGGGTAATTCTTGCTGGTGATGATGCAGAGAAAAACAAAGAAATTAAAAAGAGAAGAGAAGAACTACTCGATCATCTTGGTGGACATCCAAATGAAAAATCTGTGATTTATGAAGGAAAGAAGAGAGCAGATTTTGATACAAGAGAAGAATGGATTGAGTGGTGCAGAGATTGTTCTCGTCGTTATGCTATAAAAGAGAATCGTCAGATTCAGCAAGATATTAAAAAAGAAGAAGAAGAACGTAACGACATTATCAACAGAGAAGTAAACGAAAGAGATGCTAAGTTCATGGAAGAACATAGCGACATGAAGGGTACTGAATTAGATAATGCCATTCTTAAAATTCATAACGAAGTTAAGAAGGAAAATGCTCAAATCTCCCTCTCTCTTGCCAAGAAATTTAAAGATGCAGAGAAAGAAATAGAAAGCTTAGAAGCCAATAAGTATATTCCGGTAACAGATTGGATCAGTTCAATCGAGCTACAAAGCGAAGAAATTGATGCCTTAACAGATATGTTTATCAATGCTAGGGATACAATTATTCAATGCAATCAGAAAAAGGCAGATATCGAGTATAAGCTAAAGATCTCTTCCTCCCGAGAGCTCAGACAGCTTGGTCGTGATCTGGCAACAAGAAATAAAGCTCAAGCTATTGAAGAATCTCTTGGTCTAAGCAGCGATGAGATTAAGGATTTAATTAAGGAACTTCAGTTAACTGAAAAAGAATTAAGAAATATTGAAAATGATTTTGAATGCTCAACAGATGCTGTTATTGAGAGTGTTAGGAATATTCAATATGGAAAGACAATTCTTAAACAAGCTAAAGATAGACTTATTAAAGCTAACTTACGTCTTGTTGTTTCTATTGCTAAAAAGTATACAAATAGAGGATTGCAGTTCTTTGATTTAGTTCAGGAAGGAAATATAGGCTTAATTAAGGCTGTTGAAAAGTTTGAATATGCTAAAGGCTTTAAGTTTAGTACTTATGCAACTTGGTGGATTAGACAGGCTATAACTCGTTCTATCTCAGATCAGGCAAGAACAATTCGTGTTCCTGTTCACATGATTGAGCAGATTAATAAAGTTGTTAGAGTTTCTAGAATCTTGATGCAGTCTCTTGGTAGAGAACCGACAGATAAAGAAATTGCTGACTATCTTGAATGGCCAGAGAGCAAGGTTAAGACAGTTAAGAGTGTTGCTCGTGAACCAATTAGCCTTGAAACTCCAGTTGGTGAAGAAGAAGATTCTGTTTTAAGTGACTTTATTGAAGATAAAGATGCTGAAAACCCAGCTAACCAGACAGCATATAAACTCTTGCAAGATAAGATTAGAGAGCTACTCTCAACTCTTCCAGAAAGAGAGCAAGAAGTATTAAGAATGCGTTTTGGTCTAGACGATGGTTATGCTCTTACTCTTGAAGAGGTTGGTCTTTACTTTGATGTAACAAGAGAAAGAATAAGACAGATTGAAGCAAAAGCCCTTAGACGTCTACGTCATCCAAAGAGAAGCAGACAATTAAAGGACTGGAGTTAATTAAATAAGTAGAACATATTCTGAAAATCCTATAATATAGTTTTTCGTCAGGAGAAGGTAAGGAAAAATGGCAGAGAACGAAAAGAAGCTAGAAAAACTTAATTGCTTGATCGAACTTCAAAGTGTTATTACAGAAAAGCTTAGTCTTGAGAGTGAAAGGGAAACAATTCCTGAAGATTTACATAGTGATGAATTAGCTTTAGCAAAAGCAAGTCAGTTACTTAATAGTTTAGAGGAAGATTTAAGACAAGCTGAGAGTGAAGAGAAGAGTCTTGCTATTCAGTATGCAGATGCAGATCATCAGTCAAGTGAGTATCAGAAGATTGTTGAAACTC
>ERZ808252.1288-NODE-1288-length-18924-cov-4.638296_pt1 | contig 18924 bp, 16 predicted proteins | sample MGYA00521242_ERZ808252 | MGnify/ENA primary metagenome ERZ808252 (study PRJEB31516, sample SAMN03275581) | gut metagenome | biome: mammalia-associated habitat; material: feces | host: Papio cynocephalus | place: Kenya | collected 2012-08-07 ...
AAGTTCAACGCCAGAGTTTTGCTGGCATGATCACTCAAGATTCCGAGAGATCATATTATAGTACCACTTCATGCCACAATTATTTACAAACAAAACATACCCACTCTTTGATGGATGTCTTCTCTAAGATCGTAAATCCATTTTGCAGAAGTGCCTCTTCTACTTCATCTGCTTTTTCGTCGATAATTCCCGACGAGATAAAAATTCCATTTTCTGCCATATGAGGGCGAACGACCGCTGACAATGGGATGATAACGTCTGCCAGAATGTTGGCGGTGACAATATCATAGCCGCCTCCGGCAAGTTCACTCAGTTTCTTTCCATTGACCGAACGCTCCGTCGCCGTCGGTGCGCTGAATGTATAGGAATGGTCTTTTGCAACATTTTCAATCAGGTCTCCGGCGTACAGCTGATACTGCTCCGGCTTCAAACCATTGATCTCCATATTTTCGCCTGCGACATCTACCGCCACTTCGTCAATGTCCGTTGCGCAGGCAAAAGAAGCGCCTAATTTCAAGGCCGCGATAGCAAGGATTCCGCTTCCGCAGCCAATGTCAAAAATGCGTTTGTCCTGGCAGCCCCATTTGGAAAGAGCCTGGATGCAAAGTTTCGTCGTCTCGTGAGTACCCGTTCCAAACGCAATTCCCGGATCAATTTCGACTACAACATCTTTTTCCGGCTCATAGTCTTCTACATTTGTAGTCTCCCATGTTGGCTTGATCACGACATTTTCTGCGGCACGGAATGGCTTGAAAAATGTCTTCCAGTTATTGACCCAGTCTTTGTCCTCCGTTTCCGACAGGCTGACCGTTCCTTTTCCGATGTTCGTGTAACTTTTGATCTCCTGGAAAATATTCTGCACCTGCATGATGACTGTATCCGGATTGCAGTTTTCCGGTTCCATATAAAAATGCACTTTGGCGGAGCCGTCATTTTCCTCCGGATCCGGCAGGATATCCACATACATCTGCCGCTTTTCCTCTTCCGTAAGAGGGATGTGATCCTCGATCTCGATTCCCTCGACACCGATCTCATCCAACATATAACTCAATATATCCACTGCGTCGGTGTGTGTTTCCAACGTAAAACGTATCCATTTCATAACTTTTGACTTCCTTTCTACATAACCTTAAGCAGATAAATGAGTGCCGCCATAAGTCCGATGGCAAACATCATCAATCCAAATGACACACTATAAAACACGAGCCGTGTCGTACGCGAAAATTCGGTACTTCCGACTGCAAATAAATCCGCGTAGGAATGACGCTTCGGCACCGGTTTCTTGCGGATCTTAACCTGAACCACGTAACTTATGCCATCTACAAAACGCCCCAGACCATAGGCAAAGATATGTTCCCGTTTTGCATGCGGTCTTTTCGGGCGAAGTACGCTCTTCATCATGCCAATCGCAAACCCGTCGATCAGCCGGTCAAAGAGGCGCGAAAGCAAAGCTCCCAAAAACGGCAGTAATTTCAGGAAAAATGGACGATAAACGAGATTTTCCAAGCCAAACCATGACGGAATCACCTCACGGCACACAAAACTGCCATCCTCTTTTTTCAAAAAAGCGGCTTTTCGTACCACAACAACATAAATAAGGATTCCGACGGCAATGGAGATCAATGCTCCTTTTAACGTCTCAAAGGAGATAAAATATGCCGGTTCCAGTACAAGTCCCATAATACCAACAATCACGATAACTGCTGCCAGCACCCATAAACAAATCAGGACAGGAATCGACGGGCCTTTTTCCCTCGTCGTTTGCACCGGTTCATCCACTTTGCTGCAAAACAGCGCCACAAACAATTTTAACATATAAGCCACCGTCAATCCACCACAAAATAGAAAAATCCACTCCGCCGCAGGCATCATAAAATCAAAATAAGGAGCGCCAAGCGATGCCTCATGCAGCATTGTTTTACTGATATAACCCGAAAGCAGCGGGACTCCGCCCATGCCAAGAGCGGCGATGGCAACAGGAATTTTCAACGACTTCTTTTTGCGGATCACACCACCGATCCGATTCAGATCGGTCGTACCTGCCATCGCAAAGATCACACCGGCCACGGTAAATAAAATCAGTTTAAAAATCGAATGGTTTGCTGTGTGAAGCAGGACTCCATAGAAGCCATCGAGTCCTTCCCTAATCGTACATACGCTGATTCCAAACAGAATAAAACCAATCTGTGACATCGACGAATACGCAAGTAATTTCTTCATATCGGTCGCAAAGATGGCAAATGCCCCTCCGACAAACATCGTACAAAGCGCGAGTACCATAAGAATCGCTTTCCAATGGTGCAATGATCCAAACGGACTCGTGGTGAGCAGCAAAATCCCATAAATTCCGGTTTTTGACAGCAGTGACGAAAGCAGCGTCGTTCCCACCGGTGGTGCCGCCGTATACGTATCGGGCAGCCAGGTATGGAGCGGAAACATTCCGGCTTTTGCACCATAACCAAACAAAAGGCAGGCACCGGCGATAAAGAGATTACGCCGGTTGACCGGAGTTCCTTCGAAAGCGATCCACATTTGTTGGATCTCCGTCAGTTCAAACGTTCCAAACATATAATACAAAATCATCAATCCGTACAGCATCACCAGTCCGCCTGCAATCCCGTATGCCAGATAAGAAAAAGATGCCTTTTTCGCATATTCACTCTCGTCATTTGGCACGTAAGCAAATGAGGCGAGCGTCATGATCTCAAAAAAGAAAAACTGTTTCATCAGATTCGTTCCGGAAAGAAAAAATTCAACCGTCGCCGCAATCGTCAACAGATAGAAAAACAAAAACCGTTTATTGTGTGTTGACACCCGGAACTGCTGCGGCAGAGTGCACAACGTGACGATAGATGACACAAGTGTAATCCCTAAAAAGAAAACCGAAAATAAATTTACCATTTGTCCATCCACCTCCTAAAGCAAGCCATTGGCAACCCATGTAAAAAAGGTCATAAGCGGCTTCGAATACAATCCAAAAACAACGATCAGTATGGCAAAAAGAACCATCGGCACTTTCATCTGCCAGCCCGGATCACAGTTCGTTTTTCCACTGTCATCCGCCGGTTCTACCAGATAGGCTTTTCCTAAAATTGTAAATATATAGATTGCGGTCAAAAAGGCTGACAACACCAGGATCAAAATCAGATACGGTGCCAGCCAGTTTCCCTTTTGATAGGCATCCACCGCCGCTGTTGCAATGTTCCATTTACTGATAAATCCGGTAAGAGGCGGGATTCCGATCAAGGCGATCCCTGCCACACTCATACAGCCAAATACCACCGGCATCTTTTTTCCCAAGCCGGCAATCTCATAAATATAATGCTTTCCTGTCTGGTGCATGATCGCGCCGACCGCAAAGAAAAGTGAAATCTTCATAATTCCGTGGAAGATCATATGCGTCAGGCCGCCGATCATTCCCATTGGAGTCATCAACAAAAATCCAAATAATATATACGAAAGATTGCTTGCCGTCGAATACGCAAAACGCCGTTTTAAATGCTGCTCCTTGACGGCATTGGAAGAGCAGAATAAAATGGAAATTCCTACCAGTCCAAGTACCATGTACTGCGCCGGCGTTCCCCGCAGAAAGGACGTTCCAAAAATGTAATACGTGATACGCAGGATTGCAAATGCTCCCGATTTTACCACGGCGACCGCATGCAAAAGCGCCGTCACCGGGGTTGGTGCCACCGAAGCCGTCGGCAGCCATCCGTGAAGTGGAAACAATGCCGCTTTTACGCCAAATCCCAGTACCATACAGACAAAAACGGCCTGTAAAAGTGTTTCATGTCCACTTACTTTCGTCATATCCAATACACCGCCAAACGTAAAATTCATGCTCGTTCCATAGCGGAGGACAAAGATAAATCCAATAAACGCAAACGCCGCTCCGCCGATCGAATAATATGCATATTTCCGTCCGGCATACCGCGCCTCCGAGGTCATTGTATGCATGACAAGTGGAATCGTAACCAGCGTCAGCATTTCATAAAACATATACATCGTCATCAAATTGGCGGACATCGCAATTCCAAGCGTGATCCCGTACGTCATCGTGTAAAAGGAGAAGAAACGGTTTTCCCCTTTTTCCCCATGCATGTACTCAAACGCATACAGCGAAGCAAATGGCCACAATGTGCTGACGAGGGCGGCAAATACCATGCCTGCGCCGTCCAGATGCACCGAAACTTCCAGTATGCCGGCCAGATTAATAAGCCGCGTATAGGATGCCGGATGCAGAAGCAGTGAACTCCACATCAGAATCGAAGCAGCGATTACGATACATTCTACATAAATATTTCTCTGTCGCCGCCGTTTCCATGGAAAGAGAGGAAGTACGGCTCCTCCCAGAATTGGCAGCACAATTGGTAAAACTAATAATAACACATTCATTTTTTCACCACGTCCCCCTCTCTTCTTATATAATTCCTTTTACAATATCTTCCAAACTGTGAATCAGCGGTTCATTGAAGATTCCAAGCAAAAGCGCCAAAGCTGCCAGGATCACCATCGGAATGACCATTTTCCAGTCTTCCTTTACCCGCTCTTCCTTTTCCGGTTTGTCATAAAAAGCATGGACACTTACCGTCAAAAGATAGCCTGCTGTCAAAAGTGCGCTCACAAGAAGCACAACCGGCCCCGCAATCTTTGCCATACGGATTTCGGAAAAAAGAGCCGTTGTGCCCAATTTCCATTTACTTACAAATCCGCTGAATGGCGGAATCCCCACAAGGGCAAGGGAGGCAAGGGTAAAGCAGACCATGGTGACCGGCATCCGCTTTCCGATTCCGCGATATCCTTCTACTCTTGTAGTCCCGGTTTCATGGATGACCGCACCGGCACAGAGGAAGAGATTATTTTTAATGACCGAATGATAGATCACATGCAGCATCGCCCCAACAAAGCCCGCCGGCCGCAGCAGCATGATTCCAAACAAAATGTAGGAAACCTGACTTACCGTTGAATACGCAAGCCGCCGTTTCATGATCTTTTCCTTATATGCAAGCATAGAACCCATAAATATCGTAAGCAGTGCCAGACCGATCACGATATACTGCACAAAGGATTTTCGCAGAAAATCCGCTCCTGCGATATAACAAACGACACGAAGAATGGCAATGACACCCATTTTCGTATTAACGCCCGACAAAATCGCACTCGCCGGCGCCGGAGCGACCGGATGTGCCGTAGAAAGCCAGCCATGCAGCGGAAACATACCGGCTTTGGAACCAAACCCGATGATCATCCCCAAAACGGCGAGCTGAAGCGTCGTTTCATGTCCCGCAACAGCTGCGTGCGTGAAATTTCCGCCCGGTGTAAAGGCGATCGACGGCGTCAGCTGGTAAATGTAAAAGAAACCGATCAATCCCAAAAAAGCGCCTGCGATCGAATAAAATACATATTTGTATCCGGCGGCGATTGCTTCTTTCGTCTGCGCATGAATGACATACCCGATCGTCGCCAGCGTCATTCCCTCGTAAAAGAGATACATTGTCACCAGATTTCCGGCGCTTGTAATTCCCATAAGCATTCCAAATGTCATCAGATGGCAGCCCAGAAAACGCGCGCCCTTTTTATCCCCTTTCATATAAGAAAAGGTATAAAGAGTAACCAAAAGCCATATAAACACTACAAGTGTAGAAAAAACAATGCCCAAATCATCCAGATTCAATACGATCGGAATGTCTTCTTTCAATTTCCAGATCGTGACCGCCGGACATTTCCCATATAAATTGATTCCGTGAAATACTGCCGTCAGAAGAACAATTCCCATCACAGCCACAGATAATTTTTTAGTAATTCCATCCTGCCATTTGTGCCCTGCCGTCGCGAGTAAAAATAATACAAAACCACTGATCAGCGGTAAAAATATCGGTATTGCCAGCATTTCTTCCCCTCTTTCTCTCGTTGACTATCACTATTGCTCTATGAAAACATCTGCACGCCTGCCGCGATCGCTTCCCAGACAAGATTGGAACCGATTCCCAAAAACAGGTTTAATCCAATAAATACAAGAATGGCTGCGACATACGGCACGCCATTTTTCGCACGCCCTTTTTTGTCCGGTGCCGGCGTGTAAATCGTCATAACGGTATGCAGGAAATACACGGCATTGAGAACCGTACTGATCGCCAGTGCGATCATCGCGACCCACATTTTCTCCGGTCCGGCTTCCAACGCGCCCATCGCAAAATATACTTTGGAGGTAAACCCGGCAAATAATGGGATTCCGACCATCGACAACGCGCCTACGGCAAATCCTGCACCGGCTGCCACATTGCGGTAGCCCGCTCCTTTTAAATCTTCAAACAACTTGCTGTCGTCCGAAACCTCGGACAATCCCCTTGCTGCGATAAACAGCATGGATTTGGATGCCGCATGCGAAATAATATGAAAAACGGCCGCAAGCATACCGGTTTTTGTCCCAATTCCGATCCCCATATAAATGTATCCGATCTGCGCCACCGAAGAATACGCGATCATGCGGCGGATATCCACCTGCCGTATCGCACGGACGGAGCCGAGGATCATTCCCAGCACACCGAGAACAAACAACAGATTTCCGACATGATGTGTCTCGATCACGTCAATGCCGATCACACGGTAAAATATTTTCAAAAGCAAAAAGATATAACTTTTTGATACCAGGCTCGACAATATGGCACTCGAAGATGCCGTACCGTAACTGTAGGCATCCGGCAGCCAGCTGTGAAACGGAAACAGCGCCGACTTGATCGCGAGTCCTACGCACATCAGCACAATGACTACGGTAAGCGGCATCGTGTACTGTCCATTTGCATTCAGCGCGGCTACCGTCTCTTTCATATTGGACATCAGAAGATGCCCCGTAATGCCGTAAAGCATGGATATTCCGATCAGAATCAGTCCGGAACCGATCAAGCTCATGATCATATATTTGGTCGCGGCTACCAGCGTATGTCCGGTTTCACGGATCAAGATCAGTCCTCCTGCCGCGATCGTATTGATCTCGATAAATACGTACGCCGTAAACATATCATTGGTGTAGATCAGCGCCAGAAGGGAACTCATCATCAGATTTACGAGTACATAAAACAAATTCTGCTTTGTCTCCGCGATGTCTCTCGCGATATATTTTCCTCCGCCGGCAACCGACAAAAGCATGATCAGGCAAAATACAACCGCCATCACGCCCTCTAAGATGCCGACGCGGATCTCATTGCCCCAGGGTGCCGGGAAATGCCCCATCATATAGACATAGGATTCGCCCGTGCCAAGGACAAATGCCAGCACGCAGCCGGACATCACAAGAAGTATCGTCAGCAGGGTAAGTGTCCACACCCGCGCCTTCTTTGCCGGAAGTACCGAAGATATCACGCCGCTTGCCAGACACATGATAATATTCATAAATGGAAAATTCTGCACCAGATTCATGAATCTTATATCTCCTCTCTCTTTGCGCTAAGTGCGATCTCATCGATATCCAATGTGCCATAACGTTTATACAGTCTCACCGTGATGGCGAGCATCAGTGCCGTAACACTGACCGATACAACGATTCCCGTCAATACCAGTCCGCTTGGGATCGGATTGACGTACGTCTCCACCCGCAGATCGTCATTGACAACGATCGGAGCAAGCCGTCCCACGATATATCCTTTTGATGTCAAAAACAGATAGATCGCCGTATCCATAATATTAAACCCCATAATTTTTTTGATCATATTTTTATGAAGCAGCAATGTCGTAAGTCCGATGCCAAAAAGGATCACGGCAGCCGTCTCATAATAATTGGTAAATAATGTCATTTTATCCAATCTCCCCTTTCCGAAACAGCGAATAAAAGCCGTACATGGTACAAGCGACCACCATTCCCACGCAGATATTTAACGGCAGGATCAGTCCTCCGCTCACGATCGCGCCCGGAATCCCCTTCGGAATCCCGCTTTCCAGATGGTTGGCTCCGGTAAAAAACGAATAACTTTTCGCTGCCGAATAGAACAAAAGTGACGCGACCGTAATGATCGAATAGGTCTTCCGCGTAAAGAAACGGTCGGTCTGCTCAAAGCCAAACGCATTTGCCATAAGAATAAGCCCTGCTCCAATGATCGCACCGCCGGAAAATCCGCCTCCCGGAGACAAATGTCCATTCAGCACGATATAAATTCCATAGATCAGAATAAACGGCGTCAATAATTTTGCCGCCATACGCAGGATCGGATCGTCCGTCTTTTTCGGTTTTCTCCGAATCTCTTGATTTCGTTTGCTCTTCGAATCGAGACGAAGAAGGATCATCACGCAGGTCGCCGCGATAAAAAGCACATGCGATTCCCCCAGTGTATCAAAGGCACGGTAATCGAGGATCATGCCGGCGACAATATTCGTCGCCCCGGTTTCCTCCAGCCCTTTTGTGATATAACGGCTCACCACTTCATTCGAAGTCGGATTGTCTTTTGCCCCAAACGTCGGCAGTTGATTTACCGTCAGCAGAAGCACCGTGATAAGCGCCAGACAAAACAAGACCGCCACGCAGTTGTATATTCTGCGGAACCATTGAAATCCTCTTGTCTGCGGCCATTTTTCATACCGCTTGTAAAGTTCTTTCCGCGATATCCTATGCGGCTTGGCAGTAACTCGTTCTACTTCTGTAGTCTCTTTATCTGCCTCATTTTTCAAAAACGACGTATGATTTTCAAAGATATCTTCATACTCGTGTTTTTCCACACGTTCTCCATCGACAAAACGCTGTAATTTGCGCCACCAGCCATTTTCATAATTTTCCCGTTTTCTGCTCATTCGTCCTCCCCCTCTTCGTCATCCCACATCGGTTCCTCTTCTCCGCGAACCTCCGTCAGGGCATGTATTTTTTTCAATGTCATAAAGAAAAGAAGACTTGTAACACCGGCTCCGACCGCTGCCTCTGTGATCGCAAGATCGGGAGACTCCAAAAGGATCCAGATAATGCACATGATCACGCTATATGACATAAATATGACGATCGAAGTAAGGAGATTTTTATTGAGGCAGACAGCAACCGCACAAACAATCAAAAACGTCACTAAAATATAGGAAAAAATTGTCATTTTTGTTTTGCCTCCTCTTCTCTCTTTTTCTTTTTTTCTACCATCATCTGCGCGATCAGATGACTGGACACCGGACCGGTTGTCCACAAAAAGGCGACGACAAGTACCAGTTTAACGGTCGTAAACGAAAATCCAAAGAGCACAATAAGTCCCAGGATAATAAGTCCCAGACCTAATGTGTCCCCCATCGCTGCCGCGTGCATCCGGGTCAGGCATTCGGAAAAACGATAGACTCCGATTGCCGCTGATATCATTACAAATACGCCGCCGCTGATGCAGACCGCTGCGGCAATAAAACGAATCCATTCCATCTTTTTATCCTTTCTCCTGCTCTTTGGCGCGGCTTTTGTAACGGCGTATGAAAATACGCGTCAATACGACGACTGCCAGAAAACTGATCATGGTGTAGATCAATGCCACATCCAAAAGCCAGCTTTCTTTTAATGCATAGGAAAGAAGGCAGATGGCAGCGATCGTCAATGTGCCGATCATATTTGCCGCCACGATCCGGTCGCCAAGCTCCGGTCCGCGGATGGCTGCGATCAGACAGGCAGTCATGCAGATTCCAAGCAGAATAAATACTACGATAAAAAATGGCTGCTGTATCGCTGTCAACATGCCTTCACCTCCCGTTCAATCTTTCTCAGTAACTGTACAAATGACGAATCTTCCATCCCCTCTGCCATCGTTTGGTCAAGGCAGTGAATGGTAAATTTATCCGCGGTCAGCTCTACTGTTATCGTTCCCGGTGTCAGTGTAATGGAATCCGCCAGGATCACATTGAGACAGTTAATGTCAAACGGCGTTTCCATCTCAACAATACACGGTTCTACTTCTTCTCTTTCATTGTAGACAAACCGCATCACTCCCACATTGGCTTTGATGATCTCCCAAAGCAGCAAAAAGACATAGCAAACAGCAAGGCCGGAAACCTTGCAAACTGCTATGTCCTTTTTTACGGAATATTCCAAAAATTTACAGCAAAACAAAAATACCGCGAGCGCGATCACTACGCCGAATGCCGCAATTTCCCCATTTATTTTGCCATTCAACACAACCCAAAATATAAAAAATACCAAAAACATATCTTCTCCATCCTCGGCTTTTACAAAGCCGCCGCTTTATACAAAGAATGGAAACCAAGTTTTTCCTGATTTCCATTCTTCCCCATTACTCATCAGCGATATATGATTTCATGTCGTCCCGGTCCATTGGAAACCATTTTGATCGGCACGCCAAGTTCTTTTTCAATAAATTCGATATATTTGCGGCAATTCTCCGGAAGTTTGTCATACTCTGTAATGCCGCGGATCTCTTCTTTCCATCCCGGAAGTACTTCATATACCGGTTTGGCTTTCTTAAGTTCTCTCGTTGTCGGGAAGTCTTTCGTCACTTTTCCGTCAATCTCATATCCGACACAGACCGGAAGCTCATCCAGATAACCAAGTACATCCAGCACCGTAAGCGCAACTTCTGTCGCACCCTGGATACGGCATCCGTAACGGCTTGCCACCGCATCAAACCATCCCATACGGCGTGGGCGGCCTGTCGTAGCACCGTATTCTCCACCATCACCACCGCGGCGGCGGAGTTCATCGGCCTCGTCTCCAAAGATCTCACTGACAAATTCTCCGGCTCCAACGGCACTGGAATATGCCTTTACAACCGTCACAATACGTCCAATCTCATATGGCGGGATTCCTGCTCCGATCGCACCATACGCAGCCAGTGTAGACGATGAAGTAACCATCGGATAAATTCCATGATCCGGATCTTTCAGCGAACCAAGCTGACCCTCTAACAGGATTCGTTTGCCCTGCTGTCTTGCTTCATACAGATAAGCCGATACATCGCATACATAAGGAGCCACCATATCACGGTACTCTGCCAGCGTTTTCATCAGCTCATCGACGTTCAAAGCCGGTTTGTGATACAGATGCTCTAAGATCACATTTTTCTGTACACAGATTCCCTCCATCTTTTCGCGAAGCGCTTCCTCGTCGAACAATTCAGAAACCTGCACACCGACTTTCGCGTATTTATCAGAATAGAATGGCGCAATTCCGGATTTTGTAGAGCCAAATGACTTTCCAGCCAGACGCTCTTCCTCATATTGATCAAACAGCACATGGTAAGGCATTACAATTTGAGCACGATCCGACACCAGAATCTTTGGTTTCGGTACTCCCCGGTTTACAATGTCATTAATCTCGCGGAACAGATCCGGGATATTTAATGCCACTCCATTTCCAATAATGCTTGTGGTATGATCGTAAAACACACCGGATGGAAGGATATGTAATGCAAATTTTCCATAATCATTTACGATCGTATGACCGGCATTGCTGCCTCCCTGAAAACGTACAATGATATCGGACTCTTCGCCCAGCATATCGGTAATCTTACCTTTTCCTTCGTCTCCCCAATTGGCTCCTACAACTGCTGTTACCATTAGCCATTCCTCCTTAAACTCACGTTTTTCACCTTTTTTTGCATGCAAAGACGCATACAATTTTATTATATATGATTTTTGATAGGTTTGCAAGTGCAAAGACGATTCTTTTTATTTATATAAGAAAGCATCAAGGACCAATGCGTACAAATGAATTATCCTGTTTGTATCTGCATTGGTCCTGAAGGGTCTTTCCTTGCCTGAAAAAGTTGTCAGATTGTTCCATTTGCGATTCCCTCCATAAACTCCTTAGGGTTCACTGCCTGAATCTCAGAATTTTCAAAATCCTTTGTGTTACAGGTAATTATATAGTCAGCACCAACTTCCTTGGCACATTTATCCTGCAAACAATCTTCAAAATCAACGAAAAAATCTCTGTTAATAGCATCTATAATCTCATTTTTTGATGCAGATGCCACACTAAATATTTCGCAAATATCCCTTAAATTTTGTCTTCTTTCTTTATGGCTTCGTTTCCGAAGTACATACCACAATGTAGAAAGAGTATGAAACGCAACATATCCAATAAAAACTCCCCGTGCACACATCTCTACAATCTGGATAGACTGTTCCAAATACTCATCTTGTCTATTTGTAAGATAATTTAATAAAATATTTGTATCAACCAAGATCACCATATTTTTCAATCATTGCCTCCTCTCTCTCTTTTTCATAATCAAGCAATTCCGTCAAATTCTTTCTGTAAGCCTCCAATCTTTTAAAAGCTTCCAGCTTTCTATTTTCCGTTTGCGACAGTGGAACAGATATAATAAATGGAATGCATCGCTCTCTCAATACTGTTCTCGTAAATGTTTCATAAAAAGTTTGTTTGGTCTGTCCCATCTCATCCAACAGTTCATCAAGTTCCTCGTAAATAGAATCTTCCAATCTGATACTAATTGTTTTCATAAAAATCATCTCCTTTAATTTTGTTATTTGAATCAATTATACAGCATTTTGAATCAAATAGCAAGCAATAGTTTTCAAATTGTTTCTTTTTTGTTCTTTTGTTTACATTTATTTATACAAACACTTTTTTGAACCCGCCGGCATATTATTAGAAATGAACCTTAATTCAAATATGGGAGTTTCTGTTATGTATGATTCAAATTGTATCGGGCGCATATTGTCCACTTCATGCCCACAGGCAATAGCTAATATATGTGGTTCTGAAGAATATGAAAATATCTGTGGGAAAGTGTGCTTTTATGACTTAGGCCAGGGAACGCTGGTCTCCGTTTCCATCGAAGGGATCCCTACAGAGTCTGCTTCCTGCTGCCAGCGTGTTCTCGGTTTTCATATTCATGAAGGTTTCCGTTGCAGCGGAAGTTCCGAAGATCCTTTTGCAGATGCAGGCACTCACTTCAACCCTGCTGACTGTCCGCATCTCATGCATGCCGGTGATCTGCCACCGCTTTTTGTAAATAATGGTATGGCATGGTGCGCTGTGATCACAACCCGGTTTTCTGTGTCTGATGTTCTTGGGCTTACCGTCATCGTGCATTCAGATCCCGATGATTTTCATACCCAGCCATCCGGAAATTCCGGAAAAAAAATTGCCTGCGGCGTAATCACAAGCACAAAAGGGACTGCCTGCGTTTGAAACGCGGTAGTCCCTTTTGCGATAACTCTTTTTACTTCTTTATCTTAACCTTTTTTACACTACTCCACTTGCCATACACTTTCTTTCCGTCCGCCAGTTTATACGCCCTCACTCGAACAAAATAGGTCTTTTTCTTTTTCAACTTCTTTATCGTAACAGAAGTTGATTTGACCGTTTTTCTCTTGGCCTTTTTGAACTTTTTGTTCGGTGCGTACTGGATCTGGTAACCGGAAACATTTGTAAGTTTTTTCCAGGTGGCTTTGATTTTGGCTTTCTTTAGCGCTTTCACTATTTTCAATTTAACCTGTTTATTCCAGGTTAATTTGTCAGTTGTTGTATTGGCATTAGTCTGTATCTGCGTATCGTCTGTTTTTTGTACGGGGCCTGCTATCGGCTGCGGTTGTATTGCTTGCTCCGACGTCTTATCAGACGTTGTATTTTGTTGTGGTGTTGACATTGGTTTTTGCGTTGGTTCCAATGTTTTTATCGGCTTTGGTGTCGTTGTTGGTTTCGGAGATTCCGTTACAACAGATGGTGATGATGTTACATTCGGTTCATCCGTTACTACTGGTGTTGGTGTCGCTGGTTCAAAAGTCTTAATTGGTTTCGGACTTTTTGTTGGTTCTGGAACTGCCGTAGGTAAAGGTGAATTTGTCGGTTCATCATCGACTTTTGGCGTTTGTGTTGGTGCCTCTGTCGGTTGTTCCTCTGCTCCCAAAACTTTTATTTTACATTGTGCTTTTTCGCCAGTCTCACTTACCGTTGCAACAATTGTTGTTTCACCCTCTCCAATCGCCGTAACAACACCTTGATCTGAAACCACTGCCACAGAATTATCTTCTGAATCCCAGTACACCGGCACTTCGGATTGGCTAATCGGTGTGATCTGTGATGATATTTTAAATGTTTCACCCGCTTTCAACGTCTTTTCGTCATTTTCCATAGCAATCATCGCATAATCTTCTTCCGGAACATATTTTGCAACGACATCTATATCTTGCGTAACACATTTATATTCATCTGTAGACCATCCAATAAACTTCTTTCCTTCGACTTCTACCGGTTCAGGAGCGGCTGCTTCATCCAGATAATCTATTTTCTGTGTTTCTATTTTCTTACCGTTGGCCTCTTTAAATGTTACATCATATTTTTTAGGCTGCATCTTCACATATAACGAAAGATTTCCCGTTACCTTATCCGTTTTTGCATCCCATTTTTGCGTATACTCAGCATCCTTATAAACAGAATCAATATTATAGCCTTCTATCTCCTCCAGATCATCCGTTTCTATTGTCTTTCCCTCTTCAACAATCTGGGTTTGAAGTTTGTTTGTCAGTGCATAAATATTGACAATGTAAGAATTGTGCCGTACATAACTAAACACTTCTGCTTTCGTATAATCTTTCAGTTTTTCATCGGATGGAATGTCCGTTGTATACTTTGCTAATTTAACATAATTTACAATCTTATGTTTTTGACGATATTGTATTCCCGTCTGGGTCTTTCCAATCACTTTTTCCTGTTGGAACCATTCAACACCATCACGGATAAAATATGTCTTGCCATCTTCTTTAAAGCCTGCAATTGCCATACTTTTATCCAATTCGATTGTTTCATATTTACAGTCTTTTCCATCAATTTCCTTTGGCGAATAGCATGTGGCTGTACCATCTGTATATACATAATGAGAATACTTGTATTTTGTAGATGAACTATATACTGCCTGTGTTTCAACTTGTGCTTCAATATAGGCTGCTTCATCTATAAATGGAGTATCCTGCCATTCTGTATATTCTGACCAAGAATCATCGTCCTTGGTCCATCTAAGATTTTCCAGTTCTTTTGCTTCGTCTTTGTATTCTGCCTGCTTCTTTTCTTTAAGAGCATAACCTGTATCAGAATAAATGTCATATTCCTTTTGATTTTCTTTTACCTTTTCAGGCAGCTCAGCATAAGGCATCCATGCACTTCTTGCTCCAGCATAATTTATAACGTAATAATTTTCAATCACTTCGCTATCGTTCTGTTGAGTTGCTTTGGCATAATACTTCAAAATAGCTGCATCATCAATCTCGATAGGTTTTGTATATTTTATTGCTGTTGCTCCGTGAGGATCACTTCCGTCCAAAGTATAATAAATTTCAGCTTCTTTTGTATCTGTACTCAAAGTAACGGTCTGTTCTTTATCATACTCACCGCTATCTAAATTTGCAGTCGGATTACTAACCGTGTCTTTGTAAACAAAATCCGGAACTAACGTTGTATCTTCCTTAATAATAACATCTGTAAACTCTTTTTCCTGTCCGTGTGCGACATTTTTCCATCCATAGAAAATACAATTATTTGCTTCTGCATCTAACTCCGGAAGCTGCACTGCTTTACCATACTCAATCGTCTGTTCAGATATTATTTTTCCGTCAAATCCTTGAATTTTAACATCAAATGTTTTGGTTTTATAGCGTGTACAAACAACAAGATTTTCTGTCACAGTTTCTACACCATCTGCCACTTTATCCCATTCAACAATTTGATTTTCCTCCGGCTCTTCTGCAACCGGAGTCAGTAATCTTGCTCCATATTCAAATTGTTCCACCTTAACAGAATTCGCTTTCCAATCCACAAAGACTACATCATATTTGTTAAGTTCATACTCTGCATAAATATCTTTATCTTCTGTGATATTTATATTTGTGTCAGACCACTTAACAAATGTATAACCTGTCCTCTTTGTCTCTTCTTGTGATGGAAGTTCGGCAGCATAACCATCCTCAACATCCTGCTCCGAGATTACCTTCCCATTATAGTCATAAAATCTGACCTTATGCGTCTTTTTAGGTGCCTTAATTGTATCAAGATAAATCGCCGTTGACGTTCCTTCCACACCTAAAACAACTGTCATATCACCGGTTTTAATAGAAGGTTCCTCTCTAAGCTTAAAAGTAAACTTATACTTTCCATCTTCATCCAGTTTTGTCTGCGCTACATATTCATTTGTATAATCCGATGCTTCATCTACTTTATATACAAACAAAGTTGCTTCTTTTCCTGCAAATTCTTTTCCTAACGCACCTGATACAGTACGTTCTTTTCCTGTGCTGTCTTCCTGCATCATCTCATCTGTCAGATAGCGATAAACCGTTCTCTCCTGTACATTTCTGGTAGAACTTTCTGTCTGCTTTGTAGTTGACCAGTCAGAATAATCCGTCCATTTATAATAGTCAAATTGTTTGCGGTAAGTATTATAATTGCATCGCAAAATTGGAATATTGGCAGCATTCCCTTCACCATATCCAATCCACCAGTAACTATCACCACATATATTTGGAAATTGCCCATAAAATGCGCCCAATGAACTCCATCCCAATGCACCATATGTAAACGCATGGAATTTCCAGAATTTGTCAGTATATGTTCCGTTTACTGTTCGGTTAATACCACCATAATTTCCATTTCGACACCAGTGGTAATACAGATACCCTACTGTACTTGTTGAAACCGTCGTTTTATTTGTGTAAGTTTCCGACGGGGTAACAGGTGCTCGATTATACGCTCCAAAGAAATAATTTCCTGTATCAAATCCATATGGAAAAGAAGCAACATAATCAAAACTATTACTTCCTGTATGAACCCATGAACTTCCGCTGCATGTGTAGCCGCTTAATGATGTTTCATACGATGAAGTTGTTTGCTTATCCTGATAACGATACTCTTTCCGTTCTTCTTTCTTTACAGCATCTTCCGGTGGTTCTTCCGTACTCCAGTTTGTATATACAGAACTTTGATCTATTTCAAGTACAGCGTTATTCGATGTTGTCGTTGTGATCGGAACAGCATCCGTATATTGTCCTACTACATAAATTTCAGCTAATGAAGCCGCTTTATCATAAGGAACAAAAACCTCAATCGTTTTATCGGTATTTTTCTTTACACTAAAAGCCGAAGACTCTGTTGAGGTAAGCAGTTTCCCTTCTTTCGTTTTTAATGCAACTACCACTCTTCCTTTTGTTGTTGATTTATCCCAATTTGTCACTTTCGCCTTTATCGTATATCCTTCATTATCACTTTCCTCGGCATCGTAATCTCGTACTGCCGAAAGCAATTCCGCATAAATAGGAAAGTTTTCATTATACCATCCGATACAGGTATTTAATGTAGTATTGGCCGTAATACACTTGTAATCCTTATCCCAGCCATCGTATCCTGTCTTTACGTATCCGGTTGGCACCTTAAAATCTACAGGATTAGCAGAACTATAGTAATCTACTTCTTCTGTTCCAAGTACTTCCTGTGTAGTTGAATCTACATAACGGACGGTATACCGATTAATCTGATACTCCGCCTTCACTACAAGGTCTTCTTTTACATTTGAAAAAGACTTTGACCATTTTTTAAATGTATAACCTGTGTGTTCCGGATCCGCAGGTGCATTTGCGGTTCCCCCATAATGAATTGTCTGTTTTCCCAGTTCCACAGGTTCCGTTTCCGCCGGAACATCTACAAAACTGTCTGCATCCACAAAGGTTACTGTTACATCCGGATGTACCGTAAACGAAACCTCGTTTGACTGGCCTTTTGTTCCCACTTCATTATATGCTTCCACCTTTGCATAATAAGTTCCCACTTTTTGCGCCGCTTTAAATGCATATTTTGTTCCTGTTATCTGTTCTGAAGTTTCAACCAATTCATTGTCACTGTTATACAAATATGCTTTATAATATCGGGCATTTCCTGTGACATTCCAATTGACTGTTGCAGAACTTTCAAGTCCTATATTCTGATAATTACTGGCAATCTTCAAAGTAGGAATATCCGGTTTGGTAGCTGTTGTCCGAAAACTGCTTACTGCCCCCTGTTTTTCCTGACCATTGACAACTGCCCATATTTTATAATAGTATGTTGTGCCATAATTTAATTTGTAATAATTTCCAATATTACATCCCATATTTCCTGAATAAGTCTGTCCACCTACCGTAATCTTTGCCATTGCTCCCGTATTCGGTCCAACATAAAATCCCCATGAACTTACATTTCCTGCCGGAGACATGGATCCTGAAATGCGGGCGTCATTGTTAGATATGTTTGAGGCACCGCAAGTAGAGATTTGGTAATTTGGAGTTACTACTGTATCGTTTCGATACACATAGCCATTATACCATTTTTTATAACGGCTCATTGGCTGCGGATTAGTATTTCTCCTCACGTTCCATGAATCATAGCAATATAGTATTCCCTTTTCTTTGGATAATTGGTTTGCAATCATCACATAATGGGTATATCCTTCTGGTGCCAACACTTTTACTATTGTATAATATCCCCCATTAATATTAAACCATAATTGCGATGAAGCTGCCCCCCAGTCTCCTATATATGTTAAACTTTTTCCCTTTTGACGTGCATATATACTAGGAGCATTTCTTCCATTAAGCTGATTCATGCCATTATCTATAAGTCCATTATTTCTCTGCCACAAATAGTACGAATCTGGATTTAGCGCCCGATCAATACCTGTTTCATAAAGCAATTTTGTTTGTGCCACAACCCAACAACCATAATTTCGCATTCCTTGATAATCGGATTGTCCCTGTCCCCAATAGCGATAATCACCTCCATATGTTGCTGCCTCTGCCTCCGTTGATGTCCCCATATGTTCCTTTACAAACGGGATTCCATCAAACAGTCCCAATGCCATGCATACACATAAAACCATGGCAATTACTTGTCTTACAATTCTTTTCCTCATACTCATCTTCCTTTCTTATTTCAGAATGGAAAACTACCTTTTCGCAGTTTTCCATCCTTGATTT
>ERZ808252.1289-NODE-1289-length-18902-cov-4.332997_pt1 | contig 18902 bp, 10 predicted proteins | sample MGYA00521242_ERZ808252 | MGnify/ENA primary metagenome ERZ808252 (study PRJEB31516, sample SAMN03275581) | gut metagenome | biome: mammalia-associated habitat; material: feces | host: Papio cynocephalus | place: Kenya | collected 2012-08-07 ...
GTCATCAATGGCGAGTCCACTGAATCCGTCGCACAGGACAAACAGTGTTCGTCCAGAAACATCCGGGATATCCGAGCCCGTGCGCTTCGACAGATACGGGCCAAAATCAAAAGACGTGAAGGCTACGGCAGACCCGATGTTGTCATCATTATTTTGCTGTTTATGCTGCTTGTTGGTGTTCCGCTTGCTTGCTGGGGAGAACAGCTTTGGACCGCATATCCCTGGCTGGAGCCTGTGGCTGCAGTGCTTAGCGCATTGGTTATGGCTGTCATGTTCCAAGATTCCTTTCGCAGAGAAGCAGAACGGCTGCTGCGCCAGCATTGGGCCAGTTTGAATGGGTCAAGGAAAAAACAATGACTATGAAAGAGGGAGTGAAGCACTCGCGGTGCTTCACTCCCTCTTTCATTGGGCGATAATTTACATTATGAGAAGTTCTCTAACGGCAGCGTGAAATGTATCGAGGATGAGATACCGTTTGATACCGCAAGCCGGATCTATAAAGACGTAATCTTTGATACAAGCCCGGTCGCCGGAAAAGTGTATAAAAATAGCGAAAACCGCAGGAAACAAGGCGTTTCTTGCGGTTTTCGCTGTATTTGTCGGTGTTCAATTTGCCCCGTCAGAGCACAGCCATGGTGTGCCCGATGCTGACATCTGGGCTCCAGCGCAGCTGGCTCAAGGAATAATTAAAATGTATGCCAAAATTAAATGGTTCGGGCAAAATTAAAAAGTATTAGTCGACGACTTCAATCCAACCATTATTCAAGCACATGGTCAGGTTATACTTGACATCCTGACCGGCCTTATCCCCACTCTCGAAATTCAAGACCATATACTCTCCGTCGCATCCAACAACACGAGCGTATGCTTTTTTCGATTTGTGGAACACCCGTCTACCAATGAGCTCGCCATATGCGCTTGTATCGCTCTGCAGTCCTTCCTCTTCCGGCTCCGGAGTAGAAGGTGGAGTTTCTTCCTTAACAGGCTGCACAGGTGCAGCTCTATTCGACTCCGGCGCTTTTGCCACTGCCTTCGCATTGGGCTTACTGGCAGTCTGCGGTTGGGCTTTGCGCTCCTCTGCAGCTTTTTTCTTCAGCTTAAGAAGCTCTATAATTTCCGCGATATGAGTAGGTATGAACCAGAAATCATAGTCGTTGATAGCAACTGAAACGTGGTCGTTCTCCTCAATCTCATTTTCCGACACATCAAGGATAGAATCTATGAGCCGGTCTGCCAGATACTTATCATTTCGCAGCGTTCTAAACTTTGCGGCGCAATTCGGACAAAGGCAGACATTCAACGGGTCGAGCTCTACATCCGGCTTCTGTTCCAGCTGGCACATTTCCACATTGGAGAACGGCTTGTGGCACAGCTGGCAGGCATACCGATAAGACGAGTTTACGCGATACATATTCATCAGGTATGCGCGGACATCGTCTTGCGGTCGACTGATGCGGATACGCCTGACGACAGTCGCATATACGGTTGGGCTGGCATAGGACAGTATTTGAGCGGCATGCTTCTTCAGCGCCTCCCAGTTCTTAACGGAACCGGTCGGGAACTCAAATTCGTCCTCCTCAGATTGACCAGAAGAACCTTCCTGTAGAGACAGACCACCAAATTCACGACTGAGCTGCTCAGGTGTAATGTGGAAGCGGCGCTCCAGCTCAATTTCAAAGTAGGACTGTTTCTTCTCATCCGGCAGAGCATCGTAATCCTTCACAATGGCCTCATGCTGGTCAATTTTCCCTTTCTTAAAGCCCAGAATGTCGTACAAATTTGAATCGAGGCTGACTTTTCCGTATAGTGCCTTGTTCAAATCGTGTTTTGATATAGCCTTGTGCGAGACCAGCTCCCCAGACTCAGTATAGAGCCATTTTCCGTTCCAGTCAGAAAAACGCCAATTAAACCCATCCCTATTCAGAGTATGGATTACATCTGCAGGCTCGTCATATTTATTTGGCGTTCCTCCGCCGATATAAACCGTACCAACAAGGCGGGACATGTTCTCCTGCAGTGTCTTAAAAATCACCTGTGATTTTATTAAGGCGTCTTTAGCTTTCGCATGCTGGGAGATGTAGAGAAGGGCCTCTTCCAACTTATCAATGCCGAGTTTCCAGCGAAAGTCTCCGGTCGTTCTCCACTCAGGCTGTCGGCCAGGATTGCCGGTATAGTATTCACCCCAGGTTTTTTCGTCCCCGGTGATGATTTTGTCTGTAACGCCAAGCGCCCGTAGGTCATCAAAGGTGATTCCGGCTGACTGGTATGCGTCAAAATCGACAAAGTAGATATCCGGCGCAATGCCTTTGTAGTATTGCTCCAGCATTAGACCGGTTTCGGACTGAGGGAACCGAATAACCTTTGAATGTGGCCGTGCCCAGTATGCCTTTCCTCCTGACCTGCACTTTATGTAGAACGCTTTCCGAACAATCTGTCTCAGGTCAGCCTCGTAGTCAGAATTCCTGAGATACTTGACAAGGGCGTGTATGTCTTGTACATGCTCCTCAAATGAACCGCTAAAATCTGTACCAGCATACCGCTTTTCAAGAGATTTTACAAAGTGCTCGTACTCGTTGGGCGTCTTCAGGTGCAGTACATTTTCAAAGAAGGTTCGGCACTTCTCAAATAGATATGGATGGACAAATTCCACCTCGGCCTGCATCGCCTTCTTCGACGGAAGAAATACATTGGGCAAATAAGAAGACTGCGATTTTCGGTATGGAGCAACTATGCGGTTGGATGCTGTGCGGACAATCACAGCGTCGAGAATATTTCTGTAATTCGATTCGGAGAAAATATTCGGGACAGTCTCATACAGCTTGTAAAGCCTAACGAGCCAGTCATTATCTCGGTTTTCCAAAAAACTGTGATTATCGTTGAAGTAGCTTCTAAGGTCTTCCGGCCGAATAACCTCTATTCCCAAAATGCTGGAGAAATAAGAGAGTACATCTTTGTACGGGCCTGTCTCCGTCAACGAAACCGGAAGCCATTCATAATGTCTTTTGCCGTTGATAAGTTCCGAGATTAACTCGCTGGGCAATAGCTCCGCAATTTCTCTGCTTCTTGCAATAACTGCATTGGCAGCCTTAGTGTAGCCCTTCCCATCCTTAACGGGCAAGACGCGCTCCGACGAAAACAAATCCCGCATTTCTTCGTATAAAGGATAGAAAAGCGGATAGACATCAAAGTCGTCCTCATCAAGAGGCAGAATCCGAATCAGGCTCAAGTCGAGGAGCCCCATATCGCGCAGCTCAAGGACACTCTGTCTGAGGAGCTTTGCCGTTTGTTCAGCCAGAGCCTCGTTTTCCTCTTCATCGGCAGGAACACTGCTCCGGTTTGGAGTAGTGCGGAACGGGCCTTGGACAATGAAGTCAAGTTTGCTTTCGGTCTCTGTCGGGAAGTAAACGGAGATATACGGATTCTTTGCTTTTTGGAAAGTGGTTTTTCCTTCTTTGTCTGTTGCGACAGTGAACGCAACGTCAATTGTACGGGTAGAAACCCTCGAATCAATCGGCATCGAAAATTTGATGAATGACAGAGACTCGTCCGTCTTATCATCCTCGGATTCAATTGCCGACACGCGGGTGCAGTGGTCATTTATCGGCTCAACATCCAGTAAATATTCCCCTGATGCTTCTTTGCCCGGAATCTTGATTTCGTACTCAATGAGTTCGAGGTGCCGCATAAAAAGGAGCGTGGTCACTCCGAGATTTTTGAGTCGCTTTGTAATAGCTTCATTCAGCGCAGCCAGATTTTTAAATCCCGAAAACTGGAATCCAACGCTATATGGGAACACGAAGAGGGTCGTATAGCCAGCCGGAACATCAACGGAAGGGATATCTACGGGCTTCGTGAAGTCCTTTATCTCAACAGCGAAGGGATGGCAATTCTCTGCCAGCTCCTTTTTGCGCGGCGAGCTATACAGCCTGACCGTTTCACATATGCCAAAGACTGATTTGAAGCCGACACCGAATTCGCCAATCTGGTTTAAATCATTAACCTTGTCCGACTGCCCTATGTCGCACAGGCCCTGCAGGTTCTCCGTAGTGAAGGATTTTCCATCATGCATCACTTCAAGCCTGTCAGAGTATTGGACAAACCGAATTCCAGTAGCTCCTGCGTCTTCCGCGTTCTGGAGCAGCTCGTAGACAAAGTGTGATTTATCGGTATAGAGCTGAATTATCCGTTCGAGCGACCGCCTGAGCATGCCGTCCCTATCTTGATTCTGGAGAATCTTATCAGCTATATTCAAAGCGCTCACCTCTTTACTTTACCGTGATAACCCCGTTTGCAATCAACGTAGTATGTATATCTGCCTTCGCAATCTTCGCTTCAATCTCTGAAACCTTCTGCTGATAACGCTGTGTAGCGTTTTCCAATTCAGAGCGATGCATAGTTGCAATTCGTTCATCCCCGGCCTCAGCAATTTTTCTTTCCAAGACCAATTTCCGGTTTCGGTAATTGTTCTTTAAGCTCTCTAATTTATAGCGAGCGACTTGCCTTGTAGACTCTGTATGCTGGGCTTTCTCAGCTTGCCACATCTGGACATGGTGTTCCTCCAAAGCATCCCATACCTCCGGCTTTAGCTTTGAAGAATAGTCAACTGCGGCAGCTGTCAGGATGTATTCCGGGAGCTCTGCTGCAATTCTCGGTTCTTCACAGATTGCTACCAATTTGAAATTTGAACGAATCCCAACATAATCCCACGCATAAATAGACATCGGGTAATCACCGGCTGGAATCTCGTCAGAGTAGTATTCCAAGTGAATATAAACGAGCTTGTTGGTGGCAAAATAGGATGCGGCTTGTTTGACCAGCGGGTGCATCGGAGTAACGAAAAAGGCGGTTCGGTTTTTCTCGGCAGCTTCTGAATCAAAAGTAATCGGGTGGTTCGGATTGTTGCCCTTAAGATAAACCTCCCATTTCCTACGCAGGCTGTTCCGCAGGCCAGTCAGATTTCTGAGGTCAGACAGGATTTCAGAACGCGCCACTGCACTGAGGCGCAGCGTTTTCAGAGCACCATCACCAAGGATATAATTGTTACCACCTAATCGGTGATTGAGATACATCTCGACAAGGTGCTGAATGCTTCTGGCCGACAGGAAGGGACTTTCTGCCTCCTGAATTTCCTTTGACATCGTATAGTTCGACAAATCGAACCCGAATAGCTCCTTCTCCTCGCTTTCCAGCTTGTTCAGCTCCTGGGCTTTGCGCACCTCATTATCGGCCATCTGCTCCAGCTTTGCTTTTCGCTCTGCATCCGTAAGGCTGGTATCCAGTGCTATCAGCTCAATTTGCCTGCCGATTTCGCCGAGAATCTCCTCGCATTCACCGATGCTCCCTTCAAAGACACCGATGCGAGAGAGGCAGCGGTCATAAATGTCAGCATCCACAGTATCACTGGTGATAACGTTATAGATGTTTACAACTTCGTTCCCTTGGCCTCGGCGGTCGATACGACCAATGCGCTGCTCGATGCGCATGGGATTCCAAGGCAGGTCATAGTTTATCATCATGTCACAGAACTGATAGTCCAAGCCTTCAGAACCGACTTCTGTGAAAAGCATGATGTCAATGGCTTCCGGGTCGTCCTTCGGGAGTTCAAACCGCGCCCGGAAATCCAGCCGGTCATCATTTTTTACGCTACCATCGATTTGTTCGACACGAAATCCCGCCTCTCGCAGCTTTCTTTTGATATAATACAGCGTGTAGCGGAATGTGCTGAACAGGATGATTTTGTTGTTTTCAGATTTCTGTTTTTCACGGATAATCTGAAGCACCCCATCGAATTTCGGGTCGTCCTCCGGCAGGTTATCCGCCATTTCCAGAAGGTTCTTTGCGATAGAGCGGAATGTCTCCAAGTCCATCTCGCTGAACTCGCCATCATCGAAATCAAACTCCGGGTCGTCCGTCATCTGCTCAAATCTACGGTCAATGATACCCCGGATGTGCGGAGCAAGTCCAAAGATGCAGCTTGCGGCCTGACGGCGAATCGTTGACATCATAAATTTGACGCCACGGCCACCGTGCAATTTGGACAGCGCAGCGACTTCAAAAGTCAAGAGAGCATCATGGAGCTCCCGCTGTTGGTCAGTAAAATCGCTCTCCAGCGTATGTGTTCTCCGAATGCAGAAATCTTGGATATCCTTTCTGCGCGTTCGGTTGAGCATCATATTGAAACTGTGGAGAGACTCAATATCGGTAATGAGTTTTACCCGCTCCTCACGGGTGATGGTGTCCTGCCTGAGAACCTTCCGGATTTGCTCAAATACCGGATTGTTTGCGATTACATTTTCGCCCCATTGGGTCGTGAGAACACTATCCAGCGTTTCCAGTGCTTCTGCTTTCCAGTTTTCCTTCGCAGCTCGAACAATGTGGGCGCACTGAGAGATATACGGATTCGGACGCGACATCATCGTGAAGCTCTTCTTGTCGATTACGACATCCGGGCGCAGCAGATTAAGCAGCGTGTACAGGTCGTCGTCACTTGTCTGCAGCGGAGTCGCGGTCAGCATTACGACAGCGTCTGCGTGCTGACAGAAGTAGTGGACGCACTTATATGCAAATGCCTTGTCCTTCTCCATGCTGCCATTGCGCAGATGGTGGGCCTCATCAATGATGACCAAATCAAAATGCGGTGCCGGGTCTAATTGTTGGAGGCCGAAGCTCTTATGGCGCTTGGATTGGTTCCCTTGGTATGTCCTCGCATCCAGAATGGAATACGGGACGATGACCTTTCCATAGCGGGTAGGCCATTCGCCGTCACGGTCGGTATCAGAGATAATCTGCCGAAGAGTATCGCCATCCAAGGGCGTGAATTCCTCGTCAAAGCGCTTCATCTCATTTTCCCACTTGCGGTCTGCGACAAGCGGCTTCGGGCAGATAATCATGATGTTTTCCAAATCGGAGCGGGCCTGCAGCTCCTTGATAATCAGACCGGCCTCGATGGTTTTACCGACACCGACGCTGTCTGCAATCAGAATCCTTGGTTCGTCTGCTTTTATCAGCTTCAATGCCGGTCGGAACTGATAGGGCACGAAATCGATACGGGCAGCATTAAGGGAATACAGATTTCCGGCAGACGGATTGTTAATCTGGTAGGCAGAGAGATAGCTTCGCAGGGTCTCAGAATCCACCCACTCATATTCAGGCGTGCTGCTCACCAGTGCAATCTGACCCTCATAATAGGTCTTCAGCGCACCTTCGACGAATACCTCGTACTTCTTTGTATCGCCAAGCTGCGTAACAGAAAACACCATACCCTTGGTATCCGGGCTGCCGACGATGTAAACGAGGCTTCTTTCTGTGATATCGTCCTCCTGTACAACCTCCGGTTCCACGATGACATCTGCCTGCTTGGGCGCAGTAACGGTCGGGCGGAACACTGGCTGCGGAGGTGTTTCATCCTTGAATGCTTCGGGACGCTCCACCCTTGCTTTGAGCTGTTCCAAATCAGGAATCAATCCGCTCCGGTTCATTTGGGCGAAAAACCGGATGAGGCATTCAATATCCGATACGATGGTATCCTTGCCGGGAAGCTCCGCGCTGACATGCGCCCAGTTGTTCCGGACGCCAATCATATCGCGAATGCACTCCCGCTCACTGGTCGGAAGATAGGCGTAGCCGCGCATCGTGTACCAAGACTTGTTGGCAACACGAAGAAGCGCTGCAAGGTCTAATTCCTCCAGCTTGGAAAGACCCTTTTTCTCAATGAGCTCTCTCTGGGGATAACTCAGATTGGAGAGTACGCACTCCTCCCACCAGTCTTCGCCGGATTTGGGCAGCATCACAGAAAGCCACGACGCCAGTGCTTGCGCGGCCTTGTGAAGATAATCGTTCATCCGGGATATGATGTTCTCGTCGTACATTCTGCTTCACCAGCCTTTAACCAAAAAATCCATCCTCATCAAAAATATGGTCAAGCTCGTCATTGGACATCGCGTGAGAAACGCGGTCACGGACGGCGCTGCGGGACATATCCAGTCTCTTGATGCGCCCGTTCAGCAGTCGGATAAGCTGAAGCCTGCCGACACCGGGATTCTGACGGGCATACTCAGCAAAGCCCTTAGCCTTGCCCAGATTGTCCGTTCTGGTGCCATCGTGAGGCTCCAAAATATCAATGACAAAGCCCATCTCGTCCTTCCGGATAATCAAAAAATCGGGATACATCGATTTCTTCTCCGCGTTCTGCTCATAGGGGATGCACAGTGACCATGACTTCCTCGGCGGATTGCGGAGCCAGCAGATATAATCCGACCGGCCACGTTCGGCCTGAAGGACAGCCTTTTCCCAATTGTTCAGGTTGATGACGGCTTTGCCGGTCGCATTGTCCACAAACAGATGGTCGGTATAAGCCTCGCCGACATTGCTGCGCTCAATGCTGATGGTCTCCGGCAGCCGGAAGTTATGCTTACTGATGATATCGCCATCGGAAACAATGCTGTCATACTTTTTCCGGTACCGCTCGGTCAGGCCGGTGATACGGCGGCGATTCGCGTCGTTGATGTCGTGGAACCGGCTGCGGGCATAGTTGTGGAGCATATCCATGCAGTCTGCGTCGGCGGCAAAGATGATGACGTCGATTTTATATCCGGCAGGATTATCGTCATCTGCGTATCGGGTGCCATAGCGGATGCCGATACCCTCGTTGCCCAGCTTGAGCTCTGCAAGACGGAACTGACGGTCGAGGTCGGTATCCGTGGTGGAGAACAAATCCATCTCCGCATGGTCATCCACAGACTCGCCGAATACATCAAACGTCTGCGTTTTCAGCTTGAACTGCAGCACCTGCGTGGCCAGCTCGTCATATCTGTCCTCGTCCTTTGTCTTCTTGATGAAGCTGCGAATCATTTCTACGATTTCATTCACAACATCATAGGAGGCAGAGGGCTGAAGGCCGGACTGCGTCAGGAGCCGGGTGAGGCTGAACAGAGATTTCAGATAGTCGTTGATTCTGACCCTGCGCACGTCGTAGGTCAGAAGACCAGCATCATTGATGGCCTTTACGATGGCCTCTCGGTCAAGCTCCGGCTCTTCGGGAACGTCTTCCGGAGCAGGCTGCGGTTCCGTTGCACCGGAAGGCTCTGCCCCTGCAGCAGCTCCATTTGCAGGCGTTTCGCTGCTCACGCCACTCACCGGGCGTATGGTATCCGTGGTACCGGAAGCAGGTGCCGCTGGTGCGCCGAATGAGGTGCTACCACTTTGCGAGGGCGTCTGCTGCGTCGCCTCCTGCGCGGAAGGTTCATTGCCGGTCTCAGGGGAAGGGCTGTCTCCCAAAGACATCTGGCCGGGAACCTGCTGCTTCGGCCTCGCGGGACGCTGGGCGGGAGCCGGTCTGGTCGGACGGACAGTCCACGTTTCGATGGTGCTGTTCTCGAAGGAGTCGCCGATAACATCGGTGGGAATCTCACCGCCCTCGGTGCTCTGAAGCGCCTTGACCACATCCTCAACGGTCTGGGCATCAAAGTACGGCAAATAGAGGTGCACATCGTTCAAAACATCGTCCACCTGAATATGCATCTGCATGGGTGTTCTGACCATTCTGCCGAGGAGCTGCGCGATATAGGTCGCGTCTGTAGCACGACGGAAAGACATCATGGTTTCAGCGCGAGGGCAGTCCCAGCCAGTGGAGAGATTCTCCTTGAAGAAAACCACCTTGACATTCTTCTCTTCCGCGATGCGGGATGGCTCCAGATATCTGACTGCGACGCCATTGATTTGGATGGTGCTGGTCGTCTGGCCAAAGGTATGTACGACTTCTCCATCCTGGAAGTGAAATCCTGTCCGCTCCTCAATCTTCCGGAGGCAGTCATCCAAGTCAGTATCGGAAATGCCGCTGCCGGTCTGGTTCTGCACCTGAATCACGAAAACCGGATTCACATAGGCGTAGTGCTGCTCCTGACAATACTGAGACCAGTGCTCCCATTTCTGCTTCCAGTCATCAGCGGCAGCCTGCAACACGGCCATATCCTTGCTTCCGGAGGCATCCTCCGGATAGGCGATGATGATTCTGTCCTTCAGCAGACCGGATGCCCGAACATCGTCGGCGGACACGATGACCTTCTGGATGGTCGACTCTGTCCCGGACACCAGATTGTTGAAACGCTCCGGCGTAGCGGTCACGCCAAGCACGACGGGAACGGGAGCCAGACGGTCTTCCCGGCTGCCCTTGAGGAACTTCTGCATGATGGTGGTGGCCTGTGCAGCGGCTCGGCCCTGCATGCCACGGTGGGCCTCGTCAATGATGAAGTACAAGCGGTCGTACTTCTCGTCCATCGTGTTCTGTAGCGTTTCCCAGATGGTGAATGTGCGTCCGTCGCCCTTCTTCGTCAGGTTACTGCTCTTGCCGAGCTTCTGAGTGTTCAGAAAATAGATATGCCCATCGTCCAGCATCTCCTGGTCGAAGGATTCGTCAGTGATGGTCACGCACTGGTTGAGCCGAATCTTATCCGCCTTCAGGTCAATCTTGCTGCGCGACTGCTCGTTGAGCTCCGGAGAATCCGAGAGCCAGACAAAGATGGCATCCGGCTGGTCGGGATACTCCTCATCACCGAAATAGATAGATTCAATCAGAGACGCCAAAATGATGGTCTTGCCCGCGCCGGTGGGAGCGGTGAAAGAGAGAACCTGCGGTGTATGGGTGCGCTGGTAGGAGCCGAGGGCCTCAGCGGTCTTTCTCCGCAGCTGGAACAGTGCCATCTTCTGGAAAGGAAATAATTCTACTTTCATCTTAGCGTCCTCCGTGGTTAATCCGGAAGTTATCCAGATAGTCTCTGTAAAGCTGATAGGTGTCCTCAGCATGCAGGCCGGAAACCATCTCCCGATAGCCCGGTTCAGAATCGGTCACGATATATACCGTCGTAATGGAGTCCTCGCCATTCACCTGCGCAGCAAACGCCTCGTACTGCGATTCGTCCGTCAGCACTGCGAAATGGTTCACCGTTAGCACCAGCATAGCGGGCACTTCCGCTGTCTCTTCAAGTGCGGGACAAGGCCCGTGGGCACCAGCTTTCAGCCAGAGCACCGGAAGGAGCTCCTTAAACTGACGGCCCAGTGCCACGGCATTCTTATCAAGGAAATCCAGCTTGAAGAAGGCAGCATTGGCCTTGAAGCCATCGGCCATGTGCATCGGTTCCTCTCCGCTGGTAATGTAGTCCCCCTTGAGTGGCTTTCCATTCACATCATGGCCCACGATGGAGCAGACGGTGCGCGGCCATGTCACATAGCGGGCAATGCCCAGTTTGCTCCATTCTTCGTCTCCCGGTTGATAACCTCTTGCAGTAAGGGACTTCGCTTCGTCCACGGAAACCTCATTATTAGTGACCATGATGCAGCGCCGATGTCCACCGTCCTCCGCGTTCAGCAGATTGACAGCATGGAGTGTGGTGCCGGAACCGGCAAAGAAATCTACAATAAGGGCACTTGGCTTATTAGCAACAAAAAACCTTATCGTATCATGTTCTGCGTACAAAGATTTTGGAAATGAAAAACGCTTTCCGATTATCTTTTGGATAAGTTTACTCCCAAACTCTGTAGCGTCATGAGAAGGAATCCACCATTGGCTGCTGGGAATGTATTTTTGTTGGTATTCACCATCATCAAAAATCAAAGACCCATCTTCGGCCTTCCCAAGCACCTTGATTTCACCGCTTTCAACACGCTTTTGCCAACCCTCAGAAATATAACGTAGTGTTGCTTCTTTGCCGCCTTTTGTCTGTTCACTTATTCGAACATATCCTTTTTCCTGAATTTCAAGGTATTTATCGCGTGAATATTGCCATCGTCCTTCCACTCCATCGTCATGCACCGGAAAAAGAGCAATGACATCATCAGGTACTTTTACAGTATTTCTATCTACACCAACTGGAACAACATCTCCTGCACCACAAAAGTGTTTTTTATCTTTGCTGATAAAAATAGGATAAAAACAGCCAGGGGAATCAGTTCTCAAAGCACCTGTTCCACTTCTCATTAAGCTGCCCCACCGAACCTGCTTTGTCGTAGAAGTTTTAACATTTCCAAGCCATTCATCCGGCAAAGCCAATTCTGAGACTTGGCAGTTTCCTAAGCGTAGAATAAAAATGTACTCATTTACACGGAAAAACTCGCCCCCGCGAGCCACGCCTTTTCCGTTGATTGTTGAGCTAACCATTTGGATACTTGCTTCAGGAAACATTTCTTCCAACAAGCACCCAAGATGCAGGTACTCTTTCTCGTCGATGGTGACTATCATAACCGAATCGGCAGGATTCAGGAGGCGCTTGGCAAGTTTCAGTCGCTTCTCCATCATGGAAAGCCACTTGCTATGCCGATAGGTATCGTTGCCATCCACATAGTCGTTATTGTATTTCCAGTCACGAGCCCCTGTGTTATAGGGTGGGTCGATGTAGATACAATCTACCTTTCCGGCATAGAGGTATTCCAGCAGCTGGAGCGCATGGTAGTTGTCCGCCTCAATCAGCGTGTGCCATAGGTCGCTGTCCGGCGCATTGCAGACGGTGTCCAGTGGCTGCAGATAGGGATAGATGGGCTCACCGAATTGGGCCACGCAAACCAGCGCATCCACGGGAAGCACGACGTGTTCCTTGGACGCCTTATGGTAGCAGGTAGCCTGCCCGTCCTCGATTTTCTCTACATAGTAGATGTCCGTGACCTGTCCGTCCTTCTTGGCCACGACGGAACCACGCTTTACCGGGATATCGTAAAGCGGCGTGGCCTCCGGCAGATGCTCTTCAAATACCAGACCGAATTTCTTCTGGCGATTGGCTCGCTTCATCTCTGCGCGAATCCGCTCACGCAGGGACTCGTCCGGAATCTGGCTAATCAAATCGTCTAAAGCAGCCATGCGTTTTTGCCTCCTGTGTCTTTCTCTGGAGATTACTCTTCAGTAATTGTCTTCTCTTTGATGTGATAGCTGATGTTTCGCTCCTGGCAGAATTGAACCACCTCGGCAGCACATTTATTATAAAAATGTTTGTGTGCAGTGTATGCGCTCACTTCTTTGCTATAGTTCGTGCGTCCAAATATAATCCGGTCAACAAAACCAACGGACTCAAGCAGGTCATGAAGGTTCTGCTCTATGAGATTTGGTGTTGGATAAGGCTCAATACTTACCCATGTCCTGCACCCGGCCTTATGTAATGCCCGTAATGCAGCGAGGCGCTCTTCACACGAGGCTGCTCCGGGCTCCATTTTACGACGATAATCCTCATCAAGCGTTATTAGTGTGATACCATGTTCGTTTCTCAATGAGCATTCTTTCAGCTCTATCGGAAGGATACCTTTCGTCAATGTAGTACAGATAATGCCTGCCTCATTTAGTTTTCTAATCGCGGCAATGCTCATGTTCCTTATCTCGTCATATCCATACATGAAAGGGTCGGTCGTGAAACAGAGCTGTACCGATTTGATTTTGTCTTTCAGCTTTGGAATTTCTTTGTCCAAGAGCTCTAATGTGTTTGAAACGAGATATGGCTGTAACCATTCCTCATAACTTTTTACGTTACCGAACCGTTTTTTCTGTTGGAACGCATAACAAGGATACTTGCATCCGTGCGCACAGCCGAGCACATGATTCATGGTGTAATCGCCATACTCCACTCCCGTCTCATAGAGCATGGTTTTCCGCGTTATGAATCCTTTTACGTGCTTCATTATGTGCGCCTCCTAACAATTACGGTCTGGCCAGCTTTCTCTTCCCAGAACGTTCTTTTCTTTCCTGCGGCTGTTAACGCTGGGTCTCTTACGATATCAATCGTTCCAGCATTTTCGAGTTTTGTGAGAATCTCGTATATCATTTTGAATGGACAGATAACTCCGTATTCATTACAAAAATCAGCAAGAAAAACTGTGATATGTGTCTCCCTTGTCATTCGATGGATATGGGCCAGAACCATCTGTTCTATCTCTTCTTGCGTCAAAATATCATTTTCCACTGTGGATGTTACGGTGCTCATCATATTAAAGAGAGACAATTGACCGTTTTGCTGGATGTTGACAAATAGCTCATCTTTTCGACGCTGCATATTTTCAGCCATAAGAAAACAGCCGTCTTCATGGTCGCAAACATGTATCATTCGGTACTTGGGCCTCTGACCAGGTTTCAGTCTGATGGGCATATCCAACACATATTTGTACTTCTGCTTCAGGTGCTGTTTGTATTCTGCTGATAACCTACGTTCTGCCTGATACCCGTCGATGCAACCCGCTTGAAAATCCCTGACAATATCCATCCAGTAGTTTCCACCGGCGATTCGCGTCAACAAATTCTCTGACTGAGGAGATGCTGTTACCGTTGTTGGCTCATATTCAACCAAGTCATCAAGGCCCATCAAGGCATCATCCTGAGAAATATCTACCTTCATCACACGGCAGGCATCTCGGAAGAAACCAAAGGAATTGAAATTGATGAGCATCTCAAAGGAACGAAATCCGTATGTGCCAATCTCATCAAAGAGCTGCGAATCAAGTGCTTGTATTCCGTATGGGTCAATGTAAAGGAAGACATTGTATCCGCGTTTATCCTTTAATAAGCCACGGATATTATCCTCGAATTTCCCGTCAACTACCTGTGGTGTCCCATACTGATAAGGATGCAGCATCAGGTTCTGTTCCAAGTCTGCAGCGTGATTCAGCTCAATAAAGCAAGGCACTATTGCATTGTTCTTTCTGGATATTCTGCTCATGCCTAACCGCTCGTTTATGATTTGCATTGCTATCAGTGGGGAGCCATCATTTCCATCGTCAAACTTGCCTTTGCCAGCAAAGCAATCAATATAGAAAATCGGCTTCCCTGAAACAAGGAGCTTTTGGAAATACTGGGGCAAGTAGCATCTAAGAAGCGTATCCTTAATTTCAGACCACTCGTTTTTCTTCTTGAAAAAATCACGTTGATTTTTCGCCATACAAACCTCTCTTTTAGGATTCTGGAGCTTCCTCCGGTAGCAGCTCCATGATGTCTCCGATGTCGCAGTTGAGAACCTTGCAGATTTTCATAAGGACTTCCATGCTGACCGTTTCGCCCTTGGACAGCTTTGTCACGGACGACCAACTAATACCTGCGGCAGACTGCAAATCTTTCTTTTTCATATCTTTGTCGATAAGCAGTTTCCATAGTTTTTTATAACTTACTTCCATAATGGTCACCCCATAATAATAAACCTGTGCCTGTGCAACGAGCTTTGGTTTCGCCGAAATCTTATAAGTGCGCCTCCATGATACCACGTTCCTGTCGAAAAAACAAGATAATTCTCCGTAAACGCACGAATATTCTGCGACTGCTATTGAAAGTTCTCCGTTCAGATGCTATAATAAATACGCTTTTCGACAAACGGGGTGGGAATGCTGTTAACACTCCCACGGCTATTTCTTTGTTTATGCGGCGCAATTTTTGAGGTCAGCCCATGATGCCGATTTTGTTGCCGTTCTCGTACATATCCTCGGCATACTCGACATGATTGGGGCCTTCGCTTTGTATCCAGCCAAAGCCGGGGACATAGACCATATCCGCCAGTTCGTTATCGTTAGCTATTGGTTCCGGTGCCGATTCAGACTGCGTAGGATGTACCGGAGCGGGTTCTGTCTGCGTAGGAGGTGCAGATTTCTGTTCTGTTTCGGCTTCATCTTCTATTTCCGGTGCAGGGGTGGGCAACTCCTTGGCGGCCACTTCCGGGGCTGATTCAGCTTCCGGCATTCCCGATTCTTGCTTTCCTGTGATTGCTGGCAACACCAGTTCCTCTGTTTCCGGAAGTGTCGGCCGTGGAGTGGTCACGGCGGTCGTTTCGCTCGGCGCGGGTGTTTTCTCGACCGTTTCGGCCTGCGGCCACACGGCGGCACACAGGGCGAGACAGGCGGTAATCGCCGCGGTAACGATGATTCTCTTTTTCATTTTGGTTCCTCCTCTTTGGATGTAAAATGATTGAGTTCTGTGGGCAACTCACCTTTTACGGAATAGCTATCAGAATTTCAGAAGAGTATCCAGAATATTTGCCGCCTGCTGAAGCTCGCTCTGAGTGGCTTCCTTTGGAATATCCGCATCCTTTTGCACCTTGTGCGGCAGATAAGGTTCATAGTTCTGCCGAGTCATCGACGGCCGGTAATGTCCCAGCATCCGCGACAGTTCCTTGGTTTCCATGCCGTTCCGCAGAGATAGAACGGCGCAGGTGTGCCTGAGATCTGTGAATCGGATGTGGTCAAGCCCCGCTTCCTTGATGATCTCATTATGCATCCGGTGTACCATCTGCGGCGAGTATGGCCTTTGCGTGGCCGGATGCATGAACATCAGCGGACTGTTTGAATGCTTGGTGTGTTCCATGATCAGGAGGTCGACCACCTCCGATGCCAAGGTTATTGTTCTCGTTTCCGAGCCATATTCGATCAGTTCCCGCCGCTCTACAGAGCGCTGCTCCGATATGGTCAGCGTCCTATCTTTTACATTGAGGTCGTTCCATTTCAGGGCGATGAGCTCACCCTGCCGCAGGCCAGCCGTTAAGGCCAGCATGAACATAGGGAGATACCCCAGCTGTTCTGCCGCATCCAGATAATCTTCCATCTCCAGCGGTGTCAGCACATTGGCATTGACTTTCTTCGGCTTGGAGTAGTGAAACGCTCTGGCGGGATTATCGCCAATCAGGCCATCCCGCATGGCTTGGTCCAGGCATTGCTGGAGCAGGCGGTGGATGTGCCGCATGGTTTCTTCCCCCAATCCAGAACTGCCGGGTCGATGATTGCCGAAGTGCTTCCGCTCCTCCAGAAATTCTCCGATCATCTCCGATGTCAATTCAGAGAGCGGTATATCTCCCAAGCCGGGGAGGATATGGTTTTTGAATACATAGTTGTGTGCCGCATAGGTGATCGGCCTGCTCTGGGACTTATCGTAGGTTTCCTGCCAGAAGATGATGTATTCCCGAAGAGTCATATGGCCACCTCCATACACTGGCGCTGCAGATCCCGAAAGGCCACCCACGGGAGCCGTGCCCGTTTTAATATCTTCTTGTGCAGATAATAGAACTCGTGGAGCTTATACGGTGTCTCGGTTTTGGGATTGAGGAACACATAGGGCGAGCCAGTTTCCGGCATCTGCTTCAGGAGGTGTTCTGCCTTGGCATTGAGGGTCAGCAGACGCTGCCCCTTGAGGATGTACCTGCAGCGGACATGAAAATCGGCCCACGACAAGGTGATCAGTTCACACTGCCGCAGGCCGCTGGATAGTCCTATGTAGATAAGAGGGAGCACGCCGAGTTGTTCCGCTGCGTTCAGATAACGCTGGAGCTGTCCCAGGCGCAGAGGGGCTGCTTTGTATTCCGTCACCTTTGGTTCCTGGCAGAGCCGTACCGGGTTGTAGGGGATGAGCTGTTCCTGTGCCGCTTCATCTATGCACCGGCGCAGGAGCAGATGGACGCACCAGATACTTCTGCCTCCGAGTCCCTGGCTTCGCAGGGCATCGTAGAAATCGGTGACCGCCTGCTCCGTCAGGTCAGAGAGCGCCACGTTTCCGATGCCGGGAAAGATGTGGCCGTAAATCAGATTGCGGTACCCGCCCTCGGTGCTGCCCTTCCACTTGTGTCGGTTGGCGGTGAACCACTGGCCACACCATTGCCCGACTGTCATGTTATCTTTCTGCATATTATCGCCTCCTTTTGGCAAACGAACAATATCACAGAAAGCAGGAAATAGCTACCGGAAAGAACAGAATATTTGCAGGAAAACAACTGTTCCGAATAACGCCGATATTATTCGGAATAATATAGTTGATTTTATTCGGAAGTGTGGTTATAATATTCTTGACGAACTGCAATGGAGGTGTTCCAATATGACGATCAAAGAAGCGGCTGCCGCTTGGGGGATTACCGAACGACGGGTCAATGCGCTTTGCAAAGCCGGACGCATTTCCGGTGCGTATAAGGAGGGCAGGCAGTGGTTTATCCCGGACAGCACGCAAAAGCCGGTGGATAAGCGTGGTCACCGGAGTGTGGTGAAGCCCGCAGTATCATCTGTGCGCAAGCCGTTGCCCATTGGCGTATCTGATTACCGGGACGCCTGCAAAAACTACTACTATGTAGACAAGACCTTAATGATCAAGGAGTTTCTGGACGAGCGCCCCAAAGTATCCCTATTTACCCGCCCCAGACGCTTTGGCAAAACACTGAACATGGATATGCTCCGCACTTTCTTCGAGAAGACGACCGAGGACACTTCCGTTTACTTCAGAGATAAGAAAATCTGGTCCTGCGGAGAAGCCTATCTTGCCCACCATAGAAAGTATCCTGTGATTTTTCTGTCCTTTAAGGATGTTAAATACACCTCTTGGGAAGAAACCTATCAGACACTCCAAAAGCTGATCGCACAGGAATTCCGCCGCCACGACGAGTTGGCATCCAGCTCTGCGCTTAGTGATTACGAAAGAGAGGAATATTCCCTTCTTGCAACAGAAGCTGCTGATGAAGTGGAATATCAAATGTCCCTGCGGACATTGACGCTGCTTCTCCATAAGCACCACAATGTCGCCCCCATCGTCATCATTGACGAATATGATACTCCCATTCAGCAGGGCCATGTGAGCGGCTTTTACGACACGATCATCGGATTCATGCGAAATCTGTTCTCTGGTGGTCTGAAGGACAATCCGCATCTGAGCTATGGTTTCCTGACCGGCATCCTGCGTGTTGCCAAGGAAAGTATCTTCAGTGGTCTGAACAACCTGAAGATCAACTCGATTTTAGACGAGCGCTACAGTGAATATTTCGGCTTTACTTCAAGCGAAGTACACGAGATGGCGGACTACTATCATGCTTCTGATAAATATCAGAAGCTTTGCGATTGGTATGATGGTTACCTTTTCGGCAATACCGAGATTTTTAATCCCTGGTCTGTCATTGGATACTTCAATAATAACTGCCGTCCCA
>ERZ808252.1291-NODE-1291-length-18892-cov-8.519456_pt1 | contig 18892 bp, 20 predicted proteins | sample MGYA00521242_ERZ808252 | MGnify/ENA primary metagenome ERZ808252 (study PRJEB31516, sample SAMN03275581) | gut metagenome | biome: mammalia-associated habitat; material: feces | host: Papio cynocephalus | place: Kenya | collected 2012-08-07 ...
TCAGCGGTCTGGGGGCCTATTCTCTCCAAGAGTAAGTGTCAAAGATGGAAATATAAAGACCTTTTGCGAAAAAACAAAATAATCCGCCAGTTTTTGGATAATTTACAAACTGAATCTATCTTTGAGTAATGATCATCGAAGCACACGACATACACAAGAGTTTCGGACAGCTTGAAGTACTGAAGGGGATTGATTTCAGCGCGGACGAGGCCGAAACCGTCTCAATAATGGGGGCATCCGGCACCGGCAAGTCAACCCTGCTCCAGATACTCGGCACTCTGTCCACCCCTAACAAGGGAAGTCTCAAGATAGACGGAGAAGACGTACTTACACTCCGAAGCGATGAGTTGGCAGCGTTTCGGGGACGCAAAATAGGATTCGTATTCCAGGCGCATCACCTGCTGCCCGAATTCACCGCTCTGGAAAATGTGATGATCCCAGCACTGATAGCCGGGACACCGGCATCCACAGCCAAGGCGGAAGCACTTGGACTGCTCCAAAACCTCGGTCTAGAAGACAGAGCAGAGCACAAGCCCTCGGAACTCTCCGGCGGAGAACAGCAACGCACAGCCATAGCGAGAGCCATCATCAACCGTCCCTCCGTCCTTTTCGCCGATGAGCCGACAGGCAACCTCGACTCCGTCACAAAACAGGAGATACACAAGATATTCCTCAACTTACGGGACACCATAGGGCAGACTATCGTAATCGTGACCCACGACCCGCAACTCGCATCTCTATGCGACCGCAGGCTTGAGATGAAAGACGGGATGTTCGTATAATGGGTGAATCCACTTTCAGATTCCGCCAATTCGAAGTCCGCAACCGGGACTCGGCCCTCAAAGTAGGGACAGATGCCGTGCTGCTCGGTGCGGCAATGACAATCCTCCCGTCTGACCGTACCGCCCTCGATATAGGCACAGGCACAGGGGTGATCGCCTTGATGGCGGCACAACGCAGCGGGGATTGCAAGATTACCGGCATAGACATAGATCAGGCTTCAGCGGACGAGGCTGCCGTCAACTTCAAGAACTCCTCATGGGCGGACCGCCTCACCGCCATATGCACTCCACTCTCCGGATTCAAGCCGGAAGACAAATTCGATCTCATCTTCTCGAACCCTCCCTATTACGACTCCTCTCTGGAAAATCCGGATCGCCGCGAAGCGGCTGCAAGGCACACGGGATCGCTTTCGCACCGGGACATCCTCGCTTTCGCCGCCGACAACCTTACGGCAGCAGGTCGCCTGTCCCTCATCCTGCCTGCAGAGTCCCTGCACAGTCTGCGGAGATGCGCAGTTTCGTTCGGGCTGCATCCTTTCAGGCTGCTGCATATCAGCACCACGCCCAACAAACCTCCGCGCCGCGTCATAGCGGAGTTCTCCACCATGAAAATCGCGGAAAAAGAAGACTTCCTGACTCTTTCAACGGCAGGTGAAAAGACAGCGGAATACCGTCTGCTGACGCAAGATTTCTACCTTTGATTGATGCCCGTCAAGACAGGTTTTGACTTTTCATACCCCTCCACAGGCCCACAGAAAGGCGATTGTGGCGAAATCGTCAAATCCCCCAAACTCGCCACAAAACCCAATCCTCGCCACGGATAAAGGTATTTTGACCACAAAGGCGCCCACAAGAAGAACGCCATAAAAAGTAATGTTCCTACATTCGCCGCCGTTAGTTAATCTTTAAAAGTTTTTTGACGATGTACGAACTCAAACAGAAAGACAATTTCATTCTTACATTTGAAAATTCAGTCAAGGAATGCTGGGACAAACCGGCTCTCGATGACTACAACAGCAGCAGCGTCACCTACGGCGAACTCGCTGCCGATATCGAAAGGCTCGTGCTCTGCTGGAAAGCAGCCGGGCTCAAAAAAGGCGACAAGATTGTCATCAACGCAAGGAGCAGTTCCAACTGGGCCAAGGTTTTTCTGGCTTCCCAGATCGGGGGCTTCGTGGCCGTGCAGATCTTCAACGGCTTCACCCCTGACGACACCACAGCCCTTGTCAACCACTCCGACGCGCGTCTCCTCTATACAGAGAAAGCGATCTTCGACAAGATGAACTTCGACGCCCTCACGAATCTTCTCGGCGCCATCGACAACAAGAACTGGGAACTGCTCGCCTCCCGCGACGGGTTCGCAGACATCTATAACAAGCGCGAAGTCCTCTTCAACGAAGCCCACCCGGACGGGCTCAAGCCGGAAGACATCCACTACGAGACCGGCTCACTGGACGACCTCGCCGCCATCATGTACACCTCCGGTTCCACCGGCAACCCTAAGGGAGTGATGCTGACCAACCGCAACCTCTCGGCCAACATCCACCTCATTCCGATCCACTTCCCTTACAGAAGAGGAGACAACTACGTCAGTGTGCTCCCTTATGCGCACATCTTCGGAATGGTCTACGACATGCTGGCCCCGCTCTGCTTCGGGATGCACCTCATCGTGCTCTGCATACCGCCGGTACCGGCAAACCTCAAACCCGCCCTCAGAAAATACAGACCGCATGTATTCTTCGCCGTTCCGCTGATCCTCACCAAACTTCTGGAAGACTCTATCGGAGAATTCATCCACAGCAAGAGCGGTGCGGCGAAGCTTGAGGACTACAAAAACAATCCCGACTTCTGCGAAGCCCTCACGACAATCTTCATCAAGGCTCTTGGAGGCAACATCGAAGTATTCGTAACAGGCGGCGCAGCCATTCCGGAGCATCTGGAAAAACTCATGGTTGAAAAACTCGGCCTCCCGTTCGTCACCGGCTACGGCATGACCGAAGCGGCTCCTACCATCTGTCTGGGGCACCTCGGCACCTACAAACTCAAGGAATGCGGAGAGGTAGCCGAAGAGGGAGTTGAGCTCAAGATCAATTCATCTGATCCGGCGCATATCCCGGGAGAAATCCTCATCAAGGGCAATGTCGTATTCAAAGGCTACTACAAAAATGAAGCAGCCACCAAGGCCGTATTCACCGAGGACGGCTGGTTCAGGACAGGCGACCTCGCCACCATCGATGCGGACAATAGCGTATTCATCGTTGGCCGCTGCAAGAGCATGATCCTCTCCTCCAACGGGCAGAACATCTTTCCGGAGGAAATCGAGGTGGTGCTCAATGCTCTCCCTTACGTAGGCGAATCACTCATCGTCTCACGCGGCGGCAAACTCGTGGCCCTCATCGTCCCGGATGCCAACCTCACCGGCGACCTTGACGCCACAGCGCTCAAGAGCGTGATGGATGCCAACCTCGTGGCACTCAACAAGAAAATCCCAGCATACTCGCAGGTCAGCTCATACGAGCTCCGTTTCGAGCCGTTCGCCAAAACCCCTAAGGGAAGCATCAGGAGGTTCATGTATGAATAATGGAAAAAGAGTTGTCATCACCGGCCTGGGAGTCATCTCCCCGGTCGGCAATGACATCGCCACATTTTGGGACAGCCTCAAGTCCGGCCGCTGCGGCATAGGGCCGCTTACCGGTATGGACCTGCACGGGCTCCCGATACATGTGGCCGGCAACATCAAAGATTTCGACCCTTCGGCCTTCGGTCTGAGCGGAGCGGACAAAAGGCGCAACGACCTCTACAGCCAGTACGCCCTCGCAGCAGCATCGCAGGTCATGAAGTCCAGCGGTCTCGTGTCAGGAGAAAACATTGAGCCGGAGAGGTTCGGAGTCTACGCCGGCACCGGGATCGGAGGTATGAACACCTTCGTCTCCCAGACCAAAGTGCTTCTGGAAGAAGGCGCGGACAGGATTTCCCCTCTCTTCATCCCGATGATGATCCCCAATATCGCCGGAGGCAACATCGCCATCAAATACAACGCTCAGGGGCCGTGTCTGACCCATGTGTCAGCCTGCGCCACCAGCACCAACTCCATCGGCGAAGCATACTTGGCCGTAAGTTATGGCAGGGCAGATGCAATCCTGACAGGCGGCAGTGAAGCCGTGCTCAACCCGTTGGCAATAGGGGGATTCGCCAACTGCAAGGCCCTCACCACGGAGGAAGATCCGTCCAAAGCCTGCCGCCCGTTCGACAAGGACCGCGGTGGTTTCGTCATGGCAGAAGGCGCAGCCTTCCTGATGCTCGAAGAATATGGGCACGCCATGGCCCGCGGCGCTGAGATAATCGCTGAAGTGTGCGGCTACGGCTGCACCTGCGACGCCTATCACTACACAGCCCCGCGCCAGGACGGCATCCCGGCTTCCAGGGCCATCAAGGACGCCCTCTCGCAGGCGGGATATAAGGAGGGGGAGAACCTCTACATCAACGCCCACGGCACCGGCACCCACCTCAACGATGCGGCCGAGACCAAGGCCGTCAAACTCGCACTGGGAGAAGAGGACGCGCATCGCGCATCAATAAGTTCCACCAAATCAATGACCGGGCACATGTTCGGGGCCACAGGTGCGGCCGAACTCATAGCCTCCGCCCTGGCCCTCAGAGACGGAGTGGTTCCTCCGACTCTCGGACTTACAAACCCGGATCCGGAATGCGATCTGGACTACACCCCGCTCACAGCCCGGGAACGGAATCTTGACATCGCCATCTCCAACTCTCTCGGCTTCGGAGGGCATAATGTTTGTGTAGCCTTAAGAAAATTCAACAAATGAACAGAGAAGAAATCAAGCAGATCCTGCCACACAGGGAACCGATGCTCCTCGTGGACGAATCCGAATGGGACGGAGAGTACGTCTGCTCCAAATACACCATCCGTGACAACGAGTTTTTCACTACCGGGCATTTTCCGGGCTATCCTGTAGTGCCGGGAGTCATCCTGTGCGAGATGATGGCCCAGGCCAGTTTCCTGCTGATCCCGGCCGAAGAACTCAAGACGAACACGGCATTTTACGCCGGACTTGACGGGGTCAAGTTCAAACATTCAGTATTCCCGGGAGACACCGTCTGCACCCGTGCACGCCTCATAGGCCGCAAGGGCCCGGCAGTCTTCGTGGAAGCGAAGGCTACCGTCAACGACAAAGTCTGCTGCATGGGCAAGCTCACATTCATGCTCGTACCGAACGAAAATCTCAAGAAACAATAGTCATGGCATACGGATTACTCAAAGGCAAGAAGGGCATCATCTTCGGAGCCCTCAATGATCAGTCAATCGCCTGGAAGGCAGCACTTAAAGCCAAAGAAGAGGGAGCGGAGCTAGTACTCACCAACACCCCCGTGTCCATCCGCCTCGGCACCATCAACGAACTTGCGGAGCAGTGCGAGGCTCTCGTGGTACCGGCAGATGCGACTTCGCTTGAAGACCTCAATACCCTCGTAGACCAGTCCATGGAGCACTTCGGAGGACAGTTCGACTTCGTTCTCCACTCTGTAGGAATGTCTCCCAACATACGTAAAGGCAAAGCCTACGAAGACACCAACTACGACTTCTTCGGCAAGACCCTGGATATTTCAGCCCTCTCCTTCCACAAGCTGCTCAACGTGCTTTACCGCAAGGATGCGCTCAAGGAGTGGGGTTCCGTGGCCGCTCTGACATACATCGCGGCTCAGCGCACATTCGAGGGGTACAACGATATGGCGGATGCCAAGGCCCTGCTTGAGTCCATAGCAAGGAGTTTCGGTGTCATATACGGCAAACGCAGGCACGTGCGCATCAACACGGTGTCCCAGTCCCCAACCCTGACGACAGCCGGCAGCGGCATCGCGGGCATGCAGGACATGTTCGCATACGCCGACAAGATGTCCCCTCTGGGCAACGCCAGCGCCTCCGACTGTGCCGACTACCTCGTGACACTGTTCTCCGACCTTACCAGACATGTCACGATGCAGACCCTCTATCACGACGGAGGTTTCTCCACCACAGGCCTCACGGCCGATGTGATAGACGCTTTCCGCAAAGGGCTGTAAAGGCCCGAGAGGATTTGCCCCTACCGGTAAAATCCCTCTCCCACCGTAGTTCATACTATCATGTTAAAGATTCAATAACATGATAGTATGTCTTGTTTACTCTCAACCTGTTTCGCCAACTATATATAGGCATCAGCCTGATCGAGTAGAGTTTCGAATACGTATTATAGTATAAATCATAATCGACAAAGTTATAATATACCGTATCAGCGCACAACATCACCAGAAAGGCTTCCGGCTCATACCGGAAGCGGTATACGTTTATGCTGTCAATACTATATTCCTTCTTAAGGGTAGCATAATTGTCGTCATAAAGGGTAGCATAATTGTCTTTATAAACAGGTTTAGGAGTGATAAAGCCATCCAACCCACGATACCAGCCATACTTGCGCATTCTACGCAAGGCTCTCCTGTTTTCAAAAACAACCGTTAAATAGCGGCTTTCGGGATCAAGAATGCGAAAAAACAAACTGTCCGAATCCATATCGGCACTTCTGATGGAGTCCGTTGGCATTGGCTTTGTCACATACATCTTTCCATCTTTCTCCACTACTCTCGGGGAGTCAATATGTATCGTGTCCACATAATACACAGGCAAAATATTCTCCGGATATGTCGGTCGGTCGCAAAAAAGCAAAGGCTGAAAGAAAATCCTCAAGTCTTTTTTCGTCGAATTCTTAAGAGCATCAAAACAGTCTCTAGGAAGCAATCTCTTGTTGATAGCAAAAAAGGCTGCTACTGTCAATAAACTAGACACCAGCAAACATCCAAAAACAATCAATACTGCTTTCCATTTTCTCATCGCTTGTTCCTCCCTACCCTTTTTCAACTTCTGGCCACTATTCTCCCAACTTAACAGAGAACACCATATTGCTGTTGTAATAATACCTTATTTCTGTCAGTTCCCCTTTTTCATTATAGAATTTATATTCTCCATGCTCGGCACAAGTATCCATCACTGGACCATCCTCTTCATAATAAAGAATCGGTCCTTCCGCCTTTACTTTTCCATTCTCCCAATATGATACTCCATAGCAAATCCTGTCTGGATGATACGTATTTCCGTCTTTATCCCTTATAGGAATGGAATATTCCTCAAAGTTGCTAAGCTTAAAGTCTAACTTCCCATCATCCAAAAAATAAAATAATTGGGACATCTTTGACATCTCTCCAGTAAAATGCATGTCTATGCAGTCTATCCTTTTACGGTCCCTGTTAAACTCGATGCTGATATAATCATCTTTGGTACCCATATAGTATGTGTAATGGAACCAATTGCTACTCAAACACGGTTCAACATGCCATCCATTATACACACGACTAGTATCGCTCTCTTGAGCATCCGTAATGGCAACGGCTGCAAGCTGCATGCAGATGAAACAGATAAATCTTTCAGCTTTCATAAACGAATAATTTGATGAATCATCGCCAACAAAGTTGCTGCCTTAGCCCTATAGACAAGTGACTATACTTAGAATTACAGCCACCAAACAGCCGAGCAATTCAAAAGAGGAATTGAAAAGAAAAAAAATAACAGCCATACTAAACATCACGTTATAAGAAACGCGAAAACATTTCTTATTATAAATGCTAGCACAAGGTTCAATGATTTGATTCTCACTCATATTTTCTCCATGTCCACTTTGTCCCATATATATATTCATCTTCAGCCTCATCAAATTTAATCCTGTAAAAAAGCGAATCCATATCCGCTTCCCCTATCTCCAAACTGTCAAGAGCCTTATCAAAAAGGTGCCTGTCTTTATAAGTTTGTGTTCTGAAACAGTCCGATACTTTTATGGGCTGCTCACCTGCAAGCTTCCACTTTTTAACTGTTGTGATATAATAGGGTGGCCATTCTTTACCGGTCCCATCCATGTAATACGATAAAATATATTGCTCATTCCAAAAGACCTTATTGACACATGTTTCGGTTACATAATGAGAAGAGCCTAATGGAAAACCTCTTTTATATCCCAATTGTAATCTCTCGATTGCTGATCCTTCTGGAACCGCAAGAAAAATGAGATGAGGCGCGCCACTGATAGAAGGATTTTCGAATGGGCAACTGCTCCTGTCTACCTGATCTATGGCAAATCCGCTCTTGCCAAGAAACTCTTGATGGACACAATAAGCATGGTAGTCACTTACATAATCGCTTATCCATATTAACATCGTTATAAAGATAAAAAACTTGAATATTCTCAGGGGTTTAATGACAACTATTTTCATTCCTATTTGTTCTTTTCATTAAAGGTCGCCCATACATAAAACTGATATGTATTGCCAAGAAACCGACTTTCACCCCGGGATTTATTTGCTATTGGCAGATGATAAAAAAGAGAAGTTCGACTTTTGCTGTCACTAACCACATGATATATGAACTGCCCCTTAGAGGCACACCCGTGAAATAGTCCACCGGGGCTTTCCCGTACCTCCCAAGCTCCGCGGCGCTCGGCGAGTGGAGCTGCAGGAGGGATTCCTTGATGATGTTGGCCATAACTCAATCAGTTAAGTTTGCGGTCGTAAGATAGGCAACTCCGCTGACTGGCACAAGTAACCTTCGTTACATTTTCTTTTTACGGAGTATCAATATACTACCAAAAAATCCCGGGGCCTGAGGCTCCGGGATTTTTTATGATGTCTTTATAGACTACAGATTAGGGTTGGACTTCTTCCACTCGTCTACAGGAGGGACGATGCCCAGAGAGACGATCTCATCGCGCATCTTGCAGAGGTGCTCGTAAGAAGCCTGAAGCTCAGCCATCTCTTCAGCGGTGCCTTCCGGCTTGGTGAAGTGCACCCCGGTAGCGTCAATCACTGTAGGCATGGCCATCATCACGTTCTTGTAGCCGCAGGTGTCGCAGTTGACATAGCATCCGGCAGGCCAGGTGAACTTGGCGCCGCCCATGGCAGCCTCGATCATCTTGACGGCATTGTAGGCCGGGCTCTGGAACGAGCTGCGTCCGCGGAGTTTGATGATGTTGGAACCGCCCTGCACTGTCTCATGCTTGATCTCGGCCCAGCGTTCTGCTGAAAGATGCTTGTCAGCAAGCGGGGTGCCGTCGATGAGGGCCTTGCTTGCAAACACTGCCATGGCCTCGCCGTGTCCGCCGTAAGTGTAGGCGTTTGTCACCTTGCTCTGCTGAACGCCGAACTCCTTTGCAAGATTGCTCTGGAGACGGGTGGAGTCGAGGGCAGCAAGTGAAGTGAGCTGAGAAGGCTTCAATCCTGAGTGGATGAGGGCCGTGAGAGCCGTCACATCAGCAGGGTTGAAGATGACCACTACATGCTTGACATCCGGGCAATATTCCTTGATATAGTCACCGAACTGAGCGGCGATCTGGCAGTTGCCCTTGAGAAGATCCTCGCGGGTCATGCCCTCCTTGCGAGGAGCTCCGCCGGATGAGATGATGTACTTGGCATCCTTGAAAGCCACTGCAGGATCAACGGTCCAAGTGATGTTGGCGCCTTCGAATGCGCAGTGATACATCTCCTCGGCCACGCCATGCACGCCTGGCTCGAAGATGTCGTAAAGGCAAACATTAGGAGTGAGCCCAAGCATAAGGGCAGTCTGTGCCATATTGGAGCCGATCATTCCGCCGGCACCGACAATGAGCAACTTTTCGTCAGTAAGGTATTTCATAATAATATCGATATTATTGTACTTCCTCAAAAGTGGGACAAATATACAAAAAATCATTATCTTTGCGCCGATATAAAATATTTATGGCTCTATATCTAATACAGGATCTTGACGACGACTACCACTCGAAACTGGGAGTCTGGAAGATCACCGAGTCCGAAGAAGAACTTCGCAGACTCTCTTCAGTTCCGGCAGATGAACTTGAAGAAATATCCTATATAAAAAGTGAATCCCTGAGAAAGCAGAAATTCGCTGTCAGAGCACTGCTTGATGTGATGTTCGGTGAAAAAGTGTACCTTAGCCACCACGACAACGGCAAGCCCTACATAGAAAATTCCGCGACCAACATAAGCATCACCCACACCGACAAATACGTAGCTGTCATCCTCAACGACACCGAAGAGGTGGGCATCGACTGCGAGTCCCTCGACAGGGACTTCTCCGCCGTGGAGAAGAAAGCTCTGTCCGAAGAGGAGATCGAAAGCCTCGATGAGGACAAGCGCAACGAGCAGCTGGCCATCTACTGGTGCGCCAAGGAAGCCGTATACAAGAAAATGTCACAGCACAATGTGGATTTCGCCGAGCAGATTGAAGTGGATGACTTCAGGCTGCGCGGAGAGGGGGAGCTTGAAGCCACTTTCATACAGAAAGACGGGTTCGAGGAGGAGTTGCACCTCCAGTACATGACTTTCGACCGCCACGTACTGGTCTGGGTCGCCGGATAAATCTTAACGTGAACGTAGCCAGGCCTCGGGATTCTGCGGGGCCTTCTCTTTCCATATCTGGAAATGCAGCAGGGCTTGGCCGTCAATCGTATCGACCTGCCCTATGGTTTGGCCGGTCTTGACTCTGTCGCCTGCCTTGACCGATACCTGTCCGAGTTTGCAGTAGAAACTGAAATAATTGCCGTGCTGAACAAGCACGCACTTGTTGTAGCCGGGCATCATTATCACCCTTTTGACATCCCCGTCGAACACCGCTTTCACCTCCGTGCCAGGGGACAGAGAAATCCCGATGCCGTTATTGAACGGCATGACGATTGAGGTGTAGACCGGGTGATTGTGCTTGCCGAATTTCTCGACCACCGGGCCGTCGGCCGGCCACGGGAGTTTACCCTTGTTGGCTTCAAATTCAGATGCAAGTTTGTAATCTATTGCCTTGGCTGACTTCGCCTGAGTTTTTCCAGAAGGCTTATTCTTGCCCTCATCCATGTATTGGGCTATTATCTTCTCTATTTCCTTGTTGAGGGCTTCGACCTGCTTGCGTTTGGAGTTGAGTTGTTTCTGGTATCTGGTCTTGTCCCGTTTGAGGTTGGCCACAAGGGTATCGGAACGTTTTTCTTCTATCCTGAGTCCATCCAATTCTTTCTGCCTGTCTGACTTGAGGCTCTCCGCCCGGCGGCGCATGCTCTCCAAGGATTCCATTCTGGTTTCGAGTTCGGACTGGAGTTCCTTTATTCTGGCAGCCTGCCGGTTCATCTGTGATGAAAGGTTCTTGAAGTAGAGATATCTTCTGGCCACCTGCCCGAGGTCTTCGCCGGAGAACACGAAAGCATACCACAGGCGGGTGTCGCGGTTGCGGTAGGCACCCTTGATGAGCCGTTCGTAATAGACTGTCATCGTATCCAGCCTCGCTTTCAATGATTCGTACTCGCGCCTGGCTGTCCGGATGCTGTCAGATATGATCCGGATTTCCCTGTCGCTCTCCTGTATAAGGGCTCGCCTGTTGGATATCTGCTTGCGGATGAGGGTAAGTTCATTCAAGGCACTGCTGCTCTTGTTGGAATTCTCCTTCAGTTGTCTCTGTATCTGGGCTATCTCTTTCTCCAGTTGAGCCTTACGGCTCTCCTGAAGCCTTGTATCCTGCCCCGGCAGAGCCACACTGGTGAGCAGAGCAAGAGCCAGAGACGCAAATATTAGCCTGAGCGGTCTCATTTTGCAGCTTTCTGCTCGGAGAGAGTCTTGTAGTAGGAAGCCAGATCCGTCTCGCCCAGAGTTTCAAGCACTTTGGAATAATGCTCAAGCACCACAGCACTCTCCTTGCCCCCATAAATCATGGCATGCTTAAAAAGAGGCTTGGCTTCCTGTGGCTTGTGCAGAAGGTAAAGAATCCATCCGCAGGTATCAAGATATGTGGCGTTGTCGGGTTCCTGCTCCACAGCGCGTCGGCTCATTTTCAATGCCTTACGAAGAGAACGCTTTTTAAGCGAGAGATAATACGCATAGTTGTTGAGTACCGGCGCATAGTCCGGATTTATCTTCAAAGCTTTCTCGTAGGCCTTGAAGGCGCGCTTCTGATCTCCATTCTGATAAGAGACATCCCCCTCGTATGAATATGCGAAGACCTGTTTCTCCTTGTTGCCCTGACGCGCTGCTGATTCTGCAAGACGGGCGCAGGCTGACAGGACCTCATCCCAACGGCTTTCTATAGAAAGGAGTTTTATCTTGAGTTCCTGGGACTTCAAGTCCTCCGGATACAAGCCGAGACACTTGTCCACAAGCAACTTCAGCTGCTCGCCCCAGACCCACCAGAATTTGGAATCCAGATTGTCAACTATCATCGAGAGGTAATCGCTCTTGATGTCGGCGCGGACATTTTCATTATCAATGAAATGCCCGAGAGTCACAAAAAAATCAGGATAGCTGCCCGTCATCCGGAGAAGTTCAATCTTGCCGAGTTCCGCCGGAGCATAAGAAGGGTCCAGTTCAAGAGCCTGGTTGTAGTAGGCAAGAGCGACAGAATCCCTCTTCTGCTGAAAACGGGCATCCGCGATGAGCGTCAAAGTATTGGGAGTATTATACAGGGCCGGACTCATCTTGACAAGTTTTTCGCAGACATCCGCGAGAGAGGTACGGTCACCCTCGTTGCTGTAGAGAGTGGCAAGTGCATTGAGATACCATGCATTGGAAGAATCAAGTTGCGTAGCCTTGATCAAGTGCTCCGCTGCCCTGCCGTTCTCGCCCATAGCGAGTTCGCACAGTCCGAGATAGTAGTTGACAGCATCGTCATCCGGTGCGGAGTCGAGCAGGACAAGGAACTTCTCCTGCGCCTGCAGGTACCTGCCTTCAGCATACTCTCGGGCGGCATCTAGAAACTGCCCGCTGTCAGCCGTATTCTGAGCTCTTAGACCGAGACAGGACAACAATACTACTATATATATAATGACTATCTTTCTCATCTCTTTCCTTATCATACGCAAAAGTATGCAATTTTATGAGAAAAATTGGCTACTTTCGTGGGTATTATTGGATTTGACGATGCAACTTTTCGGAAACGGAAAGCATCTTGACAATCGGGAAACGGAAATGATAGACGGGGCGAGACGTGGAGACCGCCGTTCCCAAAAAGCCATCTTCGACCTCTTGTCACGGAAGATGTTCGCAGTATGCCTGCGGTACATGGGGGACAAGGACGCGGCCGAAGACATACTTCAGGACGGATTTGTGACCCTGTTCTCAAAGTTGGACAGTTATTCGGGCGCAGGTTCATTTGAAGGTTGGGCAAGAAGGATCTTTGTCAACACTGCACTGATGAGTCTCAGGAAGAAAGATGCTCTCAAGAACACCGAGGACCTCGAAGCCGCATGGAACATGGCAAGCGGCGATCCGTCCCCGATACAGAAGATAGGCAATGACGATCTTCTGAAGATGGTGGCAGCTCTTCCTCCCGGATTCCGGACGGTATTCAACATGTATGTGATTGAAGGCTACTCCCACAAGGAGATCGCAGAAGCCCTCGGAATCTCAGAGACCACATCCCGCTCACAGTTACAGAGGGCGAGAGTGCTGCTGCAGTCGAAGATAAAGGAAAGATATTAGTTCAAGATGCAAGAAGAGAATAAGGAGTTCGACCTCCTGGTGAGGTCAATGCTTGAGAACGCCGAGGCGAGACCGTCGCGCGGTGTTTGGAAAGCCATATCCTCCAGTCTGGATGCACGCCCGCAGGCACAGCCTGTGGTTTGGGCCAGATGGGCCGCAGCCTCCCTTGCACTTGCCGCCGCACTTGGTGCCGCACTTTTCTTCCGGGGCACAAGCAACTCAAGCCCCATTGCTCCAGAGCGCAGCCTCGCCCTCCTGAGCACAGAAAAGCAGACGATAAAGGCAGAATTTGACAATGCCGCCCCGCTCATAGCACTCCCGGCACGACAGAAATCCGTCTCCGGAGACACCGCAGAGACCGGACAGGCCGCTGTCGAGACAGCGGCAGAAGCCATAGCCCCTAAAAGCACAGGCACGGAAGGCACAAACAAGCCGGCAAGCAGGAAAAAGAGCAAGTGGAAAAAGGCGGAGCAATATCAAGATGACCTTGACCTGCTGGCCGCAGCGGACAGCAAAAAAGACAGGCGCAAGTTGTCCCTCTATGCGAAAGGCTCCATCGGCGGCAACGATTCCGACTTCAGGTTCTCTCCGTCACACACCGCAATGGCGCCTGGCGAGAAAAGTACAGGGTTCACGGAGCTGAGCACATCCACATACGGAGTTCCCCTCACTTTGGGTCTCGGAGTGCGTTATCATGTGCTGCCGAGGCTATCAGTCGGGACAGGAATAGACTATTCCCTGCTCACGAGGACTTTCACCGGCAAATACAGCGGAATTTCCTCCGTCACCGGAGAAGAGATACAGGAAGCGGGCAATGTCGCCCACAGCCTCCAGTACATAGGTATACCTCTCGGATTGTATTATGATCTTCTCGGCACGGACAGGCTCAAGGTGTACGTCTATGGCCTCGGCGAGGCTGAGTATTGCATATCAAGCAGATATACTCTGTTCGCAGCTCCAAACATAATACGGGACGAGCGGGTTCAGAAGCTCCAGTACTCCATAGGCGGCGGACTTGGCATAGAATTCAGCCTCTCACGCATTCTCGGACTATATGTGGATCCCGGCATAAGATATTACTTCCCGTCCGACCAGCCAAAGAGCATAAGGACCGACAAGCCTGTCATGATCAGTTTCGATGCCGGCTTGAGGTTCAATTTCTGATAAAAAACTTCAAAAGACATAAGAAACTTCAATTTTTGATGACATCCGGAGAACGACTGTTCCAGATGTCATTTTTTGTTCCGTCATTTGCACAAAACCTCATTGCTATGAAGCTTCTTCATCTAACAGTGCTCCTCGCGGGCATATTGGCAGCGTCAAGCTGCTTTTCAGAGGACCAATGGCTTTCAGCCGGACGCTCGCGCCGGGACAGCCACACGCGCAATACAACTGCCGGTGGCGGGACGGACCCGGCGGCGGAAGACACGGTAGTACTCATGTCCGGAGTGCAGTTTGCCGAAAATTACGACTGGCGTATGGACAGCGGATACGGCCAGTCCGTATTCGAGGTGATTTTATATGAGAATTTCAAGCCATGCCTGCAAATCCCCTCTTCTTCCGGGCTTGTCAGTCCAGATCCTGACACGCACCACATTATCGACATGCACCTGTATACGGAATTTGTCTCAGGCGGCAGGACACATCTCGCCAAGGACGGGAAGCCTCTTCTCGACTTCGAGGGACGCGAACTTTTCAAGGGCATACTGCCGGACGGAGAGAATATCTACACCATCTCCGAGATGCGGGACGGCAAAGGTTTCTCTCTCAGACTCAACGGAGAAGTCATCTTCAGCAGAGAACGCGGGTTCGTCTTCGGAGATCTGGGAGATCCGTCATACCGTCCTTACGGAGCATTATACAAAGATGACGGGAAAGTATGTTTCTGCTACCGCGATGACGGAGGCAAGGACGAGACATACTACTATGTAATAGACGGAAAGGCTGAAGACAGCGGATGCGAATGGAAGTATGACATACAGGATCTCAAGGTGATAGGAGGTTATCCCGTCAGCGCGGAGGCATCCTGCCTCTGGTTCATAGTCCAGGAAGGGCGGATATGGCGGGGCGATGGAGAGAACTTGACTCTCTCCGGATGGATGAGTTACGGAGGCGCCGACAACACTTCGTGCACCGTCACGGGCGATGACCCCGAAACATTAAGGGAAATCTGTACAGGAGACGCATTGATCCTGCATGGCGGCAAAACCGGATATGCGATTCTGGAAAGGCCCGGTACCGGAGTGGAAATATGGAGTTCCGACGATGACCGCAATCCCATTCAGAGATACGCCGGACTCAGGCTTCTGTCACCTTCTTGCGCAGAGATTCTCGGAGAAGACAGCCTATATGCCGTACTGGCGCCAGAAGAGGGAGACAGCCACCTTGTACATTGCCATAAGAGCAGCAGAGACATGGAGTTGCATGGCTATTTCACCGGACTGCGTGTATACGCCGGACTCAATCCTCCCAAGTAAGAGTACGCTCACCGTCGTCCGAGACTGAGATATTGACTTTCAATGTCTCCTCCGGGAGCAGATCCTCAATATTCTCCGGCCACTCCATAAGGCATAGGCTGCCGCTGTCGAGATAGTCGTACAGTCCGATATCAAGAGCCTCCGCATCTTTGGTGATACGATAGAAATCAAAGTGATAGATTGATTCTCCGGAAGCGGAAAGATACTCGTTGACAATGGCGAATGTAGGAGAAGCTACCGCATCGTCACGCACGCCGAGAGCCCTGCAGATAGCGGTTATGAAAGTGGTCTTGCCGGCCCCCATAGGGGCGTAGAATGCTATCAGGCGGCAGCCTTCCGTCAAACGGAGAAACTCCGCAGCCGAAGAGTCAATGTCCGCCAAAGACTTGATCGATATCCTATGTTGCATAACGAAGACAAATATAATAAAAAACAATGTTGACACAGATAAAAGCCGCAAAATGCATCGGCACACAAGCCGTCGTAGTCACAGTGGAGACTGACATAGACCACGGGATAGGGATTCACCTCGTGGGGCTTGCCGATGCCGCAGTGAAAGAGAGCCTCCTGCGGACCGTCACCGCGATGGAGACGCTCGGATTCAGAGTCCCTGGCAAAAAGATCGTCATAAATCTGGCACCTGCCGACCTGCGTAAAAACGGCAGCGGCTACGACCTGCCCATTGCTGTAGGGATAATGGCCTCGTCCGGCAAATATAGTTTCGTGCACGCAGAAGAATATCTGATGATGGGAGAGCTGGGGCTGGACGGAAGCGTAAGACCTATAGAAGGAGCTCTGCCGTATGTTGAGTTGGCAGTGGCCTCCGGAATGCGAGGCGCCATACTGCCGGCAGAGTCAGCCATTGAGGCGGCGGAAATCACCGAAATCCCTGTCTACGGTATATCCGGCCTCAAAGAAGCCCTTGACATCTTGCAGGGAAATGATTGCAGCCACCTGCTTGCCGGTGAAATCGCAGGAGCTTTCTCTGCATCGGAACGGATCTATACAGGAGAGAGCATAGTTGATTTTTCCGACATAATCGGACAGGAAGCGGCCAAAAGGGCTGTGGAAATCGCCGCCGCCGGAGGTCACAACATCATAATGATAGGAGCACCCGGGTCAGGCAAGAGTTCATTGGCCAAAGCCATGGCCGGAATACTCCCTCCGATGACCCGCAAGGAGTCGCTTGAGACGAGCCGCATCTACTCTGTGGCAGGTCTCAGAAAAGGATGCAGCGGGCTGATAAGACAACGTCCGTTCCGCTCGCCGCATTACTCGGCGTCTATGGCGGCCATCATCGGCGGAGGGGCCGGAGACAACATTGTCCCCGGAGAAGTCACCCTCGCCGACAACGGAGTGCTGTTCCTTGACGAGATGCCGCAGATGCCCAAAAGCGTCCTGGAGTCGCTGCGCGGCCCCATAGAAGACCGCAAAGTAACCATCTCCAGACTGAAGAACAAGGTGGAGTTTCCCTCATCTTTCACATTGGTTGCCGCTGCAAATCCATGCCCATGCGGATATTATGGAGAGGGAGACCGCTGCAGGTGTACCGTCGCCCAACGCACAGCATACATGTCTAAGTTGTCCGGCCCTATCATGGACCGTATCGACCTTCAGGTCTGGATGCATCCGGTCCCGACAGAGGCGGTCACCCGCAGAGGCAAGGCCGAAAGCAGTCGGGAAGTAGCACGCAGGGTCTGCTCGGCCCGAAGCCGGCAAGCAGCCAGGTTCAAAGGAGAGGGCATCAGCACCAACGCCGAAATGTCAAACCGGCAGACCGAAAAGTACTGTCCGCTGGACGAAGAGTGCAGGCAGGCTTTGGAGAGAATCATGAAAAGCACGGGGATGTCGCTCAGGGCCTGGTTCAGGATAATCAAAGTGGCCCGGACCATCGCAGACCTCGAGGGAGAGGAAAGGATAAGGCCGGGCCATATCATGGAAGCATCAGGCTACCGATTACTTGATCGCGGCAAGATTTGACTTGAGCTGCTCGACGGAGCTCGCCCCTATTATTACCGAGGTGACTTCCGGACGGCGCAAAATCCAACGCAGCGCATACTGGGCAAGAGTCAGCCCCTCAGATTCCGCCTCCTTTCCCCAGACGCCGATCTGGTCAAGGAGGGCCGGAGTCAGCACGTCAGGCTTAAGAAATCCGCTGTGTGTCATGCGGGAACCTTCCGGCACGCCGTTCTGATACTTTCCGGTAAGCAGTCCCTGCGCAAGTGGTGAAAATGCCACAAAACCGGCTCCCGCCGCATCAGCCTGAGGCAGGACGGCGGCCTCGACATTCCTGTCTATCATATTGTACCTCCCCTGATACACAAGGCAAGGGACATGCTGTTCACGCAGGTACGCATAAGCCTTGGCTGCCATCTCCGGCGGATATTTCGAAATCCCTACATACAGGGCTTTGCCTTGCCGCACAGCATCCACAAGGGCCTGCATCGTCTCCTCTATCGGAGTCAGAGGATCAGGACGATGCGAATAGAAGATGTCCACGTAATCAAGCCTCATCCTGCGGAGGCTCTGGTCAAGGGATGCCAGAAGATTCTTGCGTGAGCCCCATTCTCCATACGGCCCGGGCCACATATCGTGTCCGGCCTTGGTGGCAACGATGATTTCATCCCTGTGCGCAGCGAGGGATGCCTCGAAAATCTCGCCGAACATGCTCTCGGCGGAACCATAAGGAGGTCCGTAGTTATTGGCAAGGTCGAAATAGGTTATCCCGTTGTCGAAAGCACACTCGACTATCTCCCGGCATTTGTCCCGCGACGCGTCAGCTCCGAAATTGTGCCAAAAGCCCAAGGAAATCTCCGGAAGCAGAAGACCGCTGTGCCCACAGCGGCGATACTTCATTGATTCGTAACGAGGTAGTGTCAGTTTGTAATTATCCATTGCTTGTTGTGGTTTAGTTCGGAGCAAATATAGGCAAAATAAAAACGAAAAAAATCCAAAAATATTTGGCGGATATAAAAAAACCTCTTACCTTTGCAATCCCTTTCCGAGAGGTATGGGACAAGTTCATTGATAATATTGAAAGACAAGTACAAGCAAGTACCGAGAGAAAAATGCAATAGAATCGAGAGCGTT
>ERZ808252.1293-NODE-1293-length-18883-cov-29.408647_pt1 | contig 18883 bp, 10 predicted proteins | sample MGYA00521242_ERZ808252 | MGnify/ENA primary metagenome ERZ808252 (study PRJEB31516, sample SAMN03275581) | gut metagenome | biome: mammalia-associated habitat; material: feces | host: Papio cynocephalus | place: Kenya | collected 2012-08-07 ...
TTAGTCTCTTTGTATTTCTTGTCATTTTTAACCTCCTAATTTAGCAAAGAAGACTATTTTATTTTATCTCACTAGAATGCATTTTAGAAATTGCATTTAGTTTGTCACTTAATATTTAAAATATTTTATAAGAAAAAAGTTTAAAATCTATACTAATAAATATGTTTTAATAGTAAAATATTGTTTGAATGCGAATGGATTGCATTAAACCAAATACTGAATGTAAAAGAAATTACTTTAGTTATGGTTATTAGAATTTTTTACTAATTTTTTTGGATTTGATATTTATTAAATTTCCGATGTTTCCAAATGTAACATTTATCAATATAAAAACGAAGGATTTGCTTTGTAAAGCAAAAAGGGGAGAAACTTATAAATGGATAGAAAACAGTTATTTATTAATTGGGTTTCGGCTAATAAATTAAAAGATATTACACCAACAAATCTTGCTAGTTTATTAGAAAATGTTTTTGCATTGTATTATGAAAAAAATGTTTGGATTATTGATAATCCAGAAGAATTTAATAATTTACGAAAAATATTAAATTGGTATAGAAAATTTAAAAAAGATGACAAAAAGTTATATAAATTGTTTTTTCGAAATGCAAAACTTTATTATAAGTTTCTTTTAGTGCATGAAGAGGAAAACGATGAAAATAATGCAGCTATAAATAATGTACTTAAGGATGAAAATAATGATGTAACTATAAGTAGTGAGCCTGAAGAAAAAAATAACGAAACTATAAGTAGTGAATCTAAAGATGAATGTAATGAAGATATAGATGGTGCATCTGAAGAAGAAAACGATATAGTTATGAGCAGTGAACTTGAAGAAAAAAATAACGAAACTACAAGTAGTGCTACTAAAGATGAAAATGGTACATATATAGGCAGCATACCTGATGAGAAAATTAATCTAGTTATAAGTGGCAAACTTGAAGATGGATATAATATAAACCTAGATGATGGGCTTGAAGATAAAAATAATGCAGTTATTAGTGATGCGTCTGAATCTGAAGTTGAAGAAACTTTGGGTGATGAAGAGTCTATACAATATCCTCAAGAACAAAGCGATATAGAAACTTTTTTTAACAATGATGAGGAACTATCCAATAATTTTTATAAGTTATTTTTATATGCAAAAAAGTGCGATAAAAGAATAGAACTTGATGTTCGCTGGTCGATAATCGGTGTAAAAATTGAAGGCGAAAGACTTCGTTTTTATTCATATAAAAATGGGTACACTAAGTTTGTTGGAATTCAAAAGTTTGCGTATATAGGAAATTACAATGCTGAAGATTTATATTCTTATATAAATGATGTTAACGTATTTTTCGAAAACTATCAAAATAAATATTTGGCTTCTAAAAATGAAAATATTGAATATATTTATCATTCTCGTTTTGGTTTTGGCAAAATTATTGATAAAGAGTCTGATTTAATTAAAGTTAAGTTTGATAATATAGATGAAGTAAAGACAATTCAAGCCGGCCACCCTTCTTACAATGAAATCTCAAAAAATGACTATGAAAATAGAAAGAATATTGATTCTAATATAGAAAAACCTAAAAATGAAATATCATCTGATGAACAATCTTCTTTTAAAAAGGTTGGATGGGATAAATATGAAACGGCTTTATTAATTGAGGCTTTTTGGAAAATAGAAAATAAAGAAGGAAATAGAATAGAGATATTAACCCAACTTTCAAAATCATTAAGGCAGAAAGCAATAAACCAAGGACAAGAGATAGATGATAAATTTCGCAACTATAATGGAATGACTATGCAAATAGCAAATCTTGCTGGATCATTCTTTCCAGAACGTTCATCATTACATAAAACAATGATTTTTGAGGAAGTCGCAAATTTATATAAAACTGATAGAGAAAAATTTAATAAACTTTTAGAGGAAGCACATAAGTTGGTTGAGCCTAAAAAGATTGAATTAAAAGAAAATCCTGTTAATAAGATTGATTTCAACAGTAATTTTAACTTAAGATTCACAAAGCCAAAGACTGTTACTTATTTTGGAAATAGCGAAACTGAATTTAAAAGCTGGGTGGATTGTTATAAATATATTTTAAACCATATATATTGGGACTATCCAAATACTATTTCTAGATTGGCAAATGATTATAAATATCATTTAATTTCGAATAACCAAAAATCATTTCTTCAACCTGTTAGAATTGTTGATGGTATTTTCGTCGAAGGAAATTTGAACGCCACAAGTTTAATGAAAAACATAAAAGTAATACTTGATAAATGTGATATAGGATATGAGAATGTAATTGTCGAATATGTTATAAAAAATAATGCGAATAAAGAGTGTTTAAAAAACTCTACATCAATCTATGCTATTAAAGTTGATGAGACTGATTATTATTCTTACATAAAAGATGATTATGAAAAAAAGCATCAAAGCGATGGTAAAGCATATAAAGCCTCTAAATATGCGCAAAAATGTGTTGATAATATTAGAGAGATTAATTCTTTATTATCCTTAAATATATTTCAGATTAGAACGCAAGAAGAGTTACACCATATAGCAAATAAATTATCAAAACTAATTATTGATGAAGATAAAAGTAAATTGTTTACTTATGTAATTCAAAGTTATTACTATTATTTACTTTCAAGAATTAATGCGTTTAAAGAATTAAATGAGGATAATGATGCAGAATATGATGAATCAAATACAAACAATAATGTAGGTTATAATAAATCAAATTTAAATAATTTAGATGTTTCCGATTATTACTCTGTAATTAAATCTGTATTCCCTGATGGTTACGCATTTGAAAACTCATTAAGAAAGAAAAAATTTATCGATAGATATTTAGAGATTGTTGGTAAAGAGTTCTCTGATGATGATTCCGTTTATGATAAAAAGATTTATCAAGTTGGTTTTGTAAGTGAGGGAATTGTTTATTTACCTTCTATAGTACCTGATGAAGTAAGAGATAAAATTAAGGCTTTTATCGATTTGTCTCTTGAAAATAATTCACTTATTTACTATTCAGAAATATATGAGGAATTTAAAGATAAATTAACTAGCTCATTTAGCGAACTTATGTTAAAAAAATATATTGAGTTTGAGTTTAAGGATTTTTATTCTCTTTCTGATGAATTTGTCGCAATTAAAGGTAAACAAATTAATCAAAAACAAATGATTATAGAAGCATTTATGAATTGCGGTTGTCCATTAACTATTGAAGAGCTATATAATAAATTTTCAAATATTTCTCATGACGCAATAGATGCAATTATTAGAGATAGAGACTTTGTTACAAATGTTAAAGGTAAATCATATTTTTATAAAGAAATATTTACAATTGATGATTCTGAATTAGATGCTATTAAAGAATTTATTTCTGAAAAAATTCAAGAAAAAGAGTCTGTTAATGGTACAGAATTATATAATTTTATAAATGATAAGTTACCAGATCTTATAGAATCAAATCCAGAAGTCACGGAACTAGGATTCAAAAATGTTTTAAAATTAATGTTGTCGAATGACTTTAAATTTAACGGTGATATTATATGTGCAATAGGTCAAAATGTTGATGTTAGTGCCTTATATAAGAACTTTTGTAAACAAAGGGAAAAGTTCACTTTGTCTGAAATAGAAGAGTTCAAAGATAGTATTAATCAACACAATATTTATTGGAGTGATGTGTTTTCTATAATGGTTAGAATAAATGAAAATACTTTTATTAGAAGAGATTTTATTAATTTTGATGTAGAAAAAATAGATAACGCCATTGGTAGCTATTGTGTTAATGATTATATTGGTTTTAATGATATTATTAACTATACTGAATTTCCGCCAATTGGTTATCCATGGAATAATTATGTATTGGAGAGTTATGTGTTTTTTAATAGCAAGAACTTCAAACTTATTCATGCATGTTTTAATCGAAATAAGCCAGTAGGAGGAATTGTAAAATCAAATTCTAATATTAATGATTTAGACGATTTAATAATAAAAATCATAAAAAGTGGAAAACTATTTAATAAAGAAAATGCATTTAATTTTCTGATTGAAAATGATTTTATTAGAGTAAAGAAAGTTAAAAATATCGATTTTTTAATCGAAAAAGCAAAAAAGGAAGGCTAAAATATGTATTCTTACGATTGGGATCCTGAAACAGGAGGAATTTTGCTAAATAGTAGCCCACTTCAAATGAGCAAAGAACCTAGACCTGTATATTATAAAGAATTAGATATTCTTGGTTTTGATAAATATTGGAAATATGCCAAAGATGATACATATCCATATATGTGGGCAGAAGCAAACAATTATTTTTATAAAGGTAGATTAGTAGCCAAAACAAAAGGCGGGACAATGTGTACAGCGCCTGAGATTGTTATTCTTGAGGAACCTGAACCAAACGGAGCTCCTCTTCAATTTGTCGATATTAAAAGAATGGTTGAAAAAAATCGCACAATCATTGATCAATTGACACAATTTACAATCAAAAAAGCTTATGACACATATATCAAATATAAAAATAAGGTTGATATATTTTATGTGGCTTTTAGTGGTGGCAAGGATAGTGTTGTGACACTTGATATTATTAAAAGAGCGTTACCGCATAGTGAGTTTATTGTTTTGTTCGGTGATACCGGGATGGAATTTTATGATACATATAAAACGGTAAATAAAATAGCGAACGATTGTAATGCACAAGGAATCCAATTTTATACAGCAAAATCACATTTGAATCCAAAAAATTCATGGAGAATTTTTGGACCTCCAGCGCAAAGGATGAGATGGTGTTGTAGCGTTCACAAATCAACTCCTCAGGTTTTGTTTTTAAGAAATTTTTTAAAGAATAAAAAATTTAGAGGCATGGCTTTTACGGGTGTAAGAGGAGATGAAAGTGAAGCAAGAAGTGTTTATGAAGATGTTAGTTTTGGGGAAAAAGTAAGAGGTCAATTTAGTTGCCATCCAATTCTTGATTGGAATACCGTAGAGTTATTTATATATATGTATGAACATAATTTATACATAAATGAAGCTTATAAAAAAGGGAACAGTAGAGCGGGTTGTTTGATTTGTCCATTGGCTGGACAAAAAAACTCATATATAAAAATGATGTGTTATGGGAAATCAATAGATGGTGAAAACACAACAAAAACTTTTAATGATATAATAATAGAAACAACATCGAAGGATCTAACTTCGCAGGATGCTATAGATGAATTCATGAATATCGGCGGATGGAAAGCTAGACATAGCGGAAGAGAATTAAATTTCGCAAAGCCTGTATATATGGATGAATATAAAGATGGTTTTTTAAGGGTAATTATAAAAAACAAAAATGATAGTTGGAAAGAATGGATAAAGACGATAGGTAAAGTCATGTTTATCGATGATACAAGAGCTGGTATTTTGTATGAAAACAAGATTTATTCTGTTTATGTTACAAACAAAAATGATTCTTTACTGTTCGAAGTAAATTTATCATCAAAAACAAAAAACGATATTTATTTTGGTTCCTATTTGAAAATTGTAGCTAGAAAAACATGCTATTGTATTGGTTGTAAAGTGTGTGAAGCTAATTGTCCAAATGGGTTTATAACATTTAATGGTAAAACTGTGAGTATAGATGATAGATGTGTAAAATGTAAAAAATGTTATGAAGTTGATAATGGATGTTTGGTTGCTGGTTCGCTTAAATTGCCAAAAGGAGAGAAAAAAATGGGTAGTATTGATAGGTATACGAATTTCGGTATAGAGTATGATTGGGTAAAAGAATACTTTGATAAAAAAAACGATTTTTGGAATACCCACAATTTGGGGAGTAAAAAAATTGATGTTTTTAAAAATTTTCTCAAAGATTCAGGTATTTCTGAAAAAAATAAAATTACTAAATTTGGTAAAATAGTTGCAAACATTGGGGTAGATAGCACTATGACATGGGGACTTATTTTATGCAATTTAGCGTATACTCCTGAATTTAACTGGTGGATAAAACATATTGAATTAAATTCATATTATGATGCAAATTTAATAGTTAGCATGTTGGATCCTAATTTAACTGATAACACAAAAGAACATGTTGCTAGCGCATTTAAAAACACATTTATATCAATTAAACCATTGTCAGAAGAAATTGGTCTAGGTATATGTGATTATGAAATAAAAAATGGCAAGAGAAAACTTAATAGTATAATGAGAACATCTTGGAGAGATCCAGAACCAAGAGTAATACTCTATTCGCTATATAAATTTGCTGAAGCTTGTGGTAATTACTATCAATTCTCTTTATCAAGACTTCTTAATCATGAAATAGAGAGTGATGGAATTAGTCCTACCGAGATATTTGGATTAGATAGAGGTATAATGGAGAAGATATTACAAGGATTAGCAATTAACTATCCTGAGTTTATTTCGGTTTCATTTACACTTGATTTAGACAATATAAATTTAAAGAGCGATAAGACATCAATGGATGTTCTTGAATTATTCTAATATAAGGGAGGGGAGCAATATTATGGATAAAAAGTATAGAAGTTTTTTTTCAATAGACGAGAGTTATTTTCCTGCAGTTAATTTGGATGTTATTAAAACACAACCGGAAGTATGGAAGTCATATTATCCACATGAGTCTTTTATTAAACTTCTTAAACAAGCTAAAAGTGTTTTGACAAATAATCAAAGAATGTCAATTTGGGTAGAAGGTGCATATGGAACAGGTAAATCTCACGCTGTTTTGACTTTAAAAAAAATGATAGATTGTTCTAATGCAGAATTAAAAGAATATTTTGATAAATATAGTCGTGTTTTATCTAGTGATTTATATAATGATTTTTATAGTATTAAAAACCAACAAAAGAAAATACTTACTGTTCATAGATATGGTTCCTCGGAAGTGCGTAATGATAAGGTCTTAATGGAATGTGTTCAAGAGAGTATTATAAATGCCTTAAAAGAAAATGGAATTAGTTATCTTGGACAAGTTGGTATTAAGCAAGCTATTATTAATTGGCTTTCTGATGATGTTAATCGAAAATATTTTGACAACCTTATTTGTACTCAAGAATATAGAATCAAGTTTGAAGGTAAAAACGCTGATGATATATTACAAGAATTAAAAACTAGAAAATCCGAAGATGGAATTCAAAAAATTATAGAAAAAATATCTGATGTTGGTGAAGATAAAGGAATTAGACCATTTGTTCTTCAAAAGGAAGATTTAAGAACTTGGATACTTGATGTTATTAACAAAAATGATCTAAAGGCAATTTTCTTTATTTGGGATGAATTTTCTGATTATTTTGATTTAAATAAAGGGAATTTATCTGGGTTCCAATTCTTGGCTGAAATGAGTGAAACACAACCTTTCTATCTTTGTATTGTTACACATAAATCAGATATTTTCTTTGAAAATACTAAAGATGATGTAAAAACAAAGATTAATGGTAGATTTATATCACCTCATTGCTCAATTGAACTTCCTGATAATATGGCTTTTGTTTTGACAGCTCACGCTATGAAAAAAACAGACGATCCTCAAATTCAAGAAGAATGGGATGACATTGTTGATGCTTTATATAATTTAACTCATGATTCAAGAGAAGAAGTTATTAAGACTGCAAAAATTGGCGAAAAGGAATTAAAATGTGTTCTTCCTATACACCCATATGCTGCTCTTGTTTTAAAGCACATTGCCTCTGCATTTGATTCTAATCAAAGAAGTATGTTTGATTTTATCAAAAACGATAGAGGAGATGATATAAAAGGATTTCAATGGTTTATTGACAACTATGGGCCTTATGATGATGATAAAGCATTGTTAACTGTAGATTTTCTTTGGGATTACTTTTATGAAAAAGGCAAAGATAATCTTGCTCCACAAATTAGACAAATTCTTGATGTATATGAAAGAACCGGATCTCATAAATTAGATAATAATCAAAAACGTGTACTTAAAACCATTTTGTTACTTCAAGCTATTAATGAGAAAGTTGGTGATGCAGTTTCTTTGTTTATTCCTAATAAAAAGAATATAGCTATGGCATTTGAAGGAACTGATATTAAAACCTTGAATGCTGAATCTATAGCTCAAAGTTTAGTAAGAGAGCAAATAATATTTGAACGTCCTATGGGTGGAGGAGCAATGAAGTATTCTGCTCTTATATCTAGTGGTAATCAAGAAGAAATTGAAAAAGAAAAGGAAAGAATAAAAAGAGAAGTAAGAACTGATAAATTAATTGAAGAGGGTGATTTTTTTGATGATTTCAAATTACCTGCATATCTTGCCATTCGTTATCCTGTTGTAAAGCTTTTAACATGTGAAAACATAAAGATGACTATTAATCAGCTTAAATCTGATAGTAATAACCACCCAAACCATTTATATGTTGCTTATGCTTTTGCAAGAAATCAGGAAGAGAGTAATAAAATTAGAAGTGAGATTAAAAAAACATATGATGATGGTTTTGAAAAAATTGTATTTGTAGATTATTCTCAAAGCTATTTAAGTGATGATTTATTCAATCAATATGTTGAAAATATGGCAAATTGCAATTACCAAAAAAGTAAAGATGCAGGCCAATCAAAAACTTATGACAAAAATGCAAAAGAAGCTTTAAAAAGATGGAAAAACTTGGTAAAAGCCTCAGATCCAAGAGTATTTAAATTTGATGATAGAACCGGAACTATTTACAATTCTGAATCACAAGTATTTGATTTACTTAAAGAATTTGATAGAGAGCATTTTGAATATGCAATTGAAACCTATGTAAACGTAATTGACAATATGTATATGTCAAACGCTTTGAAGCAAGGCGCTGAATGTGGTATTACTTGTTTACTTAGAGGAACATTTAGGTCAGCTAATGACAATACAAAACTTGAAAAGCAGTTTGCTGGTGTCTGGAATGTAGATAAATATTGGATAAACAAACCAAACGAGTTACTTTCTAAAGTTAAAAATGCTGTAGAAGATGTTATAAAAAGGAAATTAGATAGTGACAGTAGAGTATCAATTGCTGATATCTATGATGTTTTAAAAGAAAAGCCTTTTGGTTTTATGTCATGTAATTTATCTGCGTTCGTTTTGGGTTTTGTTTTAAAAGAATATGCAAACGACACATACAATTGGACTGATGATTTAACTACAGTCCCAATGTCTATTGATAAATTAAAAGAAATGATTGATGAAATCGTTAAATTACAACAAACACCTAATCCAAAATATAGAGATAAATATATCGTAGCGATGTCTAAAGAACAAAGAGAATTTAATGAAAAGACATCAATTGTATTTAATATTCCAAAAGATTACTGTACATCCATTGAAAACACAAGGACTCGTGTCCGTTTACAAATGGCAGAGTTCAAATTTCCAATTTGGACATTAAAGTACTGTGTTTTTAATACAGCAAATTCAACTGAAGATGTACATAAGTTAATTGATTTATACGTTGAATTAGCTAATAATTCATCTTCAAAAAGAAGTGACACAGATATTGCATTAGAAATAGGTAAGTTATATTTAAATAAAGAAGGCCTATGTGATGATTTAAAAAATATTTTAACGGAAGATAATTGCTTATGTGGAATGAAAAATTATCTTGAAAAATATAAAGGTGGTATATTAATAACATGCGCTAAAAACATAGGTGATTCAGGTTCATTTATTAATGAAATCAAGAATAAGTTTAGTGAAGCATCAAACTGGGTTTGGAATAAGGATACTGTTGATGATATTATCGATGAAGTAATTATTGAATATAAGATAGTTGTTGAAAGTAATAAATTGATTGTTAAGACTTCGTCATATGAAGATTGTTTAAAAGAATGGGCAAAAAAAGTAGATTCTTTTAAAATTCCTTACGTTGCAATTCGTTCTGATGTTGGCCATTTATCTGATTTTTTAGATTATTTACGTCATATAAAACTAAATGGTGATCTTTATAAAGCCGGAAAACAAAATTTTTTATCGTGCCTTATCAACCAAAGTAAGGAATTTAGAGATTTTTGTGAAAATCAATTATCTTTACTTAAAAAGATTTATTCATTTAATCTTGACGGTTTAGATGATAATGACATTTCTAAAATTGCTTCTAATGAACTAAATGGCGTTTTTACATTGGAAAACAGTGATTATCAGAGTAAACTTGATAATGCAATAAAGGCATATAAGGCCAGCATGGCAAAATATAGACTTTTGGAATTATGGAAAGATAAAACGCATACTGAATCTCCAATGGACTGGTCTAATAGATATTTAATGCCTATATTGTGTATGATACCAGCAAATGAACAAGACACCGCAAGAGATATGTTTGATGTAATTAATGGCAAAAGCACAGCGGAGCATGAAATCGATGATGCAATTAATTGGATTAATGAGTTTAAATACTTTGATGATTTGAATGATGTAGCGAAAAGGGATTATGCATTTAAAAAACATATTCTTAAATCATATTCAACTTTAATTGATGATGATATAAACGATATAAAACAAAACATTAAAAATAAAAATTCAACTCTTCCATATTACTGGTTGGGCAGTGAGGAAATTGATAATTATGTTAAAAATGTCGCTTTCCAAAAATATAATAATGGTGGTAGTTCAAAAGCGGATGCCGTGATTGATTCAATGTCACCTGATGATTTGAAGAAGTATCTTAAGGAATTAATTAAAGATAATATGGTTGTTGGTATTGAAATAATAAATAATAAGAAGTGAGGAAGATAATAATGGATGACGATCTTGAAAGGAAAATAGATTCATATTTAAAGGGTGATGATAAAAGGCCACTAGTTATTGATATTGGCTCAATAAATATAATGCAGGAATTGTCTCTTTCGCGTTACCTTTTAAAGGAGAAAAATGTTTTATCATTAGCGAAAAATGAATGTGAAATCCCATCTATGAGTGATATATATGAATTTATGGAAACTTGCGAATATTCTGAATGCTTTATTTATCGTCTTGGATCATTATTACGTTTGTTTGGTTCTAATGTGATTGCATTAACGATACATACATTATTAGGAAAAACATTTCACACTAAATTTGTTATTGTTACATACCAATGTTCCAAATATTTTAATGAAAAGGATCCTAGATATATAGATAAAATAATCACTATATCACCTGAAAAAAATGATGTTCCATCATCTTTAGTATTTGTTAATCCAAATTTTAAAGAGATGGTTGGCAATCTTAAATCTGGATTAAAAGAGGCTCTTGATGATATAGAAAAAGAACCTGCAAAGAAGATTTTTGTTGCGACATCATTTAATAAAAAGGATTTTGATAAAACTTTAATTAGTATAGATGAGTGCAAAACGCCATACGATTTACTTTGCATAAAAGACAAAAAAGTGTGTAAACTTAACAAGAATTTTGGAACATCTAATGATTGGCAAACTTTTTTAAATCATTTTAAAGATGATTCACTTGAACAGACTATTGAGAAATATATAAAAGCATATGACATCTTGTCAGAAATAAGAGATTGGACTAGTAAAGGGAGAGATAAACAATTTTTATTGTTTATTTATCTTAAATTGAAAGGTGTTCGTACAGACAATTGGGCTGTTGATTATGCTATTAAAAAATCTCAAAATGTAGATGATTTTTTACGAAATATATATGATTCTATTTTGAATGTTGATATTAAAGATCCTGATTTTTGGAAAAAGTATAATAATAGAAAAAAAATATTAAAGCAAATTCATGATGATTCTTATATTTATACTTATAGTGATTTAGTTACACATAAAGATGAGAATGGGATATATTATCTAACAGATAATAGTGATGTAGAGAAGAAAAAGATAATAGAAATAATTGATGAATATAGAGATAAATTCACTAAACAAAAATTATTGCAGATTCTTGAATATGTATATAAAGACTTATATGATTACTTGATTGATTACAATTATGGTGATGAATTTTTGACAAATTATTTTAACAATTACAAATATCTGAAAGTAATTAATTATTTAACAGCGGAATTTAAGAGCATTGTAGATAAGGAAGCAGTAGAAAGATCATTTAAGAGAAGACTTCCTTATAGAAGCGAAAAACTAAATGATATAAATCTCGATTTTTCTAAGGTATATTTTGTAGATGCTTTAGGTGTTGAATTTCTAGGTTTTATAGAAAGAAAATGTCAAGAAAAAGGACTTGCATGCAAGGTTAATATATGTAAATCTAATTTGCCTTCATTGACCTTTGCAAACACGGAATTTAGAGATTATTTTAAGAAGAAAGGGATTGATGTTGTTGATGAAAAAAGGTTAGATTCTTTAATTCATGATGGGAAAGATGATTATGATTTTGATAAAAATAAACTCCCAATTTATATTGTTGAGGAATTTAAAATTATAAATGAATGTTTGGATAATATAAGGAAGAACATTAAAAAACAAGCAATTAAAAAAGCAATTATTATATCCGATCATGGTTCTACAAGACTTGCAATTTTAAATACTGATATGGTAAAAGAAGAAGTAAATTCTCAGGGTGAACATGGTGGGAGAGTATGTAAGGAAGTTCCTGAAATGATCAAAATTCCTAATGCCATTATTGAAAATGATTACTGTATTTTAGCTGATTATAACGCCTTTAAAGGCGGAAGAATTGGTAAAGTAGAAATGCACGGTGGAGCTACATTAGAAGAAGTAACAGTTCCAATTATTGAGATAACTGATCAAACTGATTTTATTGAGATAAAAGTTTTTGACGAGGTTATAAAAGTTAGCTCCAGAAAGAAAGCGATTTTACACTTCTATAGTTCTAAAAAAATAAATAATGTAACTGTAAAAGTGAATGGAAAGAGTTATAAAGCGAACTCAAATGATAGATCAAATTTTACTGTTGAATTAAATGATATTCAAAAAAGCGGAGTTTATAAGTTTGAAGTTTGGGAAAATGATAAAATGATATCATCAAACAATGAATTTAAAATTGAAAAAGAATCTGCATCAATTAATGATTTGTGGAGGTAAAATTAATGACTGACAAATTAAGAGAATATTTTGATGATATGGTTGTTTATAAAAATATTAAGAATACTAGCTTTTTTTCTAGTATTAATTTACCATCTTTTTTAAGAGATTATTTAATTAAAATATTCCAAGATGAAGATGGTAATATAGATTATGAAGGAATGAGCGAGTTTATTAAAACAAGGATTCCTAAAAAAGAAGATTGGATTGCAATAAAGGAAAGAATTGTAATTGGCGGAGAACGTGTAAAATTTCTTGCTAAAGTTTCAGTCGATATTAATGTTGCTGATCAAGGGATTACTTTTTCTCTTCCTGATTTTGGACTTACCAATAAAGAAACAATTATTGAACCTCATATTTGGGAAGATTGTAAGAATGACTTAATAAGTTCTAGAGATGTTTGGGGAATTGTAGAGTTAGGGTATAAATATCCTGATGATTTTGATGCCGCTTTTGAAAATAACAAAATAAAGCATAAAGAAAAAGGCAAAATAAAATTATGTTCGTTTAAGAGCTTTTGTCCTTATACAATTGATATTGATTATTATAAAGATATCCGTAAAGAATTTAATATTCATGAGTGGATTGGTGTTGTTTTGGGTGCCGTGGATTATAATGCTGATGGTTATGATGATGAACACCAAAAGCTAGCAGTTTTAACTAGACTTTTGCCATTTATAGAAAAGCGTTTGAATATTATTGAATTAGCACCTAAAGGAACTGGAAAATCATATTTATTTGGACATGTAAGTAAATATGGAATGCTTGTTGATGGTGGAAAAGTTTCTCGTTCAAAGATGTTCTATGATAATGCCACAAGAAAGTATGGCTTTATTCAAGGTAACGACTTTGTGGCAATTGATGAAATTAAATTAGTAAAATTTAATGATGACAATGAAATGCGTTCAATTTTACAAGGCTATATGGAATATGGCACATTTAATTGCAATGGTTTTGAGGGGGAAGCTGACGCTGGTATTGTTTTTCTTGGAAATATTTCAAAAGACTACATGGATGAATATTCATATATGTTAAATGAATTGCCTCCATTGTTTCAAGAAACAGCCTTATTAGATAGAATCCATGGTTTTATAAAAGGTTGGGATATCCCTAGAATGGAAGAAAAGTATAAATTAACTGGTTGGGCTTTAAATTCGGAATATTTTTGTTCTATAATGCATACTCTTCGAGATGATACATCATATAGAACAATAGTTGATAGATTAATAGTTCTTCCAGAAAAAGCTGATACTCGTGATACTGAATCAGTTAAAAGAATAGCTACTGCATATTTGAAATTATTATTCCCTAATGTAAGGAAAGTTACAGATATAACTGTAAGAGACTTTAAAACATATTGCTTGAATCCAGCAATCAAAATGCGTAGTATAGTAAGAATGCAACAAGCATTAATCGATAAAGAATACAAAGGAAAAGATATTCCTGAATTTGGGATAAATGTATATGCGGAATAAACAAACTATAAATTGTGTATCGTGTTTTAAGAAAAACCTAGATAAGGATACTATCGCTTTAAACAAAAAGCTTTTAGGTAAAGAAATTGAAAATTTTTATTGTTTACCTTGTTTAGCTGAATATTTAAACACTACTGTTGAAGAATTACAGGATAAGATAGAAGAGTTTAAAGAAGATGGGTGCACACTTTTTAAGTAAAATATTATGAAATCAATAATTTATGTCGATAATGCGGCAACTACAAAGCTAGATGAAGTTGCTTTAAAAGCAATGATTCCATGGTTGAGTGAGGAATACGGAAATCCATCTCAACCATATTCTATTGCTAGAATGCCAAAACATGCGATATCTCAAGCAAGAAGAGATATAGCTGAATGTATTAATGCCAATGAAGATGAAATTTTCTTTACCTCAGGAGGAACTGAGGGTGATAATTTTATATTAAAAGGTGTTGGTCAAAGACTTGGCTATATTGTTACAAGTGAGATTGAACATCATGCAGTATTAAATCCTTGTAAAACTTTAGAAAAAATGGGTGTTCAAATAAGTTATCTTTCTCCAAATAAAGAAGGATATATAGATAAAGAATCATTAGAACAATCTCTCAACTCTACAACTGGATTGGTTTCGATAATGTTTGCAAATAATGAGATTGGCTCGATTCAACCAATTAAGGAATTATGTACGATAGCTCATGAAAAAGGATGGCTATTTCATACCGATGCGGTTCAAGCGGTTGGTCATACTGAAATTGATGTAAAAGATTTAGGTGTTGATTTTTTGAGCGCATCTGCACACAAATTTAATGGACCTAAAGGTATAGGATTCATATACATAAAGAAAGGTTCTCCAATTTATCCATTGCTTGAAGGTGGTAGTCAAGAAAAAGGTGTTCGTGCTGGCACTGAAAATGTTGCATCAATTGTTGGAATGGCAACTGCATTAAAAAATAATTGCCAAAATATTAAAAATAATATAAAGAAGCTTAAATATTTAGAGGCTATTTTTTTACAGGAATTAAATAAATATAATATTGATTTTGTTGTAAATGGTGGCCAATATAAATTACCTGGTTTATTAAGCGTGAGTTTTAAAGGGCAAGATGGCGAAATGTTGTTACATAGACTTGATTTAATGGGTATTATGGTTTCTACTGGAGCGGCTTGTGATAGTAAAAAAACCCAAATTTCACACGTATTAAAAGCCATAAAATTAGATGAAAAATATGCTAAAGGAACAATTCGTATTTCTTTTGGAAAAAATAATACGATTAAGGATGCAAGAAAAATAGCCTCATCTATTTCGAAGATTCTTAAGTAAAACAATAGAATTAAGTTGACCAGTGTAATATTTTTAATCGGAGAAGCTAAGTGTTTTTAACTTAGCTTTTTATATAAAAAAACAATAATGAAATCGAGAACTATTTTGTTATATCTATTAAATACTAAATTAAAAATAATATCCTTACTTATTCATATTTTTCTAGACTACATTTATAAATTATTAAAAAAGGAAGGAAATTAATCCTTCCTTAAATCTTTTTGAGCAGGACTTATAACCCCTTGATAATGCGTTGTTATAAAGTCTGCTACATTTTGATCTAATGCACAATCTGTAAGAACATCTATTTTTTCTTTATATGTTGTGTCATTTTTATATCTTTCTACATTAGCAGCAATTACATTAGCTCTTAAATCTTTAACATCATCTCCTTCACTAGGAAGTAAATTTGATGCACTAAGTTTACCAGTTAAAGCAGTATTAGTTGGTAAAACTGCGTAATCATAATCTATTAAAGAAGATATAAGTAAATTTTCTGCAATTGGTACAATATTATTAGGAAGATTTATTGGATTACCTTTATTATCTAATTCATAAGAGTCTATAACGCCACTAGCTTTAAGGAGATCTAGAGCTCTAATTTCATTAGAAACATCATTACATATAACGAAAGTTGATTCTTTTTTAGTGTCTTTAAATTCATCTGCACTTTTCTTTCCTGGATAAATTCTTAATGGTTCAAAGTGAACTGTGGCAGTAGGAAAGACTTTAGTATAAGTATAATTTTCATTATATTCATTGCTTCCTGAGTCGAATTGCTCTAAATATGGACGGTGTTGAAAATAATTAGCATCATAATCCCCATTTAAAACGCCATCATTTTGTAAAGTCCAATCAAGAATTTTCACTTCAAGTTTATAGCCTTTTTCCTCTAAAAGAGGTTTTATTGCTTCATTTAAAATTTCAGCATGTGGTATTTCACTTGCAGCTACGTAAATTGTTTTCTCATTACCTTTATCGCAACTAGTAAGTGGAAGTAAAGTAAGAGCAATTAATAAACTTAATAATTTTTTCATAATTTTATGTCTCCTTTTAAATTTTTAAAGTTTTTCTTTTATCTAATTTTTTAGCTAATAAAAGCCCAAGTTCTTGAATAATCTCTACAAAGATAACAACAAGTGTAATCATAAGCCAAAATACCCAACTAGAAAGGAAGTCTGTAGTATTTTTTGTGTAATATGACCAAATTTCACTTATTAAGCCACCAGCTCCAATGTTATAAGCAAATGAGGTATATCCTAATACATTAACAAGAGTGATTGTGAATCCTAAAATTAATGAACTTCTTGATTCTGGAAGTAAAACATTTTTAATGATTTGAAGCTTTGAAGCACCAAGAGATTTAGCAGCTTCAATAGCGCCATTATTCACGTCTTGTAAAGATTGCTCTACGTTTCTTGCAACATAAGCAAAGCTTGAAAAGAATAGCGGAATAATCATTGTGTACCATACTCCTGTTCCTCTTCCTAAAAGGAAGCGATTAAGTGGAAGAAGTATTACTGTAAGAATTAAACAAGGAACACTACGTAAGAAATTTACGATTATTCCAATAATTATATTAAGTGGTTTATTTGGTTTTAAACCATTTTTACCAGTAATATTTAGTAATACTCCAAGTGGTAAACCTATTAAATAAGCTAATATAGTAGATATAAAAGTCATTAATAGTGTTTCAATTGTTATTTTATAAAAATCAATATCCATTGTTTACCTCCTCAAAATTAATTTTTTTGAAAGAAAGATATTTCTTTAATTTTTCAAAATCTATATCATCTCCTAAAACTTCTATTATTGTTTGACCAAATACTTTTCCATCAACAACTTTTGTTGAGGCATATTCTATCGAAACAAGTAATTTACAATCTAGAACAATTGATGAAATAATTGGTTCATCAACATTTCCATCAAAAGTTATTCTAAGAAGTTTATTTTTATTAAATGAAGAATGCATTTCATTAGAATAGATGAGTTTTTTAGCAATGGTTGTTTTAGGATTTAAAAAAACATCTGAGATATTTCCTTCTTCAACAATTTTAGCGTTATCAAGAATTGCTACTTTATTACAAATTTTTTCAATAACATTCATTTGATGAGATATCATGATTATGGTAAGTCCATAATCTTTATTAAGAGTTTTTAATAAAGATAAGATTGAAGAAGTTGTTTCTGGATCTAGTGCACTAGTTGCTTCATCTGATAGTAAAATAGATGGTTTTAAAGCAAGTACTCTAGCAATTGCGACTCTTTGACATTGACCACCTGATAGTTGAGATGGATATTTATCTTTTTCTTTTTCTAAACCAACTTTTTTTAAGGCGTCAAGAGCAATTTTTTCTCTTTCTTTTCTTTTTACATGATTGAACTTAAGCCCAAGCTTTACATTTTCTAAAACAGTGCTTTGTTCTAAAAGATTAAATGATTGGAAGATCATTCCAATCTTTTTTCTTTTTTCTTTACTTATTTCTTGAGTTTTAGAACAAAGAAGTTCGTTTTCGTAATAAATTTCGCCACCCGAGAAGTTTTCAAGAGAATTAATACATCGAACAAGAGTAGATTTACCTGCACCAGATAAACCTAAAATTCCATATATATCTCCTTTTTCTATTTTTAAAGACACATCATTTAAAATTACTTTATCACCATAATTTTTATTAAGGTGTCTAATTTCAAGTAAAGACATTGTTACTCCTTTCTAGACGAAAAAACCCGTCCTTTGAAATATAATTTATTTCATAAGGACGGGATAAAATTCACGTGGTACCACCTTAATTTATAAAGTAATTACTTACTTTACCTTAGAGAGTTCTAACAAACTCATTTGCTATAACGGGCATACCCGGAGAATGCTACTAATAATTTCACATTTCGGCTCAGAGGCCATGTTCATTCTTTTTCATCTACTCATTTCCACTAACTAGAGCTCCCTATAAGACTATTAAGAATTACTCTTCCTCTTCAATGCTTTTCCTTTAATATATTAAAGTAGCTTAGAAAAAAAGCAAGTAATATTTTTTCTAAATTTAAGGTGTACTAATTCAAATGATGTGAGACTAAATTAAGGCATAAAAAATAGTCCTCCCT
>ERZ808252.1295-NODE-1295-length-18847-cov-3.014794_pt1 | contig 18847 bp, 15 predicted proteins | sample MGYA00521242_ERZ808252 | MGnify/ENA primary metagenome ERZ808252 (study PRJEB31516, sample SAMN03275581) | gut metagenome | biome: mammalia-associated habitat; material: feces | host: Papio cynocephalus | place: Kenya | collected 2012-08-07 ...
AGTAAAAAGCCACCACAAGAAAGAACAAACAAAGACTTGATTGATGGACTTAGCATTGACTTTAAAATTTTGCTTGATAGCGTAACAATTGCAAGAAGCAGAAAAAACATTGTTAAATATTATAATATCAATAATATTGGTAAGTTTCCTGATAGACTTCCACCACTTTCTTATTACCCAGAACTTACAAAAAGGACAGATGTTCCTGAATATAAAGAGATATACCAAGCAATCAAAAGTATGAGTATGGCTGTTTATGGTTTATTTGACTTTGTATTGGATAGCAAAAAGGCAAAATATGAAAGAAAGTATGATGTGGAAATCAAAAATGGGAACCTTACTCGTGGTGGTCAAACATCAGGTATTAAACGACTTATGACTGTAAACTTGCTTAAACGACTTGAATCTAGTGTTGAATCTTTTAGACTCACAATGCAAGGAATGTTAGACCTAAACAAAGCAGAACTAAAAAGACTTGATTTGTTTAATAATGGACAAATTAGACCTGATGCTCAAGCAACTAAAAAAGTGTTCAACTATGAAGTTTTTGATCAAGATGAAGATGGTAGTCTTAACCTTGTTCAAACCGATAAAGGCAAAGAAGTAAAAATTGATTATGCCGACATTGACAGACTTTCTTGGAAGAATGCAATGGAAAATGATGTGCATATTCTTGAATGGCTACTTTCAGAACTTAGCAAAGTAACACCTCAGCACGATTTGAAACTTGAAACCCTAAAAGAAATTATTGATGAAAAAATAAAAAATCCAATTAATGATGGTAATAAAAAAGTATTGATATTCTCAGCGTTTGCAGATACTGCAAATTATCTATACGACAACTTGCATAAGTGGTTGAAAGATAAATATGGCATTGAAACTGCAATGATTGAGGGGCAAGCAAACAAAGTATCATTAAAATATTGTCCAAAGAAAACGAACACACTTCTTACAATGTTTAGTCCTATTAGCAAGCATAGAGATGAAGTATTTGGCTGGATTCCAAAACAAATAGAGAATTTTAACGATCCAAAATTAAAGTGGAGTCCAAAGATTGATAAACATGAATATGATGACTGTTTCAAAGATATTGATGTTCTGATTGCAACAGACTGTATTTCAGAAGGGCAAAACTTGCAAGATTGCGATTTGTGTATTAACTACGATATCCACTGGAACCCAGTTAGAATTGTTCAAAGGTTTGGTCGTATTGATAGACTTGGTAGCAAAAATAAATATATAAGACTTATTAATTTTTGGCCACCACTTCCACTTAATGAATATATCAATTTGACCGATAGAGTAAAAAGCAGAATGACAATTGTTGACCAAACAGCAACAGCAGATGATAACCTGCTTAATCCTGATGACCAAATGGATGACTATCGTGAAGTCCAAATCAAAAAACTTCGTGATGGCGAAAACATTGACCTTGACGATCAAAATAACGGAATCTCAATTTCTGATTTAGGATTAAACGAATTTAGAATGGACGCAACTGAGTTTGTAAAAATATATGGCGAACCAACAAGAGTTCCAAAAGGAATGCACTGCGTTATAAACAAAGATGAAAGCAAAGGTATTTATCCGGGAGTTATTTATATTCTTCGCAATCATAATGACAATGTTAATATAAACAGACAAAACAGATTGCATCCATATTATTTGGTTTATGTTGATGAAAATGGCGAAATTATAAACACACATCTTGAAGTTAAAGAAATTTTGGATATCATCCGTTTGTCTTGCAAAGGACAAACAACCCCATTATTTAATGCTTGTCATGAATTTAATGAAGAAACAAATGATGGATTAGATATGTCAAAATATAGTAAATTGCTTGAAAATGCAATTGAAAGCATTATTGAAGTGAAAAAACAAGGAGATATAAAATCTCTTTTCAAACAAGGTAGCATGGTTTTGTCGGAAGCAAGAATCAAAGGTCTTGATGACTTTGAACTTATAGCCTTTGTGGTTGTTAAATAAGGAGATCCCTAATGGATAAAAACATGAAAGATTTTGAAGAATTAAGCCAAGAAGCTAGGCTTGCTGAATATGAAGAAAGATTAAATGAATTGGAAGCTAAAACCAATAAGGAATATCCAAATAGCAAACCTAAAAAAAGAATAAATAAAAGCGATAGAATTTTAACTGCAAGATTAATTATATCATTTTTAACTCTCATACCAACCTTAATTTTATTGATAATAGTTCTTGCAAAATATTAAGTAAGGAGAAAAAATGTTTAATTTTAGTGAAAAGACACAAGCAAATGTGTCGTTAAAAATGTTAGATTTATTTAAAACATTACGAGCAGATAAACAAGTTAAAGCTGATGCTTCAAACATCACTGAAATTAAACTTGCAAATATTCTCTCTCCTGAAAGAACTTTTATGGAGCCAAGCGAACAAGTAAAAGAAATTTATGTTATAAATATCACACTTAATTCGAAGCATATTCCGTTAAGTTTTATAGATGCATTTAATAAATATATTGAATTTCAAACTTTATTTAGAATTTCATATAACGATGAAAATAAATATCTTGCTTCATTGAAAGTATTTACTGAAGATAAAATGAAAGTTCTTAAAACTTTTGAAAGTGATTGGCAAAAAGAAACATTAGCAGAACTTCCAATTACAAACAAACTTGAAAATGTTTTTAAGGAAATGATAAGCACTATCACTTCCTACCCATTTAGACAAGATGAAACATTTGCTGAGTATGTTACAAGGTTAGATTCAATAAAAAAATTAAAATCAGAAATAGAAAAGCAAACAAAAACAATGAATAACGAAAAACAGCCAAATATACGAATGGCTTTGAATGACAAAATTAAGCAGATGAAAAAAGAACTGCAAAAGTTGGAGGTATAATGGATTGGTTAGATAAAATTCCTAAGTGGATACAAATACCATTAAAAATTCTTTTGCCTGTATTGTGCATTTTTAGTGGCTTTTTACTACTAATAAGTGACAATTTTGCAGAAAAACTCTACTTAAAAGAGTTTAGACAACAAAATGGATTTGCTTTTGGGCTTATATTTACGATAACATTAACATTAATTTTAGTTTACATTATATTCTTTGCTTCTAAACCATTAATTGAAAAAGTGAAAAATTATTTAGTTAAAAAAAGATTGATAAACAAGTTTAAAAATTTAGAAGCTGTGTATAAAAGTGCATTATACGAAATGTATCGAACACCAACGCATTCAATTAGAATGGAAATATCAAACTCAGTTGCAACATATTTACTTGGTATACACGCTATAGATCGAAGTGTAGTTTCAACAATGGGATATGTATTTGAATTTTTCTTACAACCTTGGGTAATATGGGGTATTGAAGAAGAAATTGGCGATGCAGAAAAGGTTATTCGTAAGTTTGAGAAAAATAAACATAATCTTCAAAAGAGAAAAGATTTCAACTTGTATCAACAGGCATACGAAAATGGCAAAGAATTTTTGAAATTTATACAATCACCTGTGGAAGCTGAAAGTGACGAGTGGTAAAAAAGGAGAATTATAAATGAAGAAATATTCTTTGGGAGAAAGCGAATTAGTCAATAAGTTCATTTCAGAATTTAATAGTTTGTACACTCCTGATTTTAAAATAGGAAATGTTAGTGGCATAACTCTAAATAAATCAAATGATTTTAAAAGTGTAATAGAATATTTTGAACTGGATATGGATGAAACCGTAAACATACAAGATATGGTAGCGAAATGCAAAACATCAATTATATTATCAAACAAGACGAGCCTACCTTTTTATATCATCTATTATATAAAAAACCAAACGGTATTTCATATCTACGATTATTATTCAAAACAAAATTTTGAAAAAAGTTTCACCACTAAAGACCAATATACATTTTCTGATTTTATCCTATGGTGGCATCAGATTAAGGGTACTATACAAACAAAAAAATTTTATAAGCCTGTTGAATATTCATCTTGGAAAATAAACGAAGTGTTAGAATCAAACTACCTAAAATGGGGTGGAGATATAGATGGTGTTATAACAAATAAAAGTGGTGACATATTAGGGATAATAGAATTTAGAAAATCTTCGTATAAAAAAATCTCACAATATGATCCAGCAATGTATTATAGAGGTACTCAAATGAGAAGTGGCGATTATTTAACATGGTTACCTCTAGTTAAATTATCTAAATTATTAAACAAAAAATTATTTTTAATTACACTTTCTATGATAGATGGAACTAAATGTGGGTTAACAGTTGTTTTAGATAATGATGAGTATCATCTTCATTATGAAAATAACAGCCCTCCAAACACGAATATTTTTAATACTTTTCAAGAGGCTTACAAAGAGATTATAAAAATCATTAAGGATAACAAGGAGTAATTATGGATAAATTAAAAATGCAAAGTAAAAATATTATTAACAATAATATTGAATTTATTAAAGAACATTTTCCTAACTGTATAGTAGAATCAAGAAACGATAAAAATGAAATTGTTTTATCTGTTGATTTTGATATGTTAAAACAGGAACTTTCACCAAATCTAGTTGAATCTTCCGATGAAAGATATATCCTAAATTGGGCAGGTAAAAAACAGGCTATTCTCACAGCAAACTCACCAATCACAGCAACACTTCGCCCTTGCAGAAAAGAAAGTGTTGATTTTGACAATACTAAAAATATTTATATTGAGGGTGACAATTTAGATGTTCTTAAACTTTTGCGTGAAACGTATCTTGGCAAAGTTAAAATGATTTATATTGATCCACCTTATAATACAGGAAATGACTTCGTATATGAAGATGATTTTGCAACTTCTGCTGATGAATATTTGCAATCAAGTAAAAATTATGATGAACAAGGTCACCAAATGTTTCAAAATAACGATACAAATGGCAGATTTCATAGTGACTGGCTCTCAATGATCTATTCAAGGTTAAAAATAGCAAAAGATTTTTTATCTGATGATGGTGGAATTTTAATTTCAATAGATGATAATGAAGTTGTAAACTTAAGAAAGGCTTGTGATGAAATTTTTGGAACAAATAACTTTATTTGCTCGTTCGTATGGCAAAAAGCGTTCGCTCCTAAAAATGATAACAAATACATTTCAGTAAGTCACGAATATATTGTATTTTATGCGAAAAATAAAGAAAACTACAAAAGGAATCTTCTACCAAGGACAACAACTGACGGATATAGTAATCCAGACAATGATCCTCGAGGTTTATGGACATCAGGTACAGCATTGGCGATTTCTTTTTCTGCTAGTGCTGTATTCCCTCTTACAGCCCCTAATGGCAAAATTCATATGCCTCCAGAGGGAAGATGTTGGAGATATTCAAAGGATACTTTTGAAGAACTTATAAGGGACAACCGAATGTGGTTTGGGAAAGACGGAAATGGTGTTCCACGAGTTAAAAGATTTTTATCTGAAATGCCAGATGGCGTAGTTCCTCAAAGTCTTTTAAAATATGAAGAAGTTGGAAGTGGACAAGATGGAACACAAGGATTAAAAGCAATATTTGATAATACATTAATATTTGATTTCCCTAAGCCTGTGAAATTGATAAGAAGACTTTTATCAATTTGTTCTGATAAGGATTCAATTGTAATGGACTTTTTCTCTGGATCTGGGACTACAGCTCAGGCTATATTAGAGCATAATGCCGAAGATAATGGCAATAGAAAATTTATTATGGTACAACTTCCTGAAATTTGCGATGAAAAATCTGTTCAATTTAAAGCCGGTTATAAAACGATTTGCGAGGTTGGTAAAGAAAGAATACGCAGAGTTGGTAAGAAAATTAAAGAAGAAAATCAAATGACAGCTCCGAACTTAGATGTTGGCTTTAGAGTATTGAAACTTGATTCTAGCAACATGAAAGATGTTTATTATAACCCGTCAGAACTTAAACAAAGCAACTTATTTGATCTTGCAAGCAACATAAAAGAAGATAGATCCGCAGAAGATCTATTATTCCAAGTAATGCTTGATATGGGAGTGTTGCTTTCTAGTGATATCAAAGTTATGGATATTCAAGGTAAAAATGTATTTAATGTTAACGATGGCGACCTAGTTTGCTGTTTTGATAAAGATTTAACAGATGAAGTGGTAACAGAAATTGCGAAACTTCAACCACTTTATGCTGTATTTAGAGATTCTTCAATGTCATCTGATAGTGTCTCAGTAAACTTTGACCAAATCTTTGAAACTTATTCGCCAACCACCACAAGGAAGGTATTATAATGAAAAAGATAACAAAAATTATTTTATGGATATTTCTTGCGATTGTGTTTATAGCAACAATAGTTTTTTCAATATACGAAAAAGATAATAGTAATTTATTTACGATGATTAGTGGTTGGATAAGTGGTATTGCAACCATTGTTCTAGGACTAATTGCTATTTTTCAAAATAAATATTACAAAAAGGTACAAGATGATTTAGAAAATAGAATAGATGTAATAGTTGAGAATGTAATTGAATCATCAAGTGATATTGAAAAGAATTTTATGTATAGGATTTGTAATTCTACGAAAACGGAATGCTGTATGTGCTATTTACATATTCGATCATTTAATTATTTGGAAAATCCGATCTTTGATATTGGAATAAAACAGATGACATGCCCTAATCAACAAGTTGTAATATATGACGATATTCAGCCAATCAACAAGGATCCATACGGTAGATCCGTTTTAACAAAAGACAATTTGATTAATATTTCTGTTCCTTTACCAAAAAATTTTCAAGAGGGAGACTATAAATTAGAATTTTATATGGAAAATATGGTTGGACAAAAATTTCAAAAGGAAATAATTGTTTCTTTGGCAAATAATAGAACACCAAACAAATGTTATAATTTAAGACAAAAACGATCTATAAAAATTAGTGAAAATATAAGCAAAATAAAAATTTAAAGTTTTAAAAAATTATAAAAGGAAATTTATTATATGAATTTTAATGTTAACCTACAAGGTAGAGTTAAAAATTTTCAACTCCAATCAAACAATGCAATGATTCCATTGTTCGAAAGTATTGTAAATTCTATTCACGCTATAGATGAAGTAAAAATAAACAATCAAGCTTATCCCGGTAAAATTGTAATTAAATTTATAAGGGATATACAATTTCAAAATGATGGTTTAGAACCTGTTGACTCAATAGTTATAGAAGATAACGGATGTGGTTTCAATAAAATAAATTTTAAATCCTTTATGGAATCTGATACTGACCATAAATCAAATATAGGTGGAAAAGGTGTTGGTCGATTTTCGTGGCTTAAGGCGTTTAATAATGTGAATATCCAAAGTAATTTTATTGAAAATAATACCTCTTATCAAAGAAAATTTGAATTCAATATTAACACTAAGGATATTGATGAAAATGCAATTATTCCATCAAGTAATAATACATTGCAGACATCAATCACTTTAATAAATATGAAAAGTGATTTTAAGAAAAATTTTCCAAGGAAATTAAATCAAATAGCGAATGAGATAATTTCTCACTGTCTAAAATATTTTTTAGATGCTTCTTGTCCAACAATTATTATTCAAGATGATTTAGAAAAAATAAATCTGAATGAACTATTTAAATCAAAAACATCAAAAATAAACGAAAATACGATGCAAATTCTTGATAAAACTTTCAATTTAGTAAGTTTAAAAATAGACTCATCTGTTATGAATAAGCATATGTTAGAGTTATGTGCAAATAATAGAAGTGTAAAAACTATAAAATTAGATGATTTTATAAGTGATATTGAGTCATTAAGGTTGGATGAAAATAATTACTATCTTGGTGTAGTAAATTCACAATTTTTAGATGAAAATGTGGATAGTAATAGACTTGATTTTTCAACAATATCACAAAAAACAACACTGATGAATGGTGTTGAATTGATTTCTATGGAACGAATTTTAAATGATATAGTAGTTTACATAAAACAACTATTAAAAGATTATTTGGACCCTATTGAGAAACAAAAACAACAAAGGATTTCAGATTATATAAATTCTCATTCTCCACAATATAGACATTTGTTAAAGTATAAAGAAAATGAAATTAAAAGTTTTAAGGCGAACTTAAGTGATGAAAAATTAGAGGAACAATTATATAAACTTAAAAATGAATTTGAAATTGAAGTTAATAATGAAAAAACAGAATTGGTAAAAACAATAACAGATCAAACATCAATTGAGGAATATGAATTAAAGATAAAAGAATTGGTGGAGAAAATTTCAGATTCAAACAAATCAAGATTAGCTGATTATATAATCCATAGAAGAGCTATTTTAGATCTCTTTGAAAAAGGAATGCTTATTAGTGATAATTCAAAATATGCAAGAGAGTCTTTTATGCATAATCTAATTTATCCAATGAAAAAGACTTCAGATGATAAAATTACTTTTGATGAACAAAATTTGTGGCTGATTGATGAAAAATTATCCTACTATTTTTATATTTCTTCAGATATTCCTTTCAATAACGAGCAAAACGAAGATCGACCAGACATTATGTTTTTTGATCGAAGTATAGCTTTGACTGAAGCAAAAAATGATGGCACTTGTTATGATAATATCGTTATTTTTGAATTAAAAAAGCCAATGAGAGATGATTTGCCATACAATAGTCCAATTGACCAAATTATAGACTATAAGACTCAAATTCAAACAGGTAACAAGAAAGATAAGGATGGAAGATATATTAAAGTTAATGAGAATACAAAATTCTATTTATATGTGATTTGTGATATTTCCCCAGCTTTTAAACATAAAATAATTTCAACTTATGGAATGACTGAAACTGTTGATGGCTTAGGGTATTATAGAATGATTAACAATGAGTATTTAGAAATTTTATCTTATGATAAAATACTAAATGATGCTAAAAAAAGAAATCAAGTTTTATTTGAAAAACTTGGAATTTAAGAGGAAGACAAATGAAATTCAAATTTAAAACACAACCATATCAGCAAGATGCTGTAAATAATATTTGCAAGGTGTTCAAGGGGCAACCTTATGCAGATATGGTTAGATATACAAGAGATTTGGGTATAAGAAAAAAGACTGATGAGCTAAAGCAGGCTTCCCTTTTTGATGCTTTTGATGAAAATGATGACGGATTTGAAAATGCAAAGATATTACTAGAAGATGCAGAAATTTTTGATAACATCAAAACAATTCAGCAAGAAAGCAATTATAAAGAGTCTGAAACTTTGGTTAGTGGACTCGGAAGATGTTCACTTGATGTTGAAATGGAAACAGGAACTGGTAGGACTTATGTCTATATCAAGACCATTTTTGAAATTAACCAAAGATATGGCTGGAGTAAATTCATTATTGTTGTTCCTAGCATTGCTATTCGTGAGGGTGTTAAAAAGTCATTCCAAATGATGGAAGATCACTTTATGGATGAATACCACAAGAAAGCAAGATACTTTATTTACAATAGCAAAAGATTAAGTGAACTTGATAGTTTTGCAAGCTCTAGTGATATTCAGGTTATGATAATCAATGCACAAGCGTTTAATGCTCGTGGTGCTGATGCAAGAAGAATTGATATGGTGCTTGATGAATTTCAATCAAGAAGACCTATTGATGTTGTTGCAAAAACAAGACCAATTCTTATTATTGATGAGCCACAAAAACTTGGTGGCGAAGCAACACAAACTTCACTTAAAAAGTTTAATCCACTTTTTAACATGAATTTTTCTGCAACTCACAAAAAACATAACAACCTAGTTTATTCCCTTGATGCTTTGGATGCATACAACAAAAAGCTTGTAAAGAAAATTCAAGTCAAAGGTTTTGAAATAAAGAATTTGCGTGGAACAAATGGATATTTATATTTGCAAGATATTGTTCTTTCAAAAAACAAACCACCTATGGCAAAATTAGAATTTGAGATTAATTACAATAAATCAATCAATAGAGAAACAAGAATACTTGGTGTTGAGAGAAATTTGTATTATGAGTCAAAAGAAATGGAACAATACAAAAACGGATACACAATAAAAGAGATCAATCCATTTACAAACACTGTAACATTCCTTAATGACATTCAAATCAAAATTGGCGAAGTTATTGGAGATGTTTCAGATAAAGATATTCGTAGAGTTCAAATAAGAGAAACAATTAGATCTCACTTTGAAAAAGAAGAAAAACTTTTTGAAAAAGGAATAAAGTGTTTGTCATTATTCTTTATTGATGAGGTTAAAAAATATAGAGATTATGACCAAGCTGATGAAAAGGGCGAATATGCAAGAATATTCGAAGAAGAATATACAAATATGCTTAATGAATATATTACGCTTTTTGAAACACCTTATATAAAATATTTAAAGAAAATTACTCCACAAGAAACACATAAAGGATATTTTTCTGTTGATAAAAAAGGTAAATTTATTGATTCAAAAGACAATAAAGAAACTGGATCAGATGATATTTCTGCTTATGACTTAATTTTGAAAAACAAAGAAAGATTATTATCTTTTGATGAACCAACAAGATTTATATTCTCCCACTCTGCACTTCGTGAAGGCTGGGATAACCCAAATGTATTCCAAATTTGTGCATTAAAACCCGGTGGAGAATCTGCTATTGCAAAAAGACAAGAAGTTGGTCGTGGACTTCGTATTTCAGTTAATATGCTAGGAGAAAGAGCAGATGTACACTATTGTAATGTTACAGGAAATGATTTTCATAGAATCAATATGCTAACAGTTATCGCAACAGATAGTTACAAAGACTTTGTTAGTGATATACAAAAAGATATTAAAGCAAATCTTTCTGATAGACCAACAAAAGCAACAATTGAATTTTTCAAAGGAAAGACCATTTCAGATGGACACACAACAGTTGTTGTTGATACCAACATGGCAAGTGATATACGAAGTTATTTGAGATTTAGTGGTTATATTGATAACGATAGCAAACTAACAGAAAAATATTTTGCAGATAAAGATAATAACGCATTTGTTCAAATGCCTGATATTTTAGCACCATACACCGATAGCATTCACAAATTGGTTCAAGGAATATTTGATGAAAAAGCACTTGAGGGTATGATTGAAAATGGCAATGAAACAAAAGTTATTGATAATGGACTAAATGATAACTTTGCTAAAAAGGAATTCCAAACATTATGGAATTACATCAATCACAAATATGCATATAAAGTTGAATTTGATAGTGATGAATTAATCAAAAAATCAATTGCATATATTAATGAAAAATTGTTTGTTGCTGAAATGAAATATACTGTTACAATTGGCGAACAAAGAAAAGTTATGGACGAACACCAAGTTAAGCGTGGAGATTCGTTTGGGGCAACAAAAACAAGAACAGAAAGCATTACAAATGCAAATGTAGATAATACAAAGTATGACTTAATTGGTAAAATTGTCGCTGGAACAACACTTACTAGAAAGACCATTGTTAAAATTTTACAAGGAATAACTTCAGAAAAATTTGGAATGTTCAGGCTTAATCCTGAAGAATTTATTACAAAAGTTATAAAACTTATAAATGACCAAAAAGCAACAATGATTGTTGACCACATAACATACAATCAAACCGATGGAACATACGATAACGATATCTTTACAGCAAATCAAAACAAATCAGACTTTAACAAGGCTTTTAAGGCTAAAAAGGCGATACAAGACTATGTTTTCACTGATGGCGTTGCAGAAAATTCTATTGAAAGAAAATTTGCTGAAAAATTAGACAATGCAGAAGAAGTATGTGTTTATGCAAAACTTCCAAGATCGTTCCAAATCCCAACACCAGTTGGAAACTATGCACCTGACTGGGCCATTGCATTCAATGACGGCTACGGAATCAAGCATATTTACTTTGTTGCAGAAACAAAAGGAACAATGGATAGTCTAGAATTAAGACCAATTGAACAAGCAAAAATCAAGTGTGCTAAAAAGTTATTCAATGAACTATCAACAAGCAAAGTAAGATACCATGATGTGGCGAGTTACGAAGATTTGCTTAATGTAATGAAAAGCATAAATTAGGAGAAAAATATGTATAAAAATAAGTTTAAAGAATGGTTAATTGGTCGTGGATATAAAGAATATACTCCAAGTGGATTACCAAGTACGGTTTATGATTATCTAAAAAGAATTGATTTTGTAATTGAACAAGAGAGATATAATTCTTGGCAAGATGTTGCTAATAATATAGATTTTTTAGTAAAAGAATACGGAGAAAGTGGAAGAAAAGCAGATTTGGGAAGAAAATCACATAATGCAGTTATAAGTGCATTGAGAAGATTTAGAGAATTTAAATATAATTTATAATTAAAACACTCATTGCCTCTCTTTTTGATACATAAGAAAGTTCAAATAATCCAAAAAAACGGATTTACAATAAAGGTCGAGAATAATTTCTCGATTTTTTATTTACAAAATCGAACAAATGTTCTATACTCTAAACATAAACATACGGGGTGTATGTTTATGAAAGGATGGTGTTATGAGAACAGCAAATGAAGAAATAGTAAACAAGGTTTTATCATTTATCAAAGAGTCTCAAAAGCGAGATGGCAAATCCCCATCATTTAGGCAAATTTGCAAAAGCATGGGATTTCCAAGTATTGCTACCGCTCAATACTATATCAAGGTTTTGAAACAAAGAGGACTTATCACTCAAAACGATAGTGGTAAAATTGATGTGCCATTTAATTTGCAAAAAGGACAAACCCTAATAGCCCCATTAGTTGGTTGTGTCGCTTGTGGTCAACCTATTCTTGCTGAGGAGAATATTGAAAAAACATTTCAATTGCCGACTGCCATATTTGGCACTCAAAAGAGTATGATACTCCGTGCAAAAGGAGATAGCATGATCGGTGTTGGAATAAACGATGGAGATTTAATAGTCGCCCAAATTTGTAATCAAGCCGAAGATGGGCAAATAGTAGTCGCCTTAATTGATGATTCAGCAACTGTTAAAACTTTTTATAAGAAAAAAGATTGCATTATTCTCCACCCTGAAAATCCTAAATATAAGGATATCATTACAAAAAATGTAACGATTCAAGGAATTGTTAAGCATATAATCCATAGTTTTTAGATCAGGAGGCGAAGTAAAGTGAAAGCTATACATTATTGTCCTTGTTGTGGACGATGTATTGGAGAAAGCATCGGATCTGATGAAAGTTGTCAATGCAAAGTCCTAACTGTTGAACCCAAAAAACTCAAAAAGAAACAACTCATAATGAAAAGCACTTGCAAAAAGTGTAAAACAACATTATATGTGTCGTTAGAGTTTATAGATTAACTCTGATAGTGAACCTAGCGTTCCCGAACACATAATTAAAATATCCAAATGGACCTTAATTGTCCGGATAAAATATTTTTTATTTATCCTAGACAATGAGGTCTTTTTCTATACCGAATGTTTAGGCATTCGGTATTTTTTTATTCTCAAAAAAAATCAAAAAAATTTTAGCGATAGGTCACCCATTGAACTATCGACCTTTCTAAAATTCAAGTATCAATTCTAAAAAAGGAGGTGTTAAAGTGCGTAGCAGAAATATTCAAGCTGATATTTTAGACTGTCTATCAGATTACAAAGTGCATACTTTTCAATCTGTTGCAAATGCAGTTGAATGCAGTTATTCATCAGTAAAAAGACACATACAGTCACTTGCTTACCGCTTTAACATTGAAACCTTTAGGGGTGGAATTGATAAAGGTGGCGTCAGACTAATCCCTGACGAAAGTGTAAATACAAATTACCTTAACGAAAATGAACTGCAACTCATTATAAGTAAGTTGTCATCGTTGCAGGATGATAGCCCAAACATTAAGAAATTTGTGAATAGCATTGCCCCTTTAATTGAAAAAAGGAGAAAAAATAAATGAAAAAGAAAGATAAACTTACAAAACTTGAAAAATTGATTTTAGAAGAAAAAGCAAAAGATCAAGAAGAAATTATTGATTTTTACTATGAAGATAAAGAAAGCAGAACCAAAGTTCTTATTCACGACAAAAGGAAAATAAGAGTCGCCTTACTTGAAATGGAAGAATACGAAAGGAAGCAAAAAAGCGATATTAAGGAATTTGAATGCCAATATAATCCAAAAACTGACGATCCAATAGATGAACAAAGCGAAATTGAAGATTTTGAGTACGAACCAAGCAGTTTTGAGCAAAATTTGGAAGATGCTTTGCAGGAAATGGCTGAAAAATTATTCCAAAATAGAGAAAATCAAAAAAATATTTCAAAATTTTTTAGAGAGTATCTTTCAGAGTTCTCAAAAAATCAGCAGATAATAGTATTTTACTATTATTTCCTTGATTTTGGCATAAGTGAAATTGCAGAACTTTTGAATGTAAAACCACAAACAATTGATGGTTATATCAAACGAATTGATAAAAAACTTGCCAAATTTGGAAAGAAATGTGACTTATAATTCCCCTTATATAGAGGGGCAATGAGATAGTTTTGGACAAGCTCTCACTCACTAGATAATAAGTGAGAGCAAAGCCAAGACAAACAAAATAACTTGGAGGTTAAAATGAAAGACAGCATAAGAGAAATGATGGTCAGACTTTATGATTCAAGAGTAATTGACCGATTAGACGATTTATGGAAAAAGCACGAGCGCCTTTACACAACAAAAAATGCTTTTATATGTGATTTGCTGTTAAGAGGCATTGAAAGTGTTGAGAATGAAATGTCTAATGTAAAAGAAATGCAGAGAGATGGAAACATTTTCAAAGAAATGAAACGATTAACTTCACTTCTAGATAGATTCGTGGATGTTGGATACGAGCATTACAAAGAAAGTTATGTTATCGGCAAAGAAAACCAAACTCTCATTTCAAGGCTTTATGATGTTATTTTCAGAATGGCAAAAGAACACGGCATATCAGTTGATAACTACAATGATGGAACTTACGATGCTTTGCCTGACGGATTTGAAGATGTCACCGATGCATTGATTGAGGAATTCCGTGAGCGAGAAAACAACTAATGTCAATTTTATGATAGGCTATGTCCCTTGTCTTGATGGGTTAGGTCTTAACCACCCTCTGGTTAAAAAATACTATGGCGAAAGACAATTTTATTCTTGCCAAGATCCATCATACAACTATGTTGGCTATGTAAACAATGGAAGCGAGAAAAAGTTAGACTTTGTTGAATATTCAGGCAACAAAGAAAAAAGCACAGGCGTATTTGATTCAAATGGAATTTGCAGTAAAGAACGCATAAAAGAATTAAAAAATGGCTTAAAAAACACAAAAAGTGTTGTATGGCATGGCTTAATTACTTTTGAAGAAGTGTTTGGCAAAACAAATTGCAACTCATACGCAAAGGCTTACGAACTAATGAAATCAGAGTTTCCAAAGTTTCTTAAAATGGCAGGCTTCGAACCTAAAAACATTGAATGGTTTGCAGGTTTTCATACAAACACCGAACACCGACATATCCATTTTAGTTTTTATGAAAAAGAACCAACTAGACATAGAAAAAATCACAAAGAATTATGTTTTTCACAAGGAAAAATAACTCTTAATGCCATTGAAAAAATGAAAATAAACACCGAATTGCACCTCACCAACATCAGCAGTAAAATCGCTGGTAAAAGAAATGAGTTAACAAAGGAATTTAATCGAGCAATTAAAACAAAAAGGATGAGAAAAAATATGTGGGATTCTATTAAAAAAATAATCGTTATTTTACCAACTTCAGGCAGGATTTCTTATGATAGCGATAATATGTTATTTTTGCGAAATAAGATAGATTATTTGGTAGATTTAATGATTAAGCAAGATGATAAAACAAACGCAGTATTTCGTTCGTTTTTGACTCTTCTATCCGACAAAGATGAAAGTATAAGAAGAATGTGTGAAGCACATAAGATTAACCCTGACAAGGTTGTTTTAATGGACAAATATCGTAGCGATTTATATCGCAGATTAGGTAATCAAGTGATTAAAAATATATTGGGTATAAGATCTGAATTAAAACAATTTGAATTTCAAACAAAAGACAGACTTGCAAAAAAACGCATTTTAAGGCGAAAAAATGAGTATTTATTTGAAAAAAGCCTGTATTTAAGCGAAAAAGTTCAACGAGAAGCAATGAATTACTTCCAAGAACACATGAGAGTTCTTAAAGAAATGGAAATCAAAGTTCTTATTGAACAAGGCGTTATTGAACTATGAAAATAGTTAAAAAAATCTTGCTTTACTCACTTCTTCTTTTATTTTGCCTTGCTTGTGGTTTCTTATTTAATTGCTATGTAGCAAATAGATTTGTTTTTAAGTTGGATTTTAATCTTTTAATTGAAGCAAAGACTTGGGTATACACAGGCTTTTTGTTTATGGTGTTTGTTTGTCTATTTGCCTACAACTCATACAAAGGTTATTGGCGAAAGCACTCAAAGAAACTGATGGAAAGTTCTGACAAAGATAAACACATAATGTCAGGGCTTGAAACAGCCCATTTTCAGACCGAAAAAGAACTTGCCAAGAACTTTACGCAAATAGAGTATGACGACCTAAAAAAGACAAATTTTGATGGAATACCGATAAAAGCTGAATATGTAAAAAACAAATTAAACATTACATTTTCAAAACCTGCACATACACTCATAATTGGTACGACAGGTTCAGGTAAAACCACCACTTTTATAAATCCGACAGCACAAATTCTAGCGCATACAAAGAACCAACCCTCTATGCTACTATCAGATCCAAAAGGCGAATTATATTCTTTACACTCAAAAGAATTAAAAGAACTTGGATATGATGTTAAGGTCATAGATTTAAGAAATCCATATTGCTCTGTAAGATGGAATCCTTTGGAAAGACCATTTGAGATGTATCAAGAGATGCTTCACCTTGAAGATAAAGTCACCCAAGATGAAGAAAAAGGCTGTTATTACTACGAAAATAACGAATATTACAACCACGATGAACTTTTATCAGTTTTACAGGTAAAAAAGCAAGAAATGTATGATGAAATCTATGAGGATTTGCACGACATAGTTTCAGTGCTTTGTCCTGTAATCAATAAGTCCGAACCTATTTGGGAATCAGGTGCAAAAAACTTTATTTTAGCAATTGTTCTTGCAATGCTTGAAGATAGTGAAAATCCTGAATTAGGTATGACCAAAGAAAAATTTAATTTCTATAACATAATGAAAATCGCTACTAACACTCAAAATGACTGTGAAGATTTGATGAGATATTTTGCGAAACGAAGTCCTATATCAAAATCAGTCAGCCTTTCAAAACAGGTGTTAGATGCCAGCGATAAAACAAGAGGTTCATATCTATCGACTATCTTCGACAAACTTGCAATGTTTAGTGATAAAAGCATTTGTGCTTTGACGAGTGCAAACGAAGTGGATTTCGGAGAAATCGCACTGCGACCAACTGCATTATTTTTGCAAATACCTGATGAGAAAGAAACAAGACATACACTTGCATCAATGATTATATTACAAGCTTACAAAGCACTTGTTGCAAAAGCCAATACATATCCCGATTTATCTCTGCCACGAAGCGTATATTTTCTTCTCGATGAATTTGGCAACTTACCAAGAGTTCACAAATTAGAGCAAATGATTACGGTCGGCAGATCTAGAAAAATATGGTTTGCGTTAGTTGTGCAATCATACGCCCAACTCGCAAAGGTCTATGATGAAAAGTCGGCTGATATTATTAAGTCAAACTGTAATATTCAAGTTTTCATAGGAACAACTGACCTAAAAACAATTGAGGAGTTCTCAAAAAAATGTGGCAATTATTCACTTGTCCAACACAATGTGAGTTATAGCACAGGTAAAAGCAATGACATCAATTCTTCTGCTTCTGTCCGTGAAAGACCACTTATATATCCAAGCGAACTTGCTCAATTAAATAACACAAAAGACATGGGAAATGCAATCGTTAGTGTATTTGGCTTCTCACCGATAAAAAGTAAATTTACACCATCATTTAGATGTCCCAAATATAGGTTAACACCTATATTGCAGGAAATAAAAAATGGCAAACCTTTCCTAGAAGAAAAAGTGTTTTACGATATGCTTCAAAGAAATGCATATTATTTCAAACCTAAAAATGAATCTATGAAAGAAGCTCAAGACGAAATTGAAAGTTTAACGGAAAGAATAAAAGGTACAATCACACGCATTCCTCTTGATACTTTATTTGCAAAAGATAAAGAAACTCTGCTGGATTTACTTCAGCAAAAACAATACAAAAAAACAACTGACTACTTGGAAAATATTCTTTCAAGTAGCAACGATGAGGGTTTAATTAAGAGATTAAACTCAGTTTCAAAACAACTGAGCAAAATTCTAAAATTGGAGAAACCTAAGAATGAATAAAACTAAAAGAAAACCAAAATACAAGTTTTGGACAGCGTTCGTTTTGCTTATTCTTTGCTTCAGTATAGTTTTTAACAACAAGGAAACCGTGACAGTTTGTCACGCATTAGCAAGTTGGACTCCGGGCGGAGGCTTTCAGCCCGGAATTAGTGCAACTCTTCCCGGCACAACTATTCCTGACAATATAACCGTTACTCCTTTGCCGTTTATCAAAGGAAATGGAAACAATAGTAATGATCCTGATCAGTTAAAAGCTTATGATCAATTAACCGTAAAGAACGATAAAAAAGACACTAAATATGGTGGCTGGCATCACGCACAATTTGTTGATTGCTTCTATGTTAAAAGAACTGATGGACGAAAGATTTATGACGATGATGGAATTCTTGATGTTAGTTGGTGGAACGATGATGGAAACTTTGGTTACAGCGATGAAATCATAGATTATCAATCAGAAATTTGGGTTAAAACAACAGTTGCAGAACACG
>ERZ808252.1296-NODE-1296-length-18836-cov-5.628401_pt1 | contig 18836 bp, 14 predicted proteins | sample MGYA00521242_ERZ808252 | MGnify/ENA primary metagenome ERZ808252 (study PRJEB31516, sample SAMN03275581) | gut metagenome | biome: mammalia-associated habitat; material: feces | host: Papio cynocephalus | place: Kenya | collected 2012-08-07 ...
GACTTCTCCTCAAGAAGTCCCCTAAGTAGGGTTCGGGGCAAAGCCCCGAGGTCTTCCCACTCTCAAAAATGCAAAATGACAACACGCAAAATTGCATAAATTTGAGCAAAAGAGCGGAATTTGAAAAAATATCGGCTAAATTTCGCAAAAAGGCTTGACAACGATATGCAAAATGAGTATAATAGATATACACTTTTTACCATACCTTGATATCGGAGGAAATACGATGATGAAGCGGGTCTATAATTTTTCGGCGGGACCGTCCATGCTGCCCCTGCCTGTGCTGGAGACCGCCGCGGCGGAGCTGGTCTGCTACGGCGAGAGCGGAATGTCGGTCATGGAGATGTCGCACCGCTCGGCGGACTACGAGGCAATCATCGCCCGCGCGGAGGCGGACCTGCGGGAGCTGATGAAGATTCCCGATAGCTATAAGGTCCTGTTCTTGCAGGGCGGCGCGTCCACACAGTTCGCGGCGGTCCCGCTCAACCTGATTAAACGGACGGGGAAGGCGGATTATGTCGTTTCGGGACAGTTCTCGGGCAAAGCCTTCAAGGAGGCACAAAAGCTCGGGTACGATGTCCGTTGCGTTGCAACCACAAAGGACGATAACTTCGACCATGTCCCAACCGTCACGCGCGAGGATATCCGCCCCGATGCGGCGTATCTCCATATTTGCTTCAATAATACTATATATGGGACCAAATATCCCTATATCCCTGATACGGGTGACGTCCCGTTGGTCGCGGATATGTCCTCCTGTATCCTCTCGGAGCCTGTGGACGTCTCGAAATTCGGCGTTATCTACGCGGGCGCGCAGAAGAATATGGCACCTGCGGGACTGACGGTCGTCATCGTCCGCGAGGATTTGCTCGGGTACGCCGAGGAGAAAATGCCGACCATGCTGGAGTGGAAAATCATGGCGGAGAACGGGTCCATGTACAACACGCCGCCGTGCTACGCCATCTATATGGCGGGGCTGGTCTACCGCTGGTTACTCGACATGGGCGGGCTGGACGCAATGAAGGAGAAAAACCTGCGCAAGGCGAATTTGCTGTACGGCTACCTTGATTCGCAGGATTACTACATCGCGCCTGTGAAGAAGGAAAGCCGCTCGATGATGAATGTCACGTTTGTTACGGGTAACGCGGATTTGGATAAAAAATTCGCGGCGGAAGCGGCAGAGGCGGGACTGAAGAACCTTAAGGGGCATCGCTCGGTCGGAGGAATGCGCGCGTCAATCTATAACGCCATGCCGTATGAGGGCGTGGAAGCACTGGTGGCGTTCATGAAGAAATTCGCCGCCGAAAATCCAAAGGCATAAGACGGAACAGGGGGACGGAACATGAAAATTCGGTTGCTCAATAAAATTGCGCCCGTTGGGTTGGAACAGTTGGGCGGGCGGTACGAGGTCGGGACCGACATGGAAAATCCCGACGGCATTCTGGTGCGCTCGGCGGTCATGCACGATATGATAATGGGGGAAAACCTCGCGGCAATCGCCAGAGCGGGGGCGGGGGTGAACAATATCCCCGTTGACCGTTGCGCCGAGGCGGGAATCGTGGTGTTCAATACGCCCGGGGCGAACGCAAACGGCGTGCGGGAGCTGGCAATCTGCGCCCTGCTCCTTGCCGCAAGGGATGTTATCGGCGGCGTGGAGTGGGTCAAGGGACTGACGGGACCCGACATCGCAAAGCAGGTGGAGAAGGGAAAATCCGCATTCGCGGGGAGCGAGCTGACGGGAAAAACGCTCGGGGTCATCGGTCTGGGTGCCATCGGCGGAATGCTTGCAAACAGCGCGCTTGCACTCGGCATGAAGGTTGTCGGGTGTGACCCGTTCCTGTCGGTGGACGGCGCGTGGAACCTCGACCACCGCGTGACGCGCGCGGCAACCTTTGATGAGATTTTCGCCGCATCCGACTATATCACCCTGCACGTCCCCGCAACAAAGGATACAAAGGGCATGATTTCCGCCGCGAGCATCGCAAAAATGCGGGACGGCGTGCGGATTGTCAATCTGGCAAGAGCCGATTTGGTTTGCGCGGAGGACCTCAAAGCGGCGCTGGAGAGCGGAAAGGTCGCAAAATATGTGACGGACTTCCCGACGGACGATATGACGGACGCGAAAAATGCCGTCCTGATTCCGCACCTCGGCGCATCAACCGAGGAATCGGAGAATAACTGCGCGGTGATGGCGGCACGGGAGCTGGATGACTATCTGACGGACGGAAATATCCGAAACAGCGTCAATTATCCAACCGTTGAACAGCCGAGAACGGGGGACGCGAGAATCTGCGTCCTGCACGCAAATATTCCCGCAGTGCTTTCGGGCATTACCACAGCACTTGCCGCAGACGGTGTCAATATCGAGAATATGACCAATAAGTCCAAAGGCGATAATGCCTATACCGTCCTCGATGTCTCGCCAAAACCCGCAGAGAACGTGACCGCACATATCCGCGCCATCGGCGGCGTCCGACGCGTCCGCGTGTTATTGTGACCACGTAACGCATAAGCCCTTTAGTTAAAGTTTTCGCCCGCCTTTTCTAAAAGGCGGCACGGATCCAACGCCGTGGAGCGTTGGTCGCCGCCCGCAGGCGGCGAAATCTCCCAAACGGCGTTTCTTTTTGCAAAGCTTTTTCTTTGCGCCTCCTCCAAGCAAAGAAAAAGCGTGAAAGGAATCTGCTCCATTTATATTTTATACTCTCCCAAAAGGATGCCCACCGCATCCTTTTTTCTTTTTTTTGCAAATGAATTTTTGAAAATAAAAACTTGCAAATCCGTCACCCGAGCCCCGCTTTTCGCATACCCTGAAAAATGCAACCCGAAAAAATTGGAAAATCGTTTTGAGAAGCGAAAAACCGTCAAATATTGTCTGAAAAAGCACAAAAAGGGCGAATTTCTGCATCTTTGAAACGTTGGAAATCTCATTTTTGCTGTCCGAAAAGGAAAAAATCGTCGATTTGAACGAAAGAAAACAGCTGTTTCAACGCTCAATTTTACATAATCAAAACCGAGAAAAATGCAAAATAGGCTATATATAGGCTACATTGGGCGCCGAAGCGTGGTATACTATAGCAAATCAATCGGGAGCCGACTTCCAAGCCCGCGATTGAAACAAAAAAGCCGAGGGATCGGCAAAACTAATTTTAAGGAGGAATCCGGAAATGAGAAAGCTCAGAATTTTTTCACTTGTGCTGGCTCTGCTCATGATCCTGCCTCTCGCGGTTGCCTGCAAAAAGGTGCAGACCGTTGAGTACGAGGCAATCGACCCTGCGGACGCCGTAGAGCACGACGACTTTACTTCCGTTTACGATATGATCGGAAGCAAGGTCACCATTGATATGGTCGAGGAGGACAGCGCGGGAATGGCTTACGTCACGGTTGATGGCGTGAAGTATACCCTCGGTATGGACTTCCTGTCTATGGCAATGGTCTACAATACCAAGGTGCCGGAAGGCTCCACAACGTATAAGACAGAGGAAGATGTCTATAATATGTGGTGGAAGCTGTATATCCAGAGATGGAACTATCTGGCTCCCGAAATCCCGCTGTATTCTAACATCTACTACGATCTTTATAATGCAAAGATCAAGAACTTTGAAACCACTCCGTACTGGGGTCCCGAGGATGCAATCATCGCGGCTACCAGTGATGACGGCAAGGTGATTCTGGGTAGCACAACCGACCTCAGCGGCGCGTTCCGTTATGCGGCATGGGGTAAGTCCAGCCCCGGAGCTTCCGACCTCGATATCCAGAATCTGACCTCCGGTTATGCAACCGTTATGAGCGGAAAAGACGGTTCTTATGTCTGGAACGAAATCGCTCTGGCAAAGGATGCAGACGGAAAGGTGATTATTCCGACTTCTAAAGTCAATGAAGACGGTACGCTGACCTACACCATCAAGGTTGCAAATGACCTGACCTTCAGCGACAAATCTCCGATTACCGCGAAAAACTATATCACCTATCTGCTTGCAAACAGCACCGCTGTTGCGGGAGAAGCAGGCGGAACCGCAAATGCGGGCAACACGCTGGTCGGCTTTGACGCGTTCAAGGCTTACGACGGAACCAACGATGGTAAAGAGGTCGTTCTGAACGAAAAGACCGGCGCGAAGGTCACGGCAAGCAAGACCTTCAAGGGCGTGAGACTGGTGGATGATTACACCTTTGAGGTGACCTTCACCGCCGATTACGCAGGCTACTACTACGCGATTGTCAACGCGGCATTCTCTCCCGACCCCGAGAAGCTCTATCTGGGCGCAAACGGCGCGATTGAGACGGATGCTGACGGCTATTGCTACCTGAATGACGCGTTCTACGCAAAGAAGGATGGCAAGTATACCACGGCTGACGAGATCAAGAAGAACCTTGAGTGGAACTCGGGACTTCCGTTCTCCGGTCCGTATGTTGTTTCGGACTACAACGAAAGCTCCAAGATTGCAACCCTGACACTGAATAAGGAGTACAAGGGTGACATCCGCGGCAAGGCGACCATCGAAACCATTTCTTATATCAAGGTCGTTTCGCAGACGCAGATGGATATGTTCCAGAGAGGCGAGGTTGACGTAATCGCGGGTATCACCGGCGGTGACGAGACCAACGCGGCGCTCAAGATTGTTTCCGATAACAAGGATAAGTACAAGGAAACGCATTACGACCGTGCGGGCTACGGTAAGCTCGGCTTCCGTGCCGACTTCGGTCCCACAGGTATGGTTGAGGTTCGTCAGGCAATCATGTACACCATCAACCGTCCCGAGTTCGCACAGACCTTTACGGGCGGTCACGGTTCGGTCGTTCACGGTCCGTACTACACCGGATTCTCGGCATATCAGGCAAACAAGGATACCATTAAGCTGAACCAGTACACCTACAGCTCCTCCTCTGCAATTGATGTTCTCGTTGCGGGCGGCTGGATTTACAACGAAAAGGGTGAAGAGTTCAAGGCAGGTACCGACGCAGTTCGTTACAAGAAGCTCTCGGGCTACGAGCTGAGCAAGGATAACCTCAACTTCCAGTCGAAGGACGGCAAGTACAAGACTGTGAAGATTAAGGGCGAGTACTATATGCCGCTGGCAATCAACTGGTACGGCACTGCGGATAACCCCGTTACCGACCAGCTGCTCACCGCATGGCAGAAGAACCCCGCATCGACCACCGAGATCGGTATGTATATCACCTACACGCTGACCGATTTCACAACCGGTTTGTACGGTGAGCTGCAACGCGATCCCGACAGTGGCTACAACGGCACTCCGATGCTGAATGCCATCAACTTTGCAAGCGGATTCACCAGCGCTGTGTACGATTACGCGTTCAACTGGAGCATCGATCCGAACTACGAGGTTTACTCGGCTTGCTATATCAAGGATGAGGCGGACTTCTACTCGAACTACACCAAATAATCCTGACTCTGAATAGGCGGGTTGGCTCCGTCACCCCGCGACTGTACGCAGGAGCATCGCCCTCGGGCGGTGTTCCTGCTAAAGTTGTAGTATACGGTTTTGTTGACCGAATAAAAATCGGAGGAATCTCATGTGGAAATACATTCTGAAGCGGCTGGTATACATTGTAATTGTATTCCTGATTCTCTCGTTCCTGCTGTTTCTGATCTATAATATGTTGCCCGTGGACAAAGCCGCTTCCACCGCACAGGAGGAGGTCAAGGCGAGCAAGGGCAAACTGAATTACGAAGAACGATATCTATATTGGCAAAGGCGATACGGTACGGACGGGAATCTGCTACAGCGCTACGGTCGCTGGATGGGCTTTTATCCTCTGTATGACGGTTCCTTCAACGGGCTTTTGCAGGGAAACCTCGGCGAATCGAGCCAGTACAGCAGACCCGTTGCCGAGATTCTCGTTGAGCCGATGAAGAATACAATCTTCATCAATATTTTCGCAACCGTGTTGGCACTCGGCATCACCATCCCGCTCGGTATTTTCTGTGCTGTCAAGCGGGGGAGCCGCCGCGACGTTGCGGTGCAGGTCGGCACCATCGTCGGCTACAGTCTGCCGACATTCATCATTGCAATTGTCTTTATCTGGCTGTTTGCGGTGGTCCTGAAGATCTTCCCTGTGTCGGGAATGCAGACCGCGGGCAGTCTGGAATGGTCCTCGTGGCGGCAGTTCTGGGATAGGATGTACCATCTGTGCCTGCCGCTGATTGTCATGACCTTCTGCTCGCTGGGCGGCATGACCCGTTACGTGCGCGCATCGATGATTGAGGCACTCTCGCTGGACTGCATCCGCACGGCGCGGGCAAAGGGTCTGCGCGAAAAGGTGGTTGTCTATTCGCACGCTTGGAGAAACGCGCTGATTCCGATTATTACGCTGGTAATCGGTTGGTTCCTCGGCATCTTCTCCGGCTCTTTGATGATTGAAAACATTTTCGCGCTCAACGGCATCGGCAGAGTGTATTACACCGCGCTGACGGTCAGCGACAACGAGGTCGTTCTGGCGCTCCAGATGTTCTATATCATCATCGCACTGCTCGGAAACCTGATCATCGACCTGATTTACGGTCTGGTTGACCCGCGTATCCGCGTCAATAAGTAAAGGAGGGCGAAAAGATGGCAAACAACGAAAACAAATCGGAAAAGCAGAATATTTTCGCCCGCTTCTTCGGGACGCTCGGGCGCTGGTTCGGCAGAATGTTCATGGGCGCGAGCAAATCGCTTGCAACCGAGGACGCGCTGACGGTTGAAGCGCTGGAAAGCCCCTCGCGCATGGCGGTTAAGACCTTCTTCCGCCGCAAGCTGGCGGTGGCGGCACTCGTGGTGCTGGTTGCGCTCTTCCTGCTGGTCTTTATCGGACCGCTGTTCCTGCCGATGGACCTCAACTTCACCGATGCGGGACAGGCAAACATTGCGCCCGTGATGTCGATGCGGAGCGTTCCCTCAAAGCTGAAGAAGCAGGTTGCCTCGATGAGCGGCTTCTCCAACTTTACCCTCGGCGTGGGGGAGGACCACACGCTTTATATGTGGGGCTACACGAAGGACGCCCTGCTCGGAATCGATTATTCCAACTACCCCGATGAAATCAAGGACGGCAACGTCCTGATGGCGGCGGCAGGATCGGATTTCGTCATTGCGGTGACGACCGAGGGCAAAATCGTCGGCTGGGGCAACAATTCGCGCGGACAGTTTGGTCAGGGCGAGGACCCCACGGGCTCGGTGGTCTGGATGCCCGACGAGCTGGTGAACGGCACGGTTGACACCTCCAAGCTCACGCAATTGGTCTGCGGCTATCAGGCGGCGGCAATCGTGGTGGACGGCAAGGTGACGGTCTGGGGCAACGCGAACGCCCTGTTGAATATGCGCGAGCTGCGCGACGGAAACTACGAGAACGTGGAAAAGGTCGTGCTGTCGAACTACTACGCTCTGCTCCTGATGAAGGACGGCTCGGTTGTCTGCCCGGGCGGTGCATTCGATTACGACCGCGTGACCTCCTCGAAGGGGACCAAGGTCCCGTTCAACTCCTATCTGGCGGGCAAAAAGGCGGTTGACCTTGCCGCAACGAAGGATTGCTTTGCGATTCTGCTGGAGGACGGCGAGGTGCTGGTGCGCGGCGATTCCCGCTATGGCGAGACCGAGATCGTCGAGCTTCCCGCAGGCGAGAAGCTGGTGAAGCTCTCGGCAGGCAGTATGCACTTTGCGGGCGTTTCCGACGCGGGCAAAGCCTACGTCTGGGGCTCCAACGAAAAGGGGCAGGCAAGCGACCGCATCAACGGCAAGGAGTGCGCCGAGGTTTACACGGGCGCATACCAGACCTATCTGGTTGACGAAAACGGCAAGCTGACCGATTCCTACGGAATGCGCGGCTACCTGTTCGGAACCGACCAGCGCGGACGCGATACCTTTACACGTCTGATTCACGGCGGTAAAATGACCATGACCATCGGCGCGGTGGCGGTTATCGTCTCCTCGGTGGTGGCAATTATCGTCGGATGTCTTTCGGGTTATTTCGGCGGCTGGGTGGATATGCTCCTGATGCGGGTGACCGAAATCTTTGCGTCCATCCCGTTCCTGCCGTTTGCAATGCTTTTGTCCTACGTCATGTCGAACCGACCGATCAGCGAGAACATGAAAATTTTCATCATCATGCTGATTCTCGGTCTGCTTTCGTGGACGGGTCTTGCGCGCATGATTCGCGGGCAGGTGCTGGCGGAGCGCGAAAAGGAATTCGTCATGGCGGCAAAGGCGATGGGCGTGAAGGAAAAGAGCATTGCCTTCCGTCACATTCTGCCGAACGTCATTTCGGTCATTCTCGTGAGCATGACGCTCGATTTCGCGGGGTGTCTTTTGACCGAGTCCTCGCTGTCCTATCTGGGCTTCGGCGTGCAGCAGCCGCGCCCGACGTGGGGCAATATGCTCAACGGCGCGAACAACTCCATCGTTATCCAGAACTACTGGTGGCAGTGGCTGTTCCCCGCAATCTTCCTGTCTATCGCAACCATCAGCATCAACATCATCGGCGATACCCTGCGCGATGTGCTGGACCCCAAGAGCAGCAGAGAAAAGTAAGGAGCGGAGGAAACGAATATGGCACTATTAGAAGTAAAAAATCTGCATACCTACTTCAAGACCCGCAAGGGAATCGTGAAGGCGGTCAACGATGTTTCCTACACGCTTGACGAAAAACGGACCATCGGCATCGTGGGTGAGTCGGGGTCCGGCAAGAGCGTTTCGGCAATGAGCATTCTGCGCCTGCTCGACAGCAACGGCTATATCGCCGAGGGCGAAATCCTCTTTGAGGGGGTCGACCTGACCAAATTGAGCGAGCAGCAGATGTATGATATCCGCGGCAACAAAATTTCGGTCATCTTCCAGGAGCCGATGACCAGCCTGAACCCCGTGTTCTCGGTTGGAAAGCAGCTCGCGGAGCCGTTCATGATCCATCAGGGAATGAAGAAGCGCGAGGCGCTGAAAAAGGCGCTGGAAATGCTTTACGCGGTTCAGATTCCGAACCCCGAGGCGGTTATCAAGCAGTATCCGCACCAGCTTTCGGGCGGTATGCGTCAGCGCGTGATGATCGCAATGGCGCTTGCCTGCCGTCCGAAGATTCTGATTGCGGACGAACCGACCACGGCGCTGGACGTGACCATTCAGGCGCAGATTCTGCACCTGATGAACGAATTGCAGAGAGAAAACGGCACGTCGATTATCTTCATCACACATGACCTCGGCGTCATCAACGAAATGGCGGACGACGTGGTGGTGATGTACTGCGGGCAGGTTGTGGAGCAGAGCTCCGCGCGCGTGATTTTCACCAACTGCCCGTGCAGTCACCCTTATACCGAGGGGCTGATGTACAGCATTCCCCGCATTGACAACATCACGCACAAGCTGGAGCCGATTCCGGGCGTGGTGCCGCACCCTCTGGCACTGCCGAAGGGGTGCAAGTTCGCGCCGCGATGCAAGTACGCAACGCAGAAATGTCTGGAGGAAGAGCCGACCTTGCGGGAAATCGGTGTGGGTCAGAAAATTCGTTGCTTCTATCCCGAAAAGGAGGTGAGAAACAGTGCCGAGCACCAAAAAGCTCTTATCCATCACGAATCTTAAGAAGTATTTCCCCATTGCGAAATCGAGTATTTTCCAAAAGGAACAGCTTTACGTCCGCGCAAACGAGGATATTACGCTGGATATCTACGAGGGCGAAACGCTCGGCGTTGTGGGCGAGTCGGGGTGCGGAAAATCCACGCTCGGGCGCGTCCTGCTCCAGCTCTACGACCAGACGGCGGGGACCACGATGTACTACGGCATCCCGCGCGCATCGGTCGCGCCCGCCTATGTTGCCGACACCCTGCGCCATGCGGACCGCTATATCGCCAAGCTGAAAAAGGAGCAGGCGAAGGCGGATGAGCTGACCGAAAAGGTCGAGGCGGCGGGGGACAATGCCACCTTCTTTGAAATTCAGGCGAAGAATCTGGCGGTTGCCGAGGCGCAGACCACGCTGGCGCACATTGCAAAAATCATGGGCGGCTTTCTAGTCCGCGACACCAAGACGGGGACCCAGCTGCTCTATCAGCAGGCAATGCGCGAGGCGCGCGTTGCAAAGCTGAATGCGGACATTCACGATCTCCGTCTGGAGGCGGACACGTTGGAAAGCGAGCTTTCGGATGCGTCCGATGCACGCAAAAAGCGGGTGGAAAAGAAGCTCGCAGGCGTGCGGAAGGCGGAGCAGGCGAAGGACGCGGCGGTTGCGGTCCTGAAGCTGGAGATTGAAAAGGTTCAAGCGAAGATTGCCGAGCGGAAGGCACCGTTTGCACAGGACGAGGAGTTCCAAAGGTACGAGGCAATGCTGGATGACGGCATTGATTTGGCGCGGCTGAAGTATTCGGAAATGCGCCTCTTGCGCAAGGATTTGCAGATCATTTTCCAGGACCCGTATTCTTCGCTCAACCCGCGTATGACCATCGGGCAGATTATCGAAGAGGGGCTTGTGACGCACAAGTTCTTCAAGGGCAAGTCCGCAAAGACGCGCGAGGCAATGAAGCAGTATATTCTGTCGGTCATGCGGCAGTGCGGCTTGCAGGACTATATGCTCCACCGTTATCCGCACCAGTTCTCGGGCGGGCAGAGACAGCGTATCTCGATTGCGCGCGCGCTGGCGGTGCACCCGAAGTTTGTGGTGTGCGATGAGTGCGTGTCGGCGCTGGACGTGTCGATTCAGTCCCAGATTATCAACCTGCTGGAGGAGCTGAAGGAAAAGGAGCACCTGACCTATCTGTTCATTTCGCATGACCTCTCGGTGGTGCGGTATATTTCCGACCGCATCTGCGTGATGTATCTCGGAAACATTGTGGAGCTTTCGAGCGCCGACAAGGTGTTTGCGGACCCGCGGCACCCGTACACGGTCGCCCTGCTTTCGTCGATTCCGACCACCGACATGGAGAGCCTGAGCAAGGAGCGGATTCTGCTGGAGGGGAACATTCCCTCGCCAATCAAGCCGCCGTCGGGCTGCAAGTTCCACACGCGGTGCTACATGGCGTGCGACAAGTGCCGCCGCGTTCCGCCGCCGCTGACCGAAATCGAGCCGGGGCATTTTGTTGCCTGCCACTTCCCCGAGCGGAAGCTGGACGAGAACGGCAACTATCTGTTTGAGCTGCCTAAGACCGAGAAAAAGAGTGTCAAGCTCGCCGAAAGCTGATTTTCGCGGGCAAAAAGCAAGAAAGAGGGGAGGAGGATTCACATGGCGTTCGGAATCTTCGGGAGAAAGCTGCGCAAGGTGACAAAACAGCAGGAGCGCGAGTTTTCCGAGAAGCTGAAGGAGGAGCACGTCGGCTTTCGGGACGGCTTTGCGATGGTTCTGGCGGCGTTCCTGACCATCATCCTCCCTTGTCTCCTGATTCTCTGCGGGCTCGGCGCGCTGATGCTCTGGATCTTCGGCGCGTTCCGGTAAAGGGGATGCGGGGGGACGCGAGGGGACGCGTTGGGGAAACTTCTTGGAAGAAGTTTCCCCAAACCCCTTCAAGAACTTTCAACGCATTGGAGAGGTGCGAACATGGCGGCTTGGACCGCTTTTTTATATTTTGGGGGAAGTTGTTGACAACGGGCGGGAAATGTGATATAATGTGGATGGATGCTGATATTTTGTACAAATATGCTTGGGGTGCAAGATGAAAGGAGAAGGAATATGGGAAGAACGCGTTTTATCACGTTGGTGCTTTTTTTGAGCATGATTCTTTTGACGGTATCATCTCCCGTCTTTGCATCGCACACGGATTTGGCGGGGACCCCGAAGAAAAAGTTCAACCCCCGAATCTATATTCGGACCGACAAGCCGATACTGTCGGAGATGACGGCGGAGGAACAGTATGACTTTTTAGTCGGGGCAGGCGTTGCGATACCCGCGTTTGTGCAAAGCGGCATTTCCCACACAGAATTCATTGCCTCTGTGATTGAAGGTACGGAGATATATCCGAATTACGATATTGCTCTTATTGATTCAACCATGTTGTCTTTTGGAGCGGCGATTCGGGATGCGGTCAATGCCTACTATTGCAGAGAACCGCTTTTGTCACAATTTTCCGAGGAAGAACAGCTTCGGATTCTAAGGGATTATGGTGTTGATTTCCCCGAAAAGCTTTGGGAACAATACAGGAAGCTCATTCTGACATCTGTTTCCTATTCCGAACGCTACAACCACACAATGGATGTTATCAATAATCCGATTGGACTTGATATCAACGAAATGGTCCATGCGGCTGTTTCTGCATACTATGAGGATCATCCTTTGGCGTTGGAGACGTTGGCTTATCTTCACCAAAGCGTATTGGAAACGCATATTTGCGGACCGATTCCTTTGCTTGACAGCGATGGGCAGCTTTGCGGTTGGGAGGAACCCTATAAATAATAAATCAGGCGCTCCGAATCTTGGATTCGGAGCACCTTTTCTATGCCGTGTCAGGCTTCAGGAGTAGATGTAGCTATGCGCTTTGACTTTTTGACGGAAGTAACGCAGGGCTTCCGTTGCCGTGGGGCGATTTTTGTAGTAGGCGGTTGCGGCGGCGTAGACCTGCTTTTCAAAGTCGTTCATTTGACTGTTGCGCATGGGGTAGAAGGTACCATACATTTCGGTGAAGAGGACGGTTGCCAGCGCGCAGGTAGCATATTCGTCGGTATCTTCCTTCGGAAATTCGACCCCGTATTCGGTGAGGACACGGACAAGCGCATCCTTTGAAAGTGCCGAAAGGTATTGTTCTCTGCCGTAGTAGCGATTGACGGCATTTCGGACTTCGGTACAGAAGGTGACGGTCCCCGGATTGTTGTACGTTAGCCCTGTAATAATCGGGTCGCTCTCTGTCCATTGAATTGTGTCGAGGATGAGGTCTTGGCTGTTCTCCCAAGTGAACTGCCCCGACATATCCACACCCGCCTCAATCAGATAGGCGTGTTGCTCCTCCGGGGGTAGCTCCGAGAGAATCGGTTTGCCTGTTTTCTCATGGAACCTTTGAACGGCATAGTCGGGTGAGACTTGAATCAGCGGTGTCATGCGGTAGGAATTGACGAAAGCAAAAAGGGTCAAGGTCATGCAAAGCACCAATGTGAATATCTGCAATTTTTTCATGGCGAGGCTCCTTTCCTATTCTTTATATCCTCCGCTTTTATTATACCACGCTTTTCGCCCTTTGTCAACACAAAATTAAAAAATCCGCTATGTTCGCACACACTCCATGCGTTGAAAGTTCTTGAAAGGGTTTGGGGAAACTTCATTCAAGAAGTTTCCCCAACGCATCCCCGCGCCCCGCATCCTATACAGCGGAGACGATGAGGGTGGCATTCCCCGAGAGGGAGGCGGGGAGACCTGCGGGCAGGAGCCAGCTTTCCAGATTGTCGCCCTTTGCAAGCGTGTAGCTTTCGCCGCCGCAGACCAGCGTTGCGGAGCCGTCCACGCAAAGCAGATGGCGCATTCCCGCAAAGTCGGGGAGCGTGACTGCGGAGCCGTTCAGGGTCAGGCGCTCCACGCGGAAGAAGTCACAGTCGGCAAGCACCTCGCCGTTTGCAAGACTGTCGGAGCGGCGGGAGAAGCGAATCGCGTCAATCTCCTCCGCCGTGAACGGGCGCACCACGTCCAGCGCCTTTTCCACGTGCAGGGGGCGCAGCTTGCCGTCCTTGTCGCGGCGGTCGTAGTCGTAAACGCGGTAGGTCAGGTCGCAGTTCTGCTGAATTTCGGCAATCAGAATTCCACTGCCGATGGCGTGCAGAAGCCCTGCGGGAATGAAGTAGACCTCGCCCTTGCGGACCTTCTGACGGTGCATCACGCCATCGATTTTCCCCGCACGGACCGCCTCGGCAAACTCCGCACGTCCCACGCCCGCGCGAAGCCCGCAGATAATCTCCGCATCGGGCGCGGCATCCACGATGTACCACATTTCGGTCTTGCCTCTGTCGTTCTCCACCCGCGCGGCGTAAGCATCGTCGGGGTGGACCTGCACCGACAGGCGGTCGGCGGCATCAATCAGCTTAATCAGGAGCGGGAAGGTCCCCGCCGACCAATCGGGCGCGATGAAGGCGGGACCCACGCGGTCGATGACCTCCTCCAGCGTCTGTCCTGCGAGCGGACCGTTGAGAATGCGGCTCTTTTCGTTTTTGCGGACGGTCAGCTCCCAGCTTTCGCCAACCGTGTCTCCGTCGGACTGCTTGCCCCACTCCCGCACCAGCCGCGTGCCGCCCCAGATGGGCGATTTGGTCACGCAGGAGAGACGAAACGGGTAAAGTGAAAGTGCTGTTTTGTCTGTCATGTTTTTCCTCCGTTGCGGCTTTGCCGCTGTTGTTCTGTCGGTATTATTATAGCACAAATCGGAGGCTAAAACAAGAGGGGAGATGAAAAACGGGATGGTGCATTGTTATTTATTGCATCAGTTTGAAAATGCGCACCTTTTTATTCCGCTTTTTTGCTTCTTTCAAAGTGAAAACCGTGCCATTGGAGTGACCGTCCCAGAAAGCGATTACTTCATCTGCATATTCGACTATTTGGATATTTCTGATTAACGGGGCTGAACGTCCGTATTTTGAATAATCGGGGAGGAATTCTGTTAATTTGATATGGTGTTCTATCGCGTAATTCCTCGCGCAGATATCTATTCCCTTTGCCCCTCCGGACACGATTTCGGAAATATCGCTTGGCAGATAGTCTTGTAGATTGGAAATACATAGCGTTCTTGAACCGATAATTGCGATTTTCATATTTGCACCTCAAAATATAATATATACGCACCTGCGTATATATTATACCACAAACGCAATGTTTCCGCAAGTGCGTATGCGCACTTGCGGAAATTTTTATATAATGTGGGTAAGAATATACATAGAGGTGATGAAAATGTCAATCAAGGACGCGGTGGTATTGCGCTTTCGGCGCTTGTGCATGGAGCGGCTGATAACATGGAACGAGCTGGCAACCCGCTCGGGAGTCACGCCGTCGACCGTTTACAGTATGCTCGACCCGCGGCGCAGGGAGCTTTCGGTTGTGACCGTCAAAAAGCTCTGCGATGGCTTGGACATCTCCATCTCCGACTTCTTCGACGACGAGATTTTCCGCTCGCTTGAGCAGGAGATACAGTAAAATTCTTTGGGGGAAGACCTTGGGGCGTTGCCCCAAGCCCCATTTAAGAGACTTTTTGAAAAAAGTCTCTTAAAAATCTCCAAAAACTTTCACCAAAGGGCGGGGTTCCGTAGGGAATCCCGCCCTTTGGTGAAATTCTTGAAGGTCCTTAGGGGACTTCTTTTAAGAAGTCCCCTAAGTGGGGTTCGGGGCAACGCCCCGAGGTCTTCCCTCCAAAAATTTTTACCATATCTGTTGACAAGCGGGGGAAAATGTGGTATACTTATGATAAACGCTGTGACAAAGAAGAGTAATCTGCGGAAGCCTTGACAGAGAGCGGGCGGAGGGTGCGAGTCCGTAGGGGAGCGGGTGAAGTCACTTTGTAGCGGTGCGGGGGAAGCAAAGGGGATTCCTTTGTGCGTAGTCCGCAACGGTGCCGCCGTTATGGGCGAGAGTGTATGCGAGCGGGGGACCGCACGCGTAAAATCAGGTGGTACCGCGTGCTCCACGTCCTGATGGGACGGGAGCTTTTTGTTTTACGGAGAACTATTTTCGGATTCACGGAGGAAGCTATGGACGAAAAGCACGAGCTGCCGAAAACCTATCAACCGGCAGAATTTGAGGACCGCATCTACCAAAATTGGTGCGACAAGGGCTATTTTACGCCCGACGTGACCAACGAAGCGGAGCATTTTTCGGTGGTCATCCCGCCGCCCAACGTCACGGGACAGCTCCACATGGGGCACGCGCTCGATGAGACCTTGCAGGATATTCTGGTCCGCTATAAGCGGATGCAGGGCTATAATACCCTCTGGGTCCCCGGGACCGACCACGCGGGCATCGCCACGCAGATTAAGGTCGAGGAGCGCCTGCGCGTGGAGGAGGGACTGACCCGCTACGACCTCGGGCGCGAGAAGTTCCTCGAGCGCGTGTGGCAGTGGAAGGATAAGTACGAGGCGCGCATCACGGGTCAGCTGAAGAAGCTCGGCGCGTCCTGCGACTGGACCAGACAGCGCTTCACCTTTGACGAGGGCTGTTCCAAAGCCGTGCGCGAGGTGTTCGTCAACCTCTATGAAAAGGGACTGATTTACCGCGGCAACCGCATCATCAACTGGTGCCCGCACTGCATCACGGCGCTGTCCGACGCGGAGGTCGAGTATTCCGAGCAGCAGGGCAGCTTCTGGCATATCCGCTACCCCATCAAGGGCGAAGAGGGGCAGTACGTGGAGGTTGCAACCACCCGTCCCGAAACGATGTTCGGCGATACTGCGGTTGCGGTCAACCCGAACGATGAGAAAACCAAGCACCTAATTGGCAAAACGCTGATTCTGCCGCTGGTTGGGCGGGAGATTCCCGTGATTGCCGATGAGTACGTGGAAATCGGCTTCGGGACAGGCTGTGTGAAGATTACGCCCGCGCATGACCCGAACGACTTTCTGGTGGGTCAGCGGCACAACCTGCCGGTGATCAAGGTCATGAACGACGACGCGACCATCAACTCCTACGGCGGCAAGTATGCGGGCATGGACCGCTACGAGGCGCGCCGGGCACTGGTTGCCGATCTGGAAACGCACGGCTATCTGGTTGGCGTGGAGCCGCACGCGCACAACGTGGGGACCTGCTACCGTTGCCACACCACGGTGGAGCCGATTACCTCGGACCAGTGGTTTGTCAAAATGGCGCCGCTTGCAAAGCCCGCGCTGGAGGTTGTGAAGGACGGGCGGGTAAAATTCGCGCCCGAGCGGTTCTCGAAAATCTATATCAACTGGATGGAGAACGTGCACGACTGGTGCATTTCGCGCCAGCTTTGGTGGGGACATCGGATTCCCGCGTTCTACTGCCGCGACTGCGGCGAAATGACGGTTTCCCGCGAGGACGTGACGGTCTGCCCGAAGTGCGGCAGTCACCACGTTGAGCAGGAAAGCGACGTGCTGGACACGTGGTTCTCCTCGGCGCTCTGGCCCTTCTCCACGCTCGGCTGGCCCGAAAAGACCGCTGATCTGGCGAAGTACTACCCGACCAGCGTGCTGGTGACGGGCTACGACATCATCTTCTTCTGGGTCGCGCGGATGATTTTCTCGGGTCTGGAGCAGATGGGGGACGTGCCGTTCCACACGGTGTTCATTCACGGTCTGGTGCGGGATGCGCAGGGCAGAAAGATGTCCAAGTCGCTGGGCAACGGCATTGACCCGCTGGAGATTATCGACCGCTACGGCGCGGACGCGTTGCGGTTTGCGCTCTCGACGGGCAACTCGCCGGGGAACGATATGCGCTTCTCCGAGGAGAAGATGGAGGCGGCGCGGAACTTTGCGAACAAGCTGTGGAATGCGTCCCGTTTCGTGCGGATGAACCTGACGGTGGACAGCTACGCGCTCCCCGCCGCGGACGCGCTTGCGCCCGAGGACAAGTGGATTCTGACGGCGTACAACAAGACGGTGCGGACGGTGACCGATGCGCTGGACCACTACGAGGTGGGCGTTGCGCTGTCTGCGATTTACGATTTCGTTTGGGACATTTTCTGCGACTGGTACATTGAGCTGACCAAGAGCCGTCTGACCGAGAAGGGGACGACGGGCAACCTTGTGGCGCAGAACGTGCTGTGCTATGTATTGACGGGCATTCTGAAGCTGCTTCACCCGTTCATGCCGTTCATTACGGAGGAAATCTATCAGGCGCTTCCGCACTGCGCGGGTGCGGCGGAGAGCATTGTGATTGCCGACTACCCGAAGTACGACCCGTTGCTCGAGTTTGCGGCGGAGTCGCTGTCGATGTCGCGTGTGATTGGGGTCATCAAGGCAATCCGTCTGCGTCGGAACGAGATGAACATTGCGCCGTCCCGCCGCGCGAAGGTGTATCTGGAGACGAAATACGCCGATTCGTTCGGTCCCGCGACCTACGCGTTCTTCATGCGTTTGGCATCCGCGTCTGCGGTTGAGGTTGCGGAGCATTTCCCGACCGATGTGGTGAGTGCGGACAACGCGGTTCAGGTGGTGACCGACTCGGCTGTGGTCTATCTGCCGCTTTCGGAGCTGATTGATTTGGAAAAGGAGAAGGCGCGTCTTGCCGCCGAGCGGGAGAAGATGGAGGGTGAGATTCTTCGTGTGGAGAAGAAGCTCTCGAACGAGTCCTTTGTTTCCAAGGCTCCTGCGGCGGTTGTGGATGCGGAGCGCGCGAAGCTCTCCGCCTACCGCGAAAAGCTCTCCGGCATTCTGTCCGCGCTGGGGAAATTGGGGGGATAAGGAAGACCTTGGAGGCGCAGGACCCCCTCTTTCGGAGAGGGGTGCAACGCGGCAAAGCCGCTATTGACGAGATTTTGCAAGCAAAATCTGTCACCTACCCTCCAAACCTCCCTGACCCTCCCCGAACTTCCCCACAAGACCCCGCCATTACGTGAGCGAAAATTTGGTTCGCTTTACGTGGTGGCGGGGTCCTGTGGGGAAGTTTTTGTCGTTTGGGGAGGTAGGGATTTTTTGCAGGGTGCGGCTATCGCACTCTTTTTGTGAGTGGGACGCGTTTCGTAGGTATGCCCTACACGGGTGCCGAGATTCCGCCTGCTGGCGCCCCTTCGGGGTTCGACTGCGCGGCAATGGTTGGTTTTTGCGTTCGCCCCTGCACGGGCGGTGCCGCTCCGCTCAGAATGACACGGAGGCTGGGCGCACCGCGGGATATAACCCTTTTCGTTGCAATGTTGTTACTTGTTGGATTGTAATATACGCTGCCTTACACGGGTGCCGAGATTCCGCCTGCTGGCGCCCCTTCGGGGTTCGACTTCGCGGCGATTGTTGGCTTTC